>BNJT01002619.1_pt1 | contig 154829 bp, 183 predicted proteins | sample 8540491 | NCBI WGS metagenome assembly BNJT01 (sample SAMD00202455, study PRJDB9452) | human saliva metagenome | host: Homo sapiens
CTAGTGCCTGATTTTTATATCCTTAAAGCATTTGTGCCAATTTTTCTGGTCTTCTAAAGTCGTTTTAGGAGGTCAAGTCCTTCTGGTGTGATATAGCCTTCTTCTTGGGCTAGGTAAATGAGCTCACTGTAGTTTGAAAGAGTCACTAGTTTGACACCAGCATCCGCAAAGTTTTTATCTGCTTTTGGTAATTGATAGCTGAAGATAGCCACAACTCCAAGAACATCCGCTCCTTCACGTTTCGCAGCAGCTACGGCTTCAAGAACTGATCCCCCTGTTGAAATCAAATCTTCAACAACAACCATCTTTTGTCCTTGAGCTACACGGCCTTCGATTTGGTTCCCAGCACCATGATCTTTTGGTTTGCTGCGGATATAAGCAAATGGCAGGTTCATCTTGTCAGCGATGATAGCACCATGAGGAATACCTGCAGTCGCTGTTCCTGCAATCACTTCTACCTCAGGGAATTCTGCCTTGATGGCCTCCACAAAACCATTCTCAATCAAGGTACGTGTCTCTGGGTAGGCAAGTGTTACACGGTTGTCCGTATAAATCGGTGACTTGATACCTGATGCCCAAGTGAAAAGGTTCTTCTGGTTTGAGGTAAACGGCTTGAATTTTTCAATAGATGGCTAGCAATGTCTTTAGCAAGTGTCATGATCTACTCCTTTTGTTTTTTTATAATCTATTTCTTTAATTTCAGTCTTGGTTCCACTCATCCTTGATAGCATGATAAGCTGCTACTGGATCCGTGGCTTGAGTGATTGGACGTCCGACAACGATATAGTCACTACCAATCTGATAAGCATCTGCTGGCGTCATGACTCGTTTTTGGTCTCCAACTGCAGCGCCTGCTGGTCGAATACCTGGTGTTAGGCAGATAAAGTCTTGGTTGGTAGCTTCTTTGATGAGTTTCACTTCCTGAGCCGAACAAACCACACCATCTAATCCCGCTTCAGCAGTTTTCTTGGCATAGTGAATAACCGATTCTTGAAGACTGGTTTGGATATTTTGAAAGTCTCTCATTTGTTCTTCAGAAGTTGAAGTCAACTGGGTAACAGCAATCAATTTTGCTTCTTTTCCAAGGCCTTCACGCGCAGCTTTCATCATCTCTACACCACCTGCTGCATGAACATTGGTCATATCAACGCCCAGATGAGACAAAACCTTCATGGCTGACTTGACTGTATTAGGAATATCATGAAGTTTAAGATCTAGAAATACACTATGTCCCAAGCCTTTCAAATAAGAAACAATCTCCGGACCTGTAGCATAATAGAGCTCCATACCTACCTTTAGATAGAGGCTCTCTTCAGCTGGAAAAAGAGCTAAAAATTTCTTGACCGCCTCAAAACTTGGAAATCAAGAGCAATAACTGGACGAGATTCGCGCATACTTTTCTCCTTTTACCTTTGTTAGCTAGAGAGTATGAAAAAAGGAACCTGCCTACAGCAAGGTTCCACGAAAAATGGGTAGAATCCACCCTTTCACCGTCTAACCTTAGCTGCCTCTCTGGACTGCTTTAAAGGTTTTTTACTATTCTATTATTTAAAGCGGTAGTTGTCAAGTAAAAAACAGTAATTGAACTTGTAGAAAACAGGACTCATCATCAAGTCAACAGAATCATCTCAAACTTAACGACTCTGTGATTGTTGGGGTGTTTGATTTTGAGTTTGTGTTTGATTCTGAGTTTGATTCCCTTGCTCTTCTTGTTTTTTCTTTTCTTCTTCCTGCTTCTTCTTTTCCTCTTCTTTAGCTTTGATTCTTGCTTCTTCTAAAGCCTTATCCTTCAAGCTATAACTATAGATCCCAACTTCCATATCAATACCGCTTGGAACTGTTAATTGAGGTTTAATCTTACTATAGTAAGGCAATTTTTTACCTAGTTCTGATAAAGGAACCAAAACCTCATCCGTATCATACATGGTAATTTTGAGCAGATCACTGGTTACACTAGTTGGAGCCAATTCAATCGTTTTGATAGCCTGCTTAATCTCTGGGCTGACTTCAGCCAGTTGTTCAATCAAGGTTTTGACTTGCTGCTCATCGTTAAAGAGTACAGACATATAGGTTTCAGGAAGACTGACTAGACTAACTGGACTGGTTTCCACCGTCCCACTAGAAAGAATCGGATGATGATTCTCTCCAGAAACATAATAGGCTACAATCCCGTATTCCTTGACCTGGATGGTAAAATTGGTCGGAAATTGATAGTGAATGCTAGCAGATTCAATCCAGTGATTGGACTTAATCATCTCAGCATGTTTGTCTTTATTGAGGAGTAGATCAAAGGTATAGTCACTATCACGAATCCCTGAAGCCTCTTTGATTTGGTCTGCATTGGTCTCTACCGTACCAGTGACTTCTATGTTTTTCAAAGTTGAGTATGGCGTCAAAAGATAGATGGAAAAGAACAAGACAAGCAAACTTGGGATTAGAATCGTAATAGCACGCCAGATATGAACACTTGGAATAGAAGGCTTGGCCATCTTTTTCTTAGACTTAGATCTCTTTTCTTCTACTTTGTTTCTTCAGATTTTTCTTCAGATGTTTCGTCCTCTTCTTCTACTTGTTCTGTCTCAGTAGTTTCCTCCTCATTCTCAGGAGAGGACTGGTCTTCTGCACTCTCCTTCTGCTCTTCAGGATTAGAATCTGAGGCCTCTTCTGCCTCAGTATCTTCAGATAAGTCTGACTCTTGTTCTTCCTTGGTCTCTTCTTCAGCCTTTTTGCGCAGATATTCACGGTTCTGCTTCTGCCACTCTGATAAGGTGGTTTCTTCCTCCAGAGCTTTTGCAACTTCTTTTTTATTGGCTTCTGCTTGGGCCTTTTCTTTGGCTAGTTGGGCCTCTTCTTCAGCTTTTTTTTGAAGATATTCTTGATTTCGTTTTTGCCACTCTGACAATTCCTTGCCTTGAGTTGGCTCTTGTTTCTTATCCTTTGACATCGATTTTCCTTATGATAGATCTTTTTTTAGTAGCGCATAAAAATCCGCCACAGATTTTAATTCATGAGAATTCTTCATCGTGCTCTGGTAGTCTTCTTTGTGAGTCAAAAGCTTGCTTACTTTTTCTTCTAAAGTAGACAAGGTCAAGTCACTCTCTTGCAACTCCTCTGCATAGCCTTTTTTCACAAAGTAAGCCGCATTTTCAATCTGGTCTCCACGGCTAGCTTCACGCCCCAGTGGCACAATGACATGCAATTTAGCCATGGCAAGGAGTTCAAAGATGGTATTGGCACCACCACGAGTAATAACCACATCAGCCAGATTCATGAGCGGTTGATAAAGGTCTGTCACGTAGTCAACACGATAGAGGTTTGAACTTAGTTCATTTAAACTAGCATCCCCTGTCAGGTTGATGATATTGTAGCGACTAGTCAGCTCTTCCTTGTGGTCTGTAACTAATTGGTTAAAGACACGCGCCCCAGCAGAACCTCCAACAAATAGAAGAGTTGGTAACTTGTCGTTGAAAGAAGTTCGGATATCCACCATTTCTTCAGGTTCTTCCATAACTGGACCAGAAACCTTGGTCACAGCTCCTACATGTTCTACCTTAGTGAGACTAGATGCTTGTTCAAAAGTAGAGTACATCTTAGTCGCAAACTTATAGGCAATTTTATTGGCCAAGCCCATGGAGAGGTCAGACTCATGGATAAAGACTGGTACTCTGCATACTCGCGCTGCGATAACAGGCGGAACAGATACAAATCCTCCCTTAGAAAAGAGGGCCTGTGGACGAACACGCAGCATGATAAAGAGCGATTGAATAATTCCAAAAGCAACCTTAAAGACGTCAACCATATTTTTGCCATGAGAAATATCGGCGCAATTTCCCTGTAGCAATAGAATGGAAGGTGACATCTAAACCTGACTTGAGAATTTCATGATGCTCAATTCCGTTCTTATCACCAATATAGTGGACTTCCCAGCCATCTTCGATGAACTTAGGCATTAACAAAAGGTTTAGGGTAACGTGTCCAACCGTTCCCCCACCTGTAAATACTATTTTTTTCATATTATCCCTTTAACTCCGCTACAGTGTCGATGAAAAGATCTCCACGTACTTCAAAGTTGGCATACATATCCCAGCTAGCATTAGCAGGACTGAGGAGAACCACATCTCCTTCTTCTGCAAGTTCATAAGCCTTGCGGGTTGCATCTGCAATATCTGTTGCATCAACATAAGCCACACCAGCCTTGTCCGCTGCACGTTTGACACGCTCTGCAGACTGACCTAGGATGACCATGTTCTTAAGTTCAGTAATATCTGGAACCAATTCGTCAAATTCATTACCACGGTCCAAACCACCAGCAATCAAGATAACCTTGCTATTGTCAAATCCAGACAAGGCTTTTTGAGTTGCCAAGATATTGGTTGACTTACTATCGTTGTAGAATCTCACCCCATTGATTTGGTCTACAAATTGGAGACGGTGTTTAACTCCACCAAAGGCTGACAAGGTTTCCTTGATGATTTCATTGTCCACACCACGAAGTTTAGCTACAGCAATGGTTGCAAGAGCATTTTCCACATTGTGGCTACCAGGAACTCCGATTTCATCAGCTGCCATGACTTTTTCACCACGGAAGTAAAGAAGACCATCTTCAAGATAAGCACCGTCAACCTTTTCAAGGGTTGAGAATGGTACTACAGTCGCGTTTGTCTTTGTAGCAAGCTCTTTAGCTAATTCTTGGTTGAAGTTCAATACTAAGTAATCATCCGCTGTCATATTGCTTTGAATATTCCACTTAGCTTCGACATAGGCTTCAAAAGAACCGTGATAGTCAATATGTGTTGGCATCAGGTTGGTGATAACAGCAATTTCAGGATGGAATTCCTGAATTCCCATTAATTGGAAAGAAGAAAGTTCCATGACAAGGGTGTCCTTATCTGTCGCAGTTTGAGCCACTTGACTAGCAGGATAACCAATGTTACCTGATAAGAGGCCATTTTGTCCTGCAGCAGTCAGAACTTCTCCAATCATGGTTGTGGTTGTAGTCTTACCATTTGAACCAGTAATACCAACAATCGGTGCATCAGAAATCAAGTAGGCCAACTCAACCTCTGTCAAGACTGGAATACCTTTTTCTAGCGCTTTTTCAATCATCGGGTTGCTATAAGGAATTCCTGGATTTTTTTACCATGAGGGCAAAAATCTTCATCCAATAATTCCAAAGGATGTCCACCAGTGACAACCTTGATGCCCTCTTCCAAGAGACTTTGCGCAGCTGGATTTTCCTCAAAAGGCTTGCCATCATTCACTGTCACAATGGCACCTAGCTTGTCCAAAAGACGAGCTGCTGACTCACCTGATTTAGCCAAACCGAGGACTAATACTTTCTTATTTTTCAAATTGATCAATTCGTTTCATATCTAGAACTCCATTTCTACTCTTACTATTTTACCATCTTATAGTGTCAAAAAGCCACAAAGGGCTTTCTTATTTGTTTTTGTTATTTGGAAACCTTCACTATCGTTTAGCATCTTGTTAAAGATTTTTGCTACCAAGAACATAAAAGCGGACAAGACCAGTTCAGTTTTGAACCAGCTGTCCACTCTTTTTATAGTTGAGATTGTTTTTCTTTGTCCAATCTCTATAATCTAAATGGCTTGATATTCTGCCCTTTCTTCTTCCCATTGCAAAGAGTCCAAGAAGCGCTCCCACAACACCTGCTGCTGCAAGGGTTGCATTTTCCTTAGTACTCGTTTCAGGGAGAATATATGGACGACTTGCAGGCGCCTGATAAGTCTTGTTCAGACATAGCAAGTGCTACAATTGACTCCGCTCTGTACCTTTGTACTGGTACTTCATTTACCGCTGCTTCTGGCTGTTCCCCACGCCACCAGTATATTCTTCTGGAACTTCTGTTCACGCTGCTTCTTGACTGCATTGGCACCACCTTTGTACTCTGGCACATCGTTAACCGCTGCTTCGACTGCATTCACACCACCAGTGTATTCTTGGAACTTCTGTGAACTGCGTTGGTTCGACTACATCTGCTCCTAAAGTATGTTCTGGTACTTCGTGAACTGCTGCTTCAACTCCATTCACACCCAGAACTCTGAACTTCATATACTGGGCTGGTTCAACTCCATTCACGCCTCCAGTGTATTCTGAATTCCTCAGAACTGCTGTTCAACCCATTCACACCGCCTGTGTATTCTGGAATTTCGTGAACTGCAGCTTCTTCTCCGTTCACACCGCCTGTGTATTCTGGACCTCGTGAACTGTAGCTTCTTCTCCGTTCACACCTCGCCCAGAACTCTGGGACTTCGTGTACAGCTGGTTCTGTCTTAGCGGCTTTCAGCATCTGCTCACCAATTGAATGCAGTATTCCTTAATATGTTTACCACTTTCTGGAACAAGATGAATCAAGACTGGAAGTTTATCACCACTATCAACAATAGTTGCTGCCATGTTTTCGCCAGCTTCACTGTTACTTGAGGACCATCTCCACTGTAGGTCACTTGGTAATCCACACGATCTTCAGAGAAGTCAGCAATCTTTACCATCCACAAGAAGTTTTGCAGCTGTACTGTCCTTAGGTTCTTCACTTGGAGCGATGAAGGACATTTCTGTAATAGCTACACCCTTGGTATCTGCTTTTCTCTCCATGCGCCATCTCATCGCCTTAGCTTTGACTGGAGCAAAGGTAATATGGATATCGGCCCTGCTTGAATTTCTTTCGATCCGCACGGTATTCAACTTTTCTCCCAGTTAGAAGGAGTGTTAAATGGATGTTCTGGATCATATGGTTGGTAGTTAGAGTAGTATCTGCGAATCAAATCGGTCCCACAGCGTTCTAAGACTAGTTTAGAAGGTGCATCTGTTCCACCGTCTGAGAAGAATCGAATGCTTCCTTCAGCGCGACTGTTCGTTCAACAATCTTATCAGCTTCTAAAGATAACCCCTACTGAAAACTTCTGATTATCAGATGGAGTTGGAGACGAAGTTAGTCCAACGACGGGTTTCATCAACCTGAACCATCGTTAACATAGTCCACGGTCACAGAATTTGGATCAACATTTTGCTGAAGCTAAATTTCAATTGCTGTCGTCATCGAAATCAGGGCCAATTTATTGTATTTTCACCGAGTTTATCGAATACGCACCGCTACTTCCAGCAGTTAACAGCACCCAAAACGCGACAACGAAACTGTAAATTCACACCCATCTGCCAGATTTTCAGCTGGAACTCATCCCATTCAACAGCCAAGTCGACTTCATAGCCATCTTTGCCTGTGAAGTAAACAAACAGGACTCTCGCAGTAATCAAGTGTATGCCTTTAAAACCAAGCGTGATGACTTAACAGCAAAATAAATAGGCTTCATTTACAGTAACCCTTGTCTTTGGTGAAATGGAGACGGTATTCGCCTAGGATATCTCCGTTTCAGCCCAATAACAACACGAACTGGATCCCCTTCACGAACGCTTTCTGAATCACTGTAGCAAATACCATTATCTGACAATAATCAAGGTTACAGTTGGTGCTTGGTCTTCTTTAGCTTCTAGATAATAGTCAGTCAAAGCTCAGGGTTAAAGTTTGGCAAATCTTTTTCCATCTACTTTGGATTTGAGCTTGAGCTTTCTAGCTGCAGCTACTTGTTTAGAGAAGATTTGAATTTCTGTAATGGAAGTACCCTCATTTACCCATCTGGTCTAACCATACGGATACGAACCGCATAGGTATTGACTTTATCAAAGCTAAAGTGAGTCATTTCTCCAGCTCTCACTTGATCTGGAGCTTTAAGATTTGTCACTTGCTTCCAGTTATTGTCATCGTTAAAGACGTGGTCTTCACTAGCTACAAAGCTTGGGTTCTTAGGAACTGTTGGAACATCTTTTCCTACATAGTATTCGATGACATAAGACTTAGGTGCACCAACACCGTGGTCTTCGTGGAAGGCAACATTGAGATTGTCAACCGAACGTTTAGACAGGATACCAGAATCACCAAATAGGATTCCGACCGATGCTTCACTTGTACGTTTCCAGTTTGTCCAGCGGTTTGCCGGTTGATCATTAAATGAGATTAGTTTGTCATTGACATTGGCTACTGAGTCACTTGGATTTGAGTCTGATGCAAAGGCAAGTGGTAACTCTGAACCTGTCCATTGGTCAGAAATATTTGCACCAGTTTCTGTCTGAGCAGATACACGCACATGAAGTTTCGTTGGTAACTGAGTACCCTTCGACATGCCCTGTAACGGTAAAGCTACCTTCAGTTGCATATTGGCTTGGGTCAATAGCATCCCAAGTCACTTTAGCTGAAGATACTTGGCCGTTTGAGTGGTAAGTACGAACACTTTCTGGTAATTGAGGAGCTTCTGAAACTGGAGTTGTTGTAGTCACTTCTTCGACTGCAATGATACCTTCTACAGAAACTTTAGCATGAGCTTCGTTTTCAATTCCTTCTACATTTACCTAGAACATCAAAGCTGTGGTATTTAGCAAGGTCTTCCTTAGCAACTGCTTGCCAAGTTACCTTGTGAACTTTTTGGAAAACCTTTATCGTACTCTACCGTTACTGTATCAGGTAGACTTGGTTCTTGGTTCAAACCTGTCACGACACTTACTGGACGAATGGCCTGGACAACTTTATTTTCAGTATTTGCCTGAATGTTCAAGTCAATCTGACCTTCAGCTCCTTCAAATTGAGCTTTCAAAGTTACTTGACCAGGTTTATGCAATTCAAGCATACCTTTACGAACAGCTACGTCTCCTTCACCTGATGTTGAGAAGGTTACCTTGTCAGCTTTTAATACGGCCTGAGTTCCATCTTGATAATGAGCCAAGACTTTGATACCAACTGTTTGGTCTTCTTTCAGTGCGTCTGCATTTTTCAACTTCTAGGCTTAAACGTTCAATCTGAGGAGCTTCTTGTAAGAATTGGATAGCATAAGTCTGAAGTGCTCCACCATCATTTGGTTGAACATAAATACTAGCACGCATACCATTTGCTTCGTTAGCTTGAATAACAGTAATTTGCGCATTTTCAGCTAAAGCTTTGACTTCAGGCAAAGTAGCTCCATAAGCAAGTTTATGGTATAGAACTGGTTGATCAGTTGAGAGTCCTTCTACAGGCTGGTCTGCAACAGTTACAGTCGGTACTACTGGTGAAGCCGCTTGACCTTCGGCAACTACAAAGGTTGCAGCGATTTCATCATCACCTGAAATTCCTTTGGCTTGGATACGAGAGCCTGGGATAGTTAATTTAGCTTGATCTTCAGCTGCAACTTCCCACTTATCAACGTCATAGCTTCCTACAGTACCATCTGACAATACATAGGTAACAGATGGATCAACCGTACTCAGATCTGTACTTGGTGCAATTCTCTTAACTACAGGTAATTCTGCTTCGAGTGCCAAGACTTCAACACGCGCTTCTACATCTCTTCCTTCTGCCACACCTTTAACAGTAAAAATGCCAGGTTGGTTGACATCAACTGCGGACCATTCTACTGGAAGTTTTGCACGGCTGCCATCACTGTAGATAAAGCCTACTTTTGAAGGCATTTTCGCCGCTTGACCGATTACTGTGCGAACTTTAGGAACCTCTGTACCTAAAACAGTTTTTTCCTCCTGGTCTTTCTTACCTGTGAAGATAGTTGTTTGACCAGATTTCAAGAAATCAGAGTGAGCAGTCAAGGTGAATTTACCTGCTTGCTCAGTCGATTTGACAATTACAACACCCTTACCATTAAAGGCTTTGCGAATCCATGAACCATCTGCTTGTTCTTTGTAACGTTCACGGCTGGCTTGTTCCCCGTTATCCACACCGACAATCTGACCTTGTCCATGCAACTGGAAGCGAACAAGATTATTGGCTGTAGGAACTACGTTACCTTTACTGTCAACAATTTCGTAATAGATATAAGTGAGGTCTTTTCCGTCAGCTGCGATAGCATTTTCTTCTTTGACCAAACGAACCCCTGCAGGTTCTCCAGCAGTCACAATCTTATCACGAGCAATGATATTACCAGCTTCGTCACGAGCTACTGCTTCTAATGTACCTGGTTCAAAAGCAACCTTCCATTCAAGGTAAAGTTCATTAGCGTTAGCACCTTCTTGGTAAGTGCGTCCATCACTTGTTTGTTTTTTGTTAAAGTTTTTCTTACCTAGTGACTCACCATTTAAGAACAGTTCTACACTTGCCGCATTTGAAAATGCACGAACAGGGATCTTACCATCAGCATCAGCTACATTTTCTTTTAGGGTAGGATTTTCCCAGTTCCAGTGAGGAAGCAAGTGAACCATTGGTTTCTTCTGAGCAGAAACCCATTGGCTTTGGTACAAGTAGTAGTCATTCTTTGGAATACCAGCTGTATCTACGATACCAAAGTAAGAACTCTTAACTGGTGTTTGGTTTTGGTTATGCCATGGAGTAGGTTCACCGATATAGTCCGTACCTGTCCAGATGAACTGACCTGCGTAACCTGCATTGTCACGGTCAAAAGTCCAAGATGCTGTAGCTGTTTTACCCCAGCCAACACGGTCATTACCGTAGTCTGATTGCTCGTAATTACGGTAAGCCTGATTGCTGTGGACCAATTCACGTTCTGGACGGAAATAACTTCCACGTGTACGAGTAGCTGAGGAAGTTTCAGATCCGTAAATCAACCAATTTGGATGTTTCGCACGAAGTTTCTTGTAGTTATCTTCTGAATAGTTAAAATCCAACGGCGTCAAGTTCATTGGCAATCTTTTTCATGGTCACCACTACCATCACCAAAGCGGAACTTATCTGCTCCCATAGTGACATAGCGTGTCTTATCAACAGCCTTAATAACTTGAACCAAGCGTTTAACTGTTGCTAGAGAACGAGGTTTTCCGTCTGCTTCACCGATTTCATTACCGATAGACCACATAACGATAGCAGGGTTGTTCTTTCCTCGTTCAACCATGGTACGAAGGTCAAAAATCAGACCATTTTTTTCACCTTTTTTTAGCGTCTGGGTGAGTAGCATCTTTATCAAAGAAGCGACCGTAGTCATACTGTTTCTTACCACCATACCAAGTATCGAAAGGCTTCTTCTTGGACCAACAAACCAAGCTCAGCAGCGATCTGTAAAGTTTGCTCACTAGCTGGGTTGTGAGTTGTACGGATAGAGTTCACACCCATATCCTTCATTTGTTTAAGACGACGATATTCTGCCTTATAGTTTTCTTCAGCTCCAAGAGCTCCATGGTCATGGTGAAGAGAAACTCCATGGAATTTAATGCGTTCACCATTCAAAGAGAAGCCTTCATTTGGTGTCCAGTTATAGTAACGGTAACCAAACAAGTCTTTCTTAGCATCGACCAATTGACCATCACGATAAACACGTGTCACCAATTCGTAAAGGGCAGGCTTGTCGCTATTAACTGTCCAAAGTTTTGGTTTATCAACTTGTAAAATAGCATTCAAGCTGGCTGATTGATGAGCTTTCAAGACTTGACTAGCTGTACGAACTAGTTCCGTTACAGCTTGACCATTACGTTCAATGATTTGATACTCAGCAAGAATTTCATGATCTTTATCATCAGTATTGACAATCTTACTTGTTACATGAGTATCTACCTTGCCATTTCTGTTGTTTTTCAAGATCTGGAGTTAAGATAGTTGTACCATTTTTCTCAGTATGGACCTTATCTGTGACTTGAAGGGTAACATCACGGTAAATTCCACTTCCTGAGTACCAACGGCTACTTGGTTGTTTGTTGATGGCATGCACTGCTACGACATTCTCGCGACCGTCTTTATGGAGATAGTCAGTGATGTCATATGAGAATTGGTTGTAACCATTTGGATAGTGACCAACTAGCTGACCATTTACGTAAACCTGAGAATCCATGTAAACCCCATCAAATGTGATGCGTACATTCTTATTGAGGTCTTCTTCATCGAGTTTAAAGGTCTTACGATACCAAGCATCACCACCATTGAGTTGCCCACCTTCGTTTTGGGCAGGTGAGTCATGGTCAAAGTCATTGTAGATACTCCAGTCATGAGGAAGGTCTAATTTCTTCCAACTAGAAACATCGGCATCTGGCTTGACCGCATCTTTAGCATTGGCATTGAGCTTGAAATGCCAGTTTTGGTTGAATTCTACTTTTCTATCCTCAATCAACTGTTTTACCTCATCATTAGTTGCAGGTTTGAGCTCTGGTTTTTCTGTTTGAGCAGATTGATCCTGAGTCACAGCTGGAGCTTGCTTTTCTACATCAGAGGTTTCTTTTTTCTCAGGAGTAGTCTCAGTAGTTGGGGCTTCCACTTTTTTCTCTACTTCATGATTAGTTTCTACTGCTTCACTGTTAACAGTTTCTGTTGTTACAGGTTGTTCAGAAGCTTTTGAATCTACAGCTTCCTCTTTAGGAGTTTCTTTCTCCACTTTTTCTGTAGCAACAGCGACTGGTGTCTCATCCGCAGATACAGAATTTACACCTACTAGATTTGCTCCAAATAAAACAGAGCAAGTCCCGATAAGTACCGAGCACGTTCCGACCGTAAATTTACGGATGCTATAGATACTTTTGCGATTCCAATAATCTTTTCCCATAGGGTTCTCCTTGTCAAGTAACCGCTTCCATTTTTTGTTGAAAGCGCTATCCTTTTTTTGTAATTATTACTTCTATTTTATAAAATAATATAGGAAACTTCAATACTATGACTGTAAAAATCATACTTTTGATTGTTTTTTCTATATTTTGTAGAAAACTATAAAAATCTGAATGTACATTTAGTGAAATTTACCAAAAAACTGTCCTACTAGAGGACAGCTTCTTATTTTTTTATGCATCTAAAGTCACATAATCCCTTCATTTTTGTAACTAGATACTTGTTGCAATTTATTGCTTTATTTCGAAACAGTAATGACAAATCCATCTGGCAAGATGACCTCTTGACCATCTTCAAACTGGCAATGACTCGCTAAGTCAACTGAATCTCTGTCTAAAGTATATTTCTCAGAAGACTGATTAAAGATTGCTTGAACTTCTATCCCTTGGTAGTTCCACTTCAAAGATAGGACATCTGGTTTCACTTCTTCCAAGCGATAATTTCCATGCTGAATAATGCTTGCAACTTCCTTACGAACCTTGATTAATTTCTTCATAAAATTCAGCATGTCATTGTCCTCAGAAACACGGTCCCAAGGCATGACACGACGGCAGTCAGGGTCTGGTCCACCAATTAATGCTAGCTCTGTTCCGTAATAGATACAAGGAGTCCCTTTGAAGATAGAGGAAAGTTAGGGCTGCCTTGACATGCTGGATATTTCCTTTGGCAGTTGTAAGGATACGCTCTGTATCATGAGAATCTAAAAGGTTAAACATCACCTCTGAGATTTGTTGCTTGTAGTACATCGACTGGCTATTGATTTCTGAAATAAACTGCTCTGTCTTTTTACGCTGACGCAAGAAATAATCCTTGATACTTTCAGAGAGTGGGTAGTTCATAACTGCATGGAACTCATCCCCTTGTAGCCAAGGTTGTGAGGTATGCCAGATTTCACCTAAAATATACAAATCAGACTTTTTAGCTAGAACTGCCTTTCTAAAATCTTTCCAGAACTGATGGTCAATTTCATTGGCAACGTCCAAGCGCCAAGCATCGATATCAAAATTCTCAATCCAGTAGGTCGCAACACTTAAAAGATAGTCCCTAACCTCCGGATTAGCTGTATTCAACTTAGGCATATAGCTAGCAAAGGCAAAGGTATGATAAGGGAGTTCTCTTGGGTTTTTAAGTTTATCCTCAGAAACTGGAAATTCTTGGATATGGAACCAATCTTTATAAGGTGACTGTTCTCCGTTCTTTAGAACATCCTGCCATTGGGCAGATTGGTAGCCGATATGATTGAAAACAGCATCTAGCATAATCTTGATGCCACGTTTGTGAGCTTCCTCGACTAAATTACGAAAGACTTCCTTGTCTCCAAAGTGGCGGTCAATTTCAAAATAATCCGTCGTATCGTACTTGTGATTGGTCGTTGCTTCAAAAATCGGACATAGATAAAGTCCAGTGATTCCCAAATCTTTAAGATAGTCTAAATGATCAATAATCCCTTGTAAATCTCCACCAAAAAAATCATCAATATTAGGTGCAATGCCAGCATCCCACTCTCGAGCTCCATCAGGAGTCAATTTAGGATTCCCATTGGCAAAGCGTTCTGGAAAAATCTGGTACCAAACGGTATTTGAAACCCAGTCAGGAACCTGACATCCGTCGATTTCGTGAATATAAGGAAGCTTAAAGCCATTTCCTTCCGCATCCAAGTTTTCTTGAGTATGTTCTACGCAACCCTTATCACCGTAAAAAACACCCTGACCTTCCTCATCAAGGAGCTCAAAGAGATACTGAATCCGTGCAAAGTCAACCGATACCGTAACCTGCCAATAGTCAAATAGGGCATCTGAGGTTACTTTGGTCATTTCTTTCTTGGCTTCATACTTATCCTCAATGAAAATAAAGGGATCTCCATAGTGTAAGATAACCTTCTGGACATCATTTTTCTTTGTTCTAATTCGGATATGTAGCCGACCTTCTTTGTAAAGATAAGCATACTCTGATTCTGGTCTATGATAAATGGCTGTTAATTCCATGTCTTGTCTCCTAAAATTAATGAAAAGCAAAACGTTTTCATAATTGCTAGTTCTAGTATACTATTTTAGCTGTTTATTTGCAATTTTTATACTAGTTTTACGATAGGTATACTGATGGACAAGGGTAAAATTGAGTAGACTCTTTTTAAGCTTTAAAAAGAGAGTTTCCATGAACTGGAAAACTCTCTATCATTACGAATCAGATGATTAGAATAAATGCTATCTGATATCTTTAATCTACTAAAATGAAAATTTCTTCAACATGTAGTCGTAGCAATCTTGCAATTTTCATTGCTAGTTCAAGTGTAGGATTGTACTTGTCATTCTCTATAGCAATTATGGTTTGTCGACTAACGCCTAATATTCTTGCCATATCTTCCTGACGTAGTCCTTCAGACTTTCTTAACTGTTTGATATTATTTTTCATACAGCATTAGTCTTTCTGAAAACAATAAATGCCAATCGCCAAAACTACGATAAGGATAACAATAATCAAAAATATTCCTTGAACAAGTTTATTAGGTTCTTTGAAATCTTCATCACCGTCAATCATTTTCTGTTTTATGGCAGTTTGTGCAAATCCTTGAACAGAAATAGATAAACATAAAATCAGACATGGTAACATTTCAAGTTCAATGCCTTTTGTAATAGATTGATAAATATTAAATACTGTCCATCCACATAAGCCAAATAGAGCAGTTTTATAACCCCATTCCTCAGAACGTAGCTGAATCGCTCTGTCCATTTCATCCATTTCTCATGGTCCTGTTCCTCCAATCTGTTAAAACAATGTTAAGAGCCCTTTACATTTTTTATTATACTCCAAATAGATAAAATGTCAAGATGTTTTAACATTTTTTATTTTCTTCATCTATTCTAAGAATATTCCTAACTCCAATTTACAGTCTAATCAATCTGAAAAAGGTCAAGTTCTTTTAATCCTATTTTATCTTGACTTCATAAGCTTCGGCTATAGATATACTTTCAGTTATGTTAGACTCGAAGTTTATCCTCTCTTTTCTGCTTTCTTATCACTATTATACCTTAAAGTGGCTAAATCGTTATAAACTGTCTGTTTTTCATGTGGTATTTTTCTACAAATTAGCAACCGAAAAAAATAAAAAGCCATTCCTCAAGGGAACAACTTTCTCACTTATAATTAAAAGTTTCCCCAGCCAACTTATCTGCTAACTTAGGAAAGAGGGTATAAAACTTATGGGCTAGATTCAGCAAGGCTGGGAGATTGAGCTCGCGTTTGTTTTTACCTATAGTCTTGACAATCTTTTGAGCGACAGCATCTGGTTCCAATAGAAAACGGTCGACCGATTTGAGGTAGGTCCCATCTGGGTCTGCCTGGTCAAAAAATCCTGTACGGATAGGTCCTGGATTAACAGTTGTCACATAGACACCATAGGGCATGAGCTCAAGGCGAAGAGCATTTGAAAAACCAATGGCCGCAAACTTGGTCGCAGAATATAGACTAGACTTAGCAGTCGCAATCAATCCTGCCATGCTAACGATATTGATGATATGACCTTTTCGAATCTCCTTCATACGAGAAGCAACCAAACGAGACAGATTCATCAAAGCAAAAGAATTGACTTCAAACATTTGATGAATATCTTGATTAGAAATCTTGTCAAAATCTTCAAAAATCCCATATCCAGCGTTGTTAATCAAGACATCAATCTTACCATAACGCTGATAGAGTTCAGCAACTAGTTCTTCTAAGGCTTGAGCGTCGGTAATATCAATTTCAATCAATTCTGCCTGAGGATAATTTCCGTATAGTTGAGCTAATTTTTCCTTATTTCTACCTAGCAAAATGAGTTGGTCTTGAGGCAAGAGTTTGACCATTTCTTGGGCTAGACCCCCGCTAGCACCCGTAATGAGAATAGTAGACATACTTTTCCTTTCTCGAGATTCTAGATTTCCACTTCTTCCAAGTCTTTAACCACATGGACATTTTCAAAAATCGTTGCAGCATCTTTCTTAAGCTGGCTGATATCTTTTGAAAGAAAACGGGCACTGATATGGTTGAGCAAGAGTCGTTTGGCTCCCGCTTCTGCCGCTACCTGAGCAGCCTGCATATTGGTGGAGTGACCGTGATTACGAGCAATCTTCTCGTCTCCCTTGCCATAAGTAGACTCATGGACAAGGACATCTGCATTGACAGCCAGACGCACACTGGCATTAGTTTTTCGAGTATCACCCAAGATAGTGATAATCTTACCTGGACGTGGCGCTGAGATATAGTCTGCTGCCTTAATCTCGGTGCCGTCTTCTAGGATGACATCCTGACCGTTTTTGATTTTTCCAAAGAGTGGTCCAAATGGTACGCCGGCAGCCTTTAATTTTTCAGCATCCAGAGTGCCTTCTAGGTCCTTTTGAATGACACGGTAGCCCACACAGAAAATAGTGTGATCCAACTCTTCCGCATAAACTGTAAATTTATCGGTTTCAAGAATTTTCCCTAGAGAAGCTTGGTCAAATTCATGGAAATGAATCTTATAGGGCAAGCGTGAACCTGACACTCGTAGACTGGTCAAGACAAAAGATTTGATGCCTTGGGGACCATAGATTTCCAAATCTGTCTGTTCTTCATTGGCTTGAAAGGCACGACTAGAAAGGAATCCTGGCAAACCAAAGATATGATCTCCATGCAAGTGTGTAATAAAGATTTTGCTGACCTTGCGTGGTCGAATCGTGGTTTCCAGAATGCGATTTTGCGTTCCTTCTCCACAGTCAAAGAGCCAGACTTCGTTAATCTCGTCCAAGAGTTTCAGTGCGAGACTTGAAACGTTGCGGGCTTTAGAGGGCTGACCAGCCCCCGTTCCTAAAAATTGAATATCCATTTGCTACTTTCTAATTAATCAATATATAACATAGCGGTGCGGTTTTCCGAGCGATAATAAAATTTGCCAGAAAAAGCTCTAGCTTCTTGTAGTAAATCCTCTTGGCTGTAGCCTTTAAGTCGTTTTCTTCCATCTGCCAAGATTTCCAAGTCTGTCAGAGGAGTCAAACTTTCCACAGAGACAATTTCTTCCTCTCCAATCGCCTTCATGTAAATCTTTCCAGACTCCTCAAAGACCAACTGATGAGGGAAAATTTGCGCAATCTCAAAAAGCAAGTCATTCGAGATTTCCTCTTCATTTTCAGAGAAAATCCTTCCCAGTCCTTCACTCTCATAGCAAAATCCAAAAGATTTGCCAGATAAATTAAGGCGAATGAAAGGCTTATTTTCAAAGGTGAAACTTGGCTCAGCATTGTAGAGATTCAGTTCATGACTGAGTTCTGAAAAATAATCCGTCGCAGCTTCAGGACTCTTTTTCTGGTAGAGCTCGGCAAAGTAGGCATTCACTACGCTGGGTGGAGGTGTAATGAGAGCTAGTTGTTCCTCTTCAGACCTACCAGCTAAAAGTTGGTCCAGATAGACCTTGTCTAGACTCGTATATCCACCATACTTGAAGGCTAACGTTTTGATATCAGTCATAAAATTCCTCTAATCTCCATTTGTTTCTCTCTGCAATGTAGCCAGTGATGACCTCACAGTCATCTTGGTAGTCCCGTTCTTCTAGAATCGCAACACTTTCTAAATCATGAATCTTGTAAGATTTAGAAAAAGGAACGCGCAGGGTAAATACTTCAAAAATTTCCTTGATCTTATCCAGCAGTAAAGCCTGCAGCTGTTCGCGACTATCCTTAGATTTAGCAGAAATCAGCGCATATGGCGTTTGAGTAGGCGTAAAGTTCTCCACCAAATCTGATTTATTATAAAGGGTTAAGCGAGGAATATCCTCCATGTCCAAGTCTTTCATAATGGAGAGGACCGTTTTTCATGTTCCTCATGATAAGGATTGCTGGCATCGATGACATGGACCAGGAGATCTACATGCTTGCTTTCTTCTAGGGTTGATTTAAAACTAGACACCAACTCTGTCGGTAGGTCTTGGATAAATCCAACGGTATCTGTCAAGGTTACCTGTAGATTGCCCCCCAGATGGATGCTTTTAGTTGTCGCATCTAGAGTTGCAAATAGCTCATCCGCTTCATACTGGGTCTTGCTGGTCAAAGCATTCATAATAGTTGACTTACCAGCATTGGTGTAACCAATCAAACCAATCTTAAAGGTACTTGACTCCAAACGTTTTTCTCGAACTGTCGCTCGGTTTTTCTCAACCACCTTGAGTTGACGTTCGATATCTGTAATCTGGTTGCGAACACTACGACGGTTAAGCTCCAGCTGACTCTCACCTGGACCACGGGAACCAATTCCCCCTGCTTGACGGCTGAGCATAATCCCTTGACCAACCAAACGAGGCAAGAGGTATTTAAGCTGAGCTAGATGCACTTGGAGTTTACCTTCATGGCTTCGAGCTCGCATGGCAAAGATATCCAAAATCAACTGCATACGGTCAATGACCTTGACACCTAAGACTTCCTCTAAATTGACATTTTGTCGAGGTGTCAGACGGTTATTGACGATGACAGTCGTGATTTCTTCTGCGTCCACCATTTGAGCAATTTCTTCCAACTTACCAGAACCGACAAAGGTCTTAGAGTCGTATTTTTCTCGTTTTTGTCTGTAGCTATCTACCACAACTGCTCCAGCTGTCTTAGCTAGACTAGCCAACTCTTCCATGGAGAGGTCAAAATTATCCATGCCCTGGAGCTCAACACCAATGAGCAGGACTCGTTCCTCTTTTTTCTCCGTTTCAATCATTTAAAAACTCCTCAATCTGGCTTAAAATACGCTCTTTAACACCAGATTCTCCTATCTGATAAAAGGTCACCTGCATGCGGTTACGGAACCAGGTTAGCTGGCGCTTGGCAAATCGGCGAGTCGCCTGCTTGAGACGATCCCTAGCCTCCTCTAAGCTCTGCTCTCCACGAAAATAAGGAAAGAGTTCCTTGTAGCCAATCCCTTTAGCAGCCTGCACATCTGGATAATGGTCAAACAACCACTTGGCTTCGTCTAGAAGTCCAACTTCAAACATCAGGTCCACTCTGTGATTGATACGCTCATAAAGCTGACTACGCTCATCATCCAAGCAAATAATCAGCGGATCATATAAACTTTCTTGATTTTCCAAATCTTGACCAAAATGAGCAATCTCCAAGGCACGCATAGCACGACGACGGTTAAACTGGGGAATTTCAAGACCTGCTTGCTCTACCAGATGGGCTAACTCCTCATCTGAAACAGGTTCTAAACTAGCTCGGTAAGCTAATATCTCCTCATGAGGTGTCTCTCCACTAGATGATATCCCTCTAGTAGACTCTGAATATAAAGTCCTGTGCCACCAGCGATAATAGCAAGTTTCCCGCGATTTTGAATATCCTCGATGGCTACCTTTGCTTCTGAAACAAAATCAAAAGCCGAGTAAGACTCGGTTACATCTCTCACATCAATCAAGTGATGAGGGACAGTTGCCTGCTCCTCCGGACTTGCCTTGGCCGTTCCAATATCCAGGCCTCGGTATACTTGTTGGCTATCCCCACTGACTACTTCACCATTGAATCGCTGAGCAACTTCAATGGCTAGGGCTGTCTTTCCAACTGCAGTTGGACCAACAATCACAATTATTTTGCTTTTCATCGTTTTTCCTTGAAAAATTCCCATTTTTTCGTTACTATTATTATATCACAAAATAGACAGGCAGAAAAATGCTATATCTTAAGCTATTTCCGTCTGATTTATAAATAAAAGGAGGAAGACTCATGGCTAAAGGATTTGCTAAAGGTCTCGTAACAGGTGTTGCAGGAACTGTTGCTGCTGTTGCAGGTGCAGTATACGCATTCAAAAAGAAAGTGATTGAACCAGAAGAACAAAAAGCAGCTTTCATCGAAGAAAATCGTAAAAAAGCAGCTCGCCGTCGCGTATCACGCTAATAAACAAAAAGAAGTTGGAATTTCCAACTTCTTTTTTTCAATTCTTTTATACTCAATGAAAATCAAAGAGCAAACTAGGAAGCTAGCCGTAGGTTGCTCAAAGCACTGCTTTGAGGTTGTAGATATGACTGACGAAGTCAGTTACATATATCTACGGTAAGGCGACGCTGACGTGGTTTGAAGAGATTTTCGAAGAGTATTAAATAGCTAGGTCAAACTTCAACTGCGGTTTCACAGGATCATAGTCAACCAACTCAAAATCCTCTGCTTTAATATCAAAGAAGTTGGTCTTGTCTGGTACATTCAAGACCAAACGTGGTTGGCAATTTGAAGGTTCACGACGGAGTAATTCCTGAGCTTGTTCAAATTGATTGTCATAGATATGAAGGTTATTGATAAAATAGAAGAATTTTCCAACTTTCCAACCAAAGTGTTTGGCAATCATCATTTGAAGAGCTACATACTGCATGGCATTGATGTGATGAGCTACCAGCATATCGTTAGAACGCTGGGTCAAGGTTGCATCCAGATAGATGTCCCCATCTACACGACGGACATCAAACATGGTCTGGAAGGCACATGGAAGAAGGCCGTCTGTTTCCTCAAAAGCTTGGTAATCCCAGAGAGAGATGATATTGCGACGGTTCCAAGGATTGGCTTCTAACTGTTTGAGGATTTTATTGATGATGTCGTGCTTTTTAACAACAGCCCCGTAACGCTCACCGATTGTTCCTGTATCTCCAACTTCCCAATCATTCCAGTAGTGAACATTGTACTTGTCATTGAGAACTTCTAGGCTATTTGTCTGGTCTTGATAAATCCAAAGCACTTCCTTGATAGCTGATTTGATAGCAATTGGACGCAAGGTTGTGATGGGAAATTCACCCTTGGACAAATCATACTCCGCAAAAGCACCTGTAATGTACTTGGAGTTAGCTACTGTTCCATCCTTATACTTGGGACGAGCTTGTTCTGAAAAGACTCCTGCATTGAGAATTCGCTCAATATTTTCTTTAAAAATCTTATCTGCTTTTGTCATTTACTCTCTCCTCAACGTTTATTCTTAACTAGTATAGCATAAAAAAAGAAAGGAGGAAAATCACTCGCTTCAAGATAGTGATTTTCTCCTTCTTTTGTTTCTTATTGCAAGACAAGAGATGCTGCTCCGATAACTCCAGCGTCATTTCCTAGAGTCGCAAGAGCTAATTTCGTTGTTGTACGAACTTGTGGGAAGGTATTTTCATCATAAACCTTTTGCACACCTTGGAGAAGGAATTCCCCAGCAGCTGAAACTCCACCACCGATAACGATTGTTGATGGATTTAGGATAGAACCAATGTTGGCACATGCAATACCCAAGTAACGTGAGAAGTTACGGTAAACGATCAAAGCGAGGTCGTCCCCTTCTTTTGCCAAGTCAAAGACAGTTTTAGCAGTTACTTCTTCACCGTCGTCAATCAAGCGTTTCAACTCTGCATCGCCTTCATATTCATCCGCGTAACGGCGAGTCAAGTTGACAATACCTGTTGCTGAAGCCACTGTCTCAAGACAGCCTTTTTTACCACAAGTACATGGGATTGGTTGGTCAAAGTCAACTGTGATATGTCCAAGTTCACCTGCAGCACCTGCAACACCGTGAAGCAATTTGCCTTCTGCCACGATACCGCCACCAACACCTGTACCCAGAGTCATAAAGACAACGTCTGGTTGGTTTTCACCAGCACCCATCCAACGCTCACCAAGAGCAGCTACGTTAGCGTCATTGTCGATAAAGAATGGAATACCCAAGGCTTTTTCCATTTTCTCTTTGATCGGTTGAAGAGTTTTCCAGTTGAGGTTATAGGCTCCGATAACAGTTCCATTTTCACGGTCAACTACACCAGGTGAACCCATACCAATCCCTTGGAAATCAGTCGCAACCAATCCAAGCAATTCAAAACGATGTTGAATAGATTCAATCATATCGTCTACGATATGGCTTCCTTCATCCAAAATGTTAGTCTTAATAGACCATTTTTCTTGGATTTCTCCTTCTTGAGTTAAAATCGCAAACTTGATAGATGTACCACCAAGGTCAATCCCAATAATCTTTTGACTCATCTTTTTCTCCTTTATATTTTCAATCTTTTTTAAATACCTACAGGAATAGTATATCAAAAACCCTTTGACTAGGCAAAGGGTTTCATGATTTTCTATGATATTTTATTTTTTAGGATTATATATTCAAAATCATCCTAATTAGTGGTTGGCTGAGTTGTGGTAGTTTGTGTTGTTGGTTCAGTTGTAGTAGATTGTGTTGCTGGTTCAGTTGTGGTAGTTTGTGTTGTGATAGATTGTGTTGTGATAGATTGTGTTGTAGTTTGCTTATCATCCTTCTGTTTTTGCCAACTACCATCGACACCAACAAAGTATCGACCGCCATCGACCCATTCATTCTTGGCCATTTTACCATCTGACTTGAGATAGTAATTACCTTGCCAGCTGTTTTTAGCATAGGAGCCATCGGACTTAAGATAATACCAAGCTTGATAAGCTCTGTCATAGACCCATTCGTTCTTAGCCATTTTACCATCTGACTTAAGGTAGTAATTACCTTGCCAGCTGTTTTTAGCATAGGAGCCATCGGACTTAAGATAATACCAAGCTTGATAAGCTCTGTCATAAACCCATTCGTTCTTAGCCATTTTACCATCTGACTTAAGGTAGTAATTACCTTGCCAGCTGTTTTTAGCATAGGAGCCATCGGACTTAAGATAATACCAGCCTTGATAGGTGCTATCATAAAGCCATTCGCTTTTAGCCATTTTACCGTCTGATTTCAGATAGTAGTTACCTTGCCAACTGTTTTTAGCATAGGATCCATCTGATTTAAAATAATACCAGCCCTGGTAAGCTCCATCATAAATCCACTCATTCTTAGCCATTTTGCCATCTGACTTAAGATAGTAATTACCATTCCAACTATTTTTTACATAAGAACCATCTGCTTTTAGATAGTACCAATACCCATCTTTATTTATCCAACCACTAGTTGTTTGCCTTGCTTGAGAATTTGATTGGCGCGGTTTAAATACGCCGCGAGGAGCTTTTGAACGTTCACAAGCAACCCCGTCACCATCTTTGTCTAGTCTATAAGAATATCCAGGTTCTCCTCTATGAATATCGGAGTAGCCATTTCGCCAGGCTTCCGTACAACTAGAAAAATGTATGTTTTCTTCAGCATTAACGGATTGAACGAGCATAACTAAAATTGGAAGACTTAGCAAGCTAGCTTTAAAAAGACCTTTGTTTCTCATCATTTCCTCCTAAAAATGAAAACGTTTTACTTTTATTCTATCAAACTTTATTCTACAATTCAAACAATTAATCATAATTAATATACAAAGTTTTAAAAATCTATTTTCAATTCATATAAGCCCCTAACCGCATTGCAGGCATAAATAACTTCTGCTTGTTTCAAATCTTCTACGGTCAAAACCTTCTCTTCTACTTGCCCATTTTCAAGCAAGTGTTGACGATAAATCCCTGGTAACAGGCCTAGCTGACTATGAGGTGTATAGAGCTTGCCATCCATTTTCAAGACCAGATTCCCAATAGAGGTTTCTAGCAATTTTCCATCAACAGTGTGATAGATGATTTCCTGCTCTCCCACTGTCAAATGTGGTCGGTATGTCGTCTTAAAGTAAGTAAAGGACTGCTTCAAATCTGCTTCTTGCTGACTAAGCTTTGCATGAAAAAGTTACATCTAATAATCAATAACTATTTATCCCCTAGTTTTTGAATGGCATAGTTTGCTTCTTCTTTTGTAAATTTTCCAATCCAAGGAGAAGTTAGCCTGTTATAAATTTCTGTTTTTGATAAATTACTGTATTTTCGGTATTCTCTTGCTTTAACTAAGGCATTTGCTTTGTAATCTGCGTTCAAGTGATCAATGGCATACTGTGCTGCTGAGCTTGAAAAACCATGTGTAACTTGTGATGTTAACTGTTCATAAAGAGCTTTTTTTGACATATGTAAAGCCGAATTATAGCTTTTCGCTTTAGTTAAAGCAGCATTGTACTGATTCCCGACTGCTGGTTTTGGTTGCCATACACCATTGTATCCCACATAGTAACGGCCACCATCTACCCATTTATCCCTAGCCATTTTACCATCTGATTCAACATAGTAACGGCCGCCATCTACCCATTCATTCTTGGCAATCTTACCATCTGATTTATAATAATAGTATCCTACCCATTTATTGCGGGCAGGGCTTCCTTCTGGTGTTAAATCTAGTTTTTGAATGGCATAGTTTGCTTCTTCTTTTGTAAATTTTCCAATCCAAGGAGAAGTTAGCCTGTTATAAATTTCTGTTTTTGATAAATTGCTGTATTTTCGGTATTCTCTTGCTTTAACTAAGGCATTTGCTTTGTAATCTGCGTTCAAGTGATCAATGGCATACTGTGCTGCTGAGCTTGAAAAACCATGTGTAACTTGTGATGTTAACTGTTCATAAAGAGCTTTTTTTGACATATGTAAAGCCGAATTATAGCTTTTCGCTTTAGTTAAAGCAGCATTGTTTTGATTCCCGCCTGCTGGTTTTGGTTGCCGGACACCATTGTTTCCCACATAGTAACGGCTACCATCTACCCATTTATCCCTAGCCATTTTACCATCTGATTCAACATAGTAACGGCCGCCATCTACCCATTCATTCTTGGCCATCTTACCGTCTGATTTTAGATAGTAATTTCCTATCCATTTATTACGGGCAGAACTTCCTTCAGCTGTCAAATAGTAATAAGAACCAGAATTTTTATCATAGATCCAATCGCTTTTTGCCCTCTTACCATCTGATTTAAGATAGTAATTTCCAACCCAAGTATTTCGGACAGCGTTTCCCGAAGCATTTAGGTAGAAATAAGAATTAGCTTTTTTATCAAAAATCCACTTATTAGTGACTTTAACACCATTTTCATAATAAGATGAGCCTACCCAGCCAGACTGGACTTTAGACTTTGGCTTATCCTGTTTAGGTGTCGTATTTTTTTGTTTATCAGATTGCTTTGGAGTGCTAGATTTAGGCTTCTCTGATTGCTTTGGAGCGCTAGATTTAGGCTTCTCTGACTGTTTTGGAGCGCTAGCTTTTGGTTTCTCTGATTGTTTTGGAGCGCTAGATTTAGGTTTTTCTGATTGTTTCGGAGCGCTAGATTTAGGCTTCTCTGATTGTTTTGGAGCGCTAGATTTAGGCTTCTCTGATTGTTTTGGAGCGCTAGATTTAGGCTTTTCTGACTGTTTTGGAGTGCTAGATTTAGGTTTCTCTGATTGTTTTGGAGCGCTAGATTTAGGTTTCTCTGATTGTTTTGGAGCGCTAGATTTAGGTTTCTCTGATTGTTTTGGAGCGCTAGATTTAGGTTTCTCTGATTGCTTTGGAGCGCTAGATTTAGGTTTCTCTGATTGCTTTGGAGCGCTAGATTTAGGTTTCTCTGATTGCTTAGGTAAATTATTTTCTTTTTCGTTACCATTCTTAGGCGTACTCTTTTCTTGAGCAGAAACTTGCTGTATTGAAAAAGGGGACATACCTGCTGTATCTGTAAGCAAAGCAAGTCCAAGTGTTGCTGTCGCTATGCTTGTTACTAAATATTTTTTTGATTTCATCTTAAACTATCCCTATTTTTAAATTTAATGACGCCTCCATTATATCAAATGCTTAACTTTATTTCAAATTCAATATTTAATGTTCACAAATAATATCTAATAGCCATTATATTTTTAACTCATATAAGCCCCTAACCGCATTGCAGGCATAAATAACTTCTGCTTCTTTCAAATCTTCTACGGTCAAGACCTTCTCTTCCGCCTGCCCGATTTCAAGTAAATACTGGCGATAAATCCCTGGTAAAATGCCAAGAGTACTAGGTGGGGTATAGAGCTTGCTATTCATTTTTAAGACCAGATTCCCAATAGAGGTTTCAAGCAATTTTCCATCAGCAGTGTGATAGATGATTTCCTGCTCTCCCACTGTCAAATGTGGTCGGTGTGTCGTCTTAAAGTAGGTAAAGGCCTGCTCCAAATCAGCTTCTTGTAGACAAAGCTTGGCCTGACAAACTAGAGCTAAGCGGTGTCAATACTTGTCGTTCAATTTCAATCTCTCCAGACTTGCTGAGACTGATTCGCAAACGGTAGTCTTGATGAAGGTCACAAGCCTGGCACTCCTTCTCTAACTTTTGTCTCAAAACTTCTTGGTCAAATGGAAAGGCAAAATAACGACTAGCCTTTTGCAATCTTTCTAGATGTTGCTTTTCAAAGAGCAATTTTTTCTGGCTAATTTTCCCTGTCGTAATCAGCTGAAAACGAGGTTGTTTTCGGTAAAGAACCGCTGCTTTTTGCTGGACTTCACGGTATTCTGACTCCCAAGTACTATCCCAAGTGATGCCACCTCCGACACCATAGATGGCTTGCCCTCCATGCAGTTGAATCGTTCGAATAGCCACATTGAAAATCCGCCGTCCATTGGGAAGTAGGAGGCCAACAGTTCCACAGTAAACTCCTCTAGCTTGTGATTCCAAGTTCTTGATAATTTCCATGGTCGCTATCTTGGGAGCTCCTGTGATGGAGCCACATGGAAAGAGCGAACGGAAGATTTCTATTAGGTCAACATCTGGTCGTAACTGACTCTTGATAGTCGAAGTCATCTGCCACACTGTAGAATACTGCTCTACTTGGCATAAACGCTCCACACGCTCACTACCAACCTCAGACATACGATTCATGTCATTTCTCAAGAGATCCACTATCATCATGTTTTCTGAGCGATTTTTTGGATCCTGTTCCAACCAAGCCGCCTCTTTCAAGTCGTCATCGTTATTCAAACCACGTTTAGTTGTGCCCTTCATAGGGCGAGTCGTCAATTCACGATCATTTTGTTCAAAAAAGAGTTCTGGACTCATGGAAATCACTGCCATATCATCATGCTCCACGTAGGCATTATATCCTGCTTCCTGCTCCACCACCATACGATTGTAGATAGCAAAAGGATTGGCACTTAAATTCTGCTTGAGTTGGACCGTATAATTGACCTGATAAGTATCGCCCTGTCGCAAATGATGGTGAATTTGGGTAATAGCTTTTTCATAGTCCTCAGCAGATGTTACTTCCTGCCAGTTTGATGGCAACTCCACCTCCTCATAAGTCAGAGGAATGTTAGATGTTTCAACACTGTTATGAACAGTGAAGTAAAGCAAATACTCTCCTAACAAGGGACCCTTGTGAACCGCTAACTTATCCTCAAAAGCAGGTGCTGCTTCATAACTAACATAACCAACTACATAATAGCCCTGTTCTTGGTAGCTTTCCACTTGTGCCAGTAAGTCTGCTACTTCTGCTAAATCTCTGGTTTTTAACTCTTTAATAGGCTGGGTAAAGGTGTATCTCTCGCCCAAAGACCTAAAATCAATCACTGTTTTTCTATGCATATCCTAAGTATACCATAAAAGCCAGACCCCAAACAGGAGATCTGGCTTTTTAACTAATATGGTTGAGAAAACTTACTCAACATAATCTAACAAATAACCATAACCCTTTTCTTCCATTTGATCCTTTGGAATAAAACGGATAGACAGGCTGTTAATGCAATAGCGAAGGCCCCCCTTGTCCTGAGGTCCGTCTGTAAAGACATGTCCTAAGTGGGAATCACCCGTTCTACTTCTGACTTCTGTTCTGACCATATTATAAGACTTGTCTTCCTTGTAGGTCGCAACATCTGGACTGATAGGCTGGGTAAAACTTGGCCAACCACAACCCGATTCAAATTTATCTTTCGAAGAAAAGAGAGGTTCTCCAGTTGCCACATCCACATAAATACCTGCTTCAAATTTATCCCAGTAACGATTTGAAAAGGCTCGTTCTGTTTGATTATTTTGAGTCACTGCATATTCCTCAGGAGAGAGAAGTTTTTTCAATTCATAGTCACTCGGTTTTGGATATTTACTCGCATCAATAACAGGATAGGATGCTTGATTGACATTGATATGGCAATATCCATTGGGATTTTTCTGGAGATAATTTTGGTGATAGTCCTCAGCCACGATAAAATTTCTTAAGGCTTCCTTTTCAACCGCTAGAGGCTGGTCATACTTTTGAGCAACTTGCTCAAAGACTTGATTGATGACTTCTAGGTCCTGCTCATCCTTATAGTAGACTCCCGTTCTGTACTGAGTCCCCACATCATTTCCCTGCTTATTTTTACTGGTTGGATTGATAATGCGGAAATAATGGAGCAAGATTTCTTTTAATGTAATTTGATTGGCATCATAAGTCACATGAACAGTTTCAGCATGACCGGTTTGGCCGATCAATTCATACTGGGTTGTTTCTCCTCTACCATTCGCATAGCCAGAAACAGCATCTGTCACACCTGCTACTCTTGAAAAATACTCTTCAACTCCCCAGAAACAGCCTCCCGCTAGATAAATTTCATGTAGGTCAGCATCTTTACTTGGCTCAGTTTTTTTCTTGGCCTTTTGTCCTTGACTAACTGCTGCCTTCTCGATTTGAGTGGTATCTGTGTAGCTTGCGCTTCTTTTTTCCCAAAGAAATAAAAGTCCGATAATAACGCAAATGATGATTCCTATGAATACAATTATTTTTAATTTATCATTCATGATGAGCCTCTAATCTATGCTTTTTAAAGTCTTTAAAATAGTTTCCTTATCCATAAAGCCTGGCTGGATCTTCACTAATTTGCCTTCTTTATCGATAAAGGCCTGAGTCGGATAAGAACGGACTCCGTAACTTGCTAAGAGTTTTCCCGAAGGGTCTAGAAGGACAGGGAGATTTTTATAGTCCAATCCTTGATACCATTTTTGGAAGTCTCCTTCTGCTTGTTCCCCTTTTTGACCAGGAGATACAACTGTCAAGATGACATAGTCATCGCCAGCTTCTTTTGCCAGTTCATCTGTATCAGGCAGACTAGCTAGACAAATAGAGCACCAAGATGCCCAAAATTTGAGATAGACCTTTTTGCCTTTATAATCTGATAGGCGATAGGTTTTACCATCAACTCCCGTAAGCTCAAAGTCTGGAACTTCTTCTCCTTTTTTTGCAGTTTGAGAGCTAACTTGCTCTTGTTTGTCTCCATTTTCGCTCGTCATCTGATTTTTACAAGCTGACAGACAGAGCAGACTAGCACAAACTAATACAGATACTTGCCATTTTTTCATTTTCATCACCTTTCTTATTAGATATATGAACATAGATAACGATTTTATAGCTCTATTATATACCTACCTTTCTAAAAATACTTGGAATCTGCTCGGAAATTAATAGCACTTCTTGATGACAAGAAAACTCCCACCTGCTGAGCAGATGAGAGCTTTCAACTTTTTATCTATATTTTTCTTATAAAATCTTGAGAATATTGAGCACGCGCCCCTCCGATTAGTTTTGGACGACTAGCGAGGGCAGTTACATGGGCTTGGCCGATTGATCTCAAAACTGGGCGTATCGGCACCTGAACATGTTTGACATGCATGCCTATAGAAGTGTCACCAATATCTAGACCCGCATCTGCTTTTATAAATTCGACCTCAACTGGGTCTTTCATATAGCGAAAAGCCGCCAATTGCCCTGATCCTCCAGCGTTCAGTGTCGGAAGAACACTAACAATCTCAAGATTGTATTTGATTGCAACCTCTCGTTCTACTACCAAGGCCCGATTGACATGTTCACATCCCTGAACTGCTAGGTGGATTCCTCTAGCTGATAAGATTTCTAAGATTCTTTTAACAATTAATTCTCCAATTTCTTGACTAGAGGCTTTCCCGATGTGTCCTCCTATCACCTCACTGGAAGATAAGCCCAAAACAAAGAGAGCTCCCTCATGGAGAGAAGCTTTTGCTAATACATCTTCTAGGATTTCCTCTACCTCTTTTTGTAAATGTTCTTGGTCCATGCTCTACCTCGCTTACTTCCTTCTATGATATCGTTTTTTCATCATTTTAGCAAGCTAGGGACATGGTTTCACTTCTTATCAACTGTTCTCTATTTCTTTTAAAATTAAAAAAGACAGAGAATGTCCATCTCTGTCTCATTTATATATCTATTTATACTTTTTGGAGTCCTTGGACGGCATCGTGATTGATGATGACTTGACCGTATTCTTGGAGAACTGAACGGCTGATATCACTATCATCTGCAAATTCACGCATGCGAGCCAATAACCAAGCTGGATAAAGACTTGGATGATCCTCTACATCAACCAAGACTGTTAGATAGTATTGGTCGTTCATTTTGTAAAGTTCTGAAGTCTCCATTTGGTAATCAACTGTTTTCGCAAAAGAAACCAAACTAGTTAAGTCGTCAAAGTGTAGGATGTAGTAGATATAAGGTTCTCTTTTTCCTTCTTCTGCCTCAGCAATTTCATCAATCGCTGCTTCTTCCTCTTTTTCAACCTGCTCTAGAGATTGAATAGCTTCAATGTCTTCTTTAGTTTTATCTACCATGGTTTTTTCCAATGTTTTCAAAAACTCATCTGGAGACATTTTCGCCAATTCATCCATATCTGGAAGGTCTGCCAAATCCTCAAAATCCAAATTTTGGTCAATCTTAGACTTGGTTACAAAGACGTCGACCTTATCAGGCTTCGGTGTCACTCGGAAGCTAAGCATACCTGTATCCAAGAAACTGTCTGGCATCTCTAACTCATCCAGAATAGCATAGAAAAACTCTTCTGTTTTTTCTTGTGGAACGAGAAAGTCTGCGATTTCCATTCCACGATCCATCAAATCTTCTAAAGACATAGTGATTTTTAAAGTCGTATCACTGATTTGTTTCATTTTCATAGTTCGTAACCTCATACTTTCAGTTCTATCTATTATACAAGATTTAAATGATTTTATCAAAAGAATGGCGTCGGAATGTGATATAATACTAGTATCTATTTTTAGAATGTAAGAAAGAAAGTTTCATGAAAAATATAAAAGTTAATGCTTTGGCTAGCTTGCTGGTCAATATTTTAAACATCGTTTTTCCCCTGATTACCAATCCCTATCTAACACGGATTCTTAGTAAATCAAATTACGGCTACTTTAACACAGCTAACACCTGGGCGAGCTTTGTCATTCCACTAGCTGCCTTTTGGGATTTACAATTATGGGATTCGAGCAATTAGTAAAGTAAAGGATGATAAAAATAAGATTAATTATGTCTTTTCTAAGTTGTTCTATATTTCGCTCATTACTTCAGTTGTAACAACCGCTATTTATTTCCTCTTTATTTATTTTGATACTAGTATTGTCAATCTAAAAATTCTTTACTATATCCTTGGAATCCAAGCTCTCTTCCAATTTCTGAATATCGAATGGATGAATGAAGCCTATGAGAATTATTCTTTTATCCTTTATAAAACACTCGTGATTCGTATTGGAATGTTGGTTGCTATCTTCGCCTTCGTTAAGACACCTGATGATATTGTTCCCTACGCCACAATCATGAGTGCAACAACCATTATCAACTATCTACTCAGCTTCCTATGGATTAAACGAGAAGTTTCCTTTGTCAAGATTGAAGTCATCGAACTTCTCAAAGCATCTAAGCCTCTTATGACCATGTTGCTCCTAGCAAATGCCAATATGCTCTACACCTTGCTAGACCGTATGTTCATTACCAAAGGACCTGATGAGAATTACATCTCCTACTACACTATTGCTTCAAGTATTGTTATGCTGATTGCTAGTGTCCTGAGTGGAGCTATCAATGTTAGCATTCCTCGACTTGGTTACTACTTAGGAAAAAAAGATTATACTTCATATAAATCTGGTAAACCAAGGTGCGGCTCTCTTCTACTTTCTTATAATTCCGACTAGTATCGGAATCATGGTTTTAGGAACTTATGCGACAGTTATCTACTCTTCTGAGAAATATATAGAAGCAGGAATTGTAACAAGCGTCTTTGCCTTTCGAACCATTATCTGGGCTATCGAATTAATCCTTGGAAAGCAAATTATCTTTATCAACGACCATGAAAACCGATTAACAGCTTTCTACTTTATCGGTGGCGGTGTCAATGTCATCCTAAACTCTCTACTCCTTTTCAACAACATCTTTACTCCTGCCTACTACATCGGGACAACGATTATTGCTGAGGCAATTGTGGTTCTACTTGAAATCCGCTTTATTCAGAAACATAAACTCTTGGATTTGAAAGAAATCTTTGGAACATTAGCTCGCTACACAATTGTGTCACTTGGCTTTATTCCAATTTACTATATCTGTAAAATTCTCTTCCAAGTTCATTCATACACAGTGAATATGGCTATGCTCAGTATGGTAGTAGCTACAATTGCCGGATGTGCTATCTATTATGCTTTCGCTCTCTTTATCATTAAGGATAAAACCCTTCACTATGCAATAGATCTAGTTCGTGCAAAAATCAAACGAAGTTAACAAAACACCTATAAAGCTTAAGCTTTATAGGTGTTTTTATTGTAGAAAAATTTAATTAAAAATCAGTTAGAAACTTAATTCTTTTCTTGGCTCGTTTGTGTCTTAGGTTCAGTAGATTGATTTTTTTCCTCAGACGTAACAGATGAGCTTTCTGTTTGTTGTGTTCTCTCTACTTCTGTTGTTTCGAAAATGTGTCCCTGACTATTTGCCACAGTTTGTTCCTTAGTTGTTTCCTCGGTTGTAACAGTCGTCCAAATTCCATCTGCATTAAGCCTGTACCCGTCAGGACTTGTTCCATTTCTTAGGAGAGAACCATTTGTTTGGAAATAGTACCAGTTACCATTCAGTTGTTTCCAACCAGTCTGCATTGCTCCGTTAGCATCAAAGTAATAACTTTGATCATCTACCTTGTATAAACCAGTTGCCATCTGACCATTTTCAGTGTCAAGATAATACTTACGGCCGTTATCTTGGAACCAACCTGTCTTCATCGCTCCGTTGCTTGCGAAGTAATAGTAATGGTTATCGAGCCATTTCCAACCGGTCTGCATAGCACCGCTTGCATTGAGATAATAACGGGAACCATTAATTTCTTGAAGGCCTGTTAGCATAACACCTTCTTTGTCTAGATAGTACCACGTGTCCTTATCTTTTAACCAGCCAGTCTTCATCGCTCCACTACTAGTGAAGTAATAATAATGGTTATCGAGCCATTTCCAACCAGTTTGCATAGCACCACTTGCATTGAGATAATAGCGGGAACCATTAATTTCTTGAAGGCCTGTTAACATGACACCGTCTTTATCTAGATAATACCAGATGTCCTTATCTTTGAGCCAACCTGTCTTCATGGCACCACTACTTACGAAGTAGTAATAATGGTTATCGAGCCATTTCCAACCAGTTTGCATAGCGCCACTTGCATTGAGATAATAGCGTGAACCATTAATCTCTTGAAGGCCTGTTAGCATGACACCGTCTTTATCTAGATAATACCAGGTATCTTTGTCTTTGACCCAGCCAGTTTTCATATCCCCATCGCTAGTAAAATAGTTCCAATGACCATCAAGGAAGGCCCAGCCAGTTTTCATGATTCCATAGTTGTCAAAGTAGTAGGTCTTTCCATTAATTTTTTTCAGACCAACTGAAGGAACACCATCTCCATCATAATAATACCAGCTTACCCCAATCTTTTGCCAACTAGAAGCCCTTCCTTGAGCCTGTAGGCTACCATTACTTGCAAAGAACATCTTCTTGCCATTAAAGACTTGTAAGCCAGTCAGCATTTTACCATCTTTATCAAAGAGATATTTTTGACCACCGATTTCAGCTAATTCGTTATAAAGTCTTGCTCCGGTTGAACTGATATAGTACCAAGAACCACCTTGCTTAAACCAACCCTCATACTGCATCTTACCATTGCTATTGAGGTAATACCAGTTGCCTTCTAGTTTTTCTCTGCTGTCCTGAATGTGTAACCAGCTACCTGCTAGCATTTGGCCCTTACCATTGAAGAAATAATAGTCTCCATCATCTAATCTATGCCATCCAATGGCCATTTGATTGTCTTTCAAGCGATATTTCCAGAATCCATCTTCTTTGTACCACTTTCAGTTACTTTGGGAATATTTGGGAAGGATTCTGAAACATCAGTAAAGCCTTTATCGCTAATGTTAAAAACAGTTGCATCTTTTGTTTGGCTCGAAGCATGGACTACTTGTATATTCTTCCGTTTGAGATAGTCTCTGGTTGAGGAAAGATTGGCATCGTATGATGATGTATGGACCACCATCTTTGGCGATAAGTTGTCTAGAAAAGGAATTGTATTAGAAATCTTGGCATCATAGTGATGATTCCACTTCATCATATCTACTTTACCAATCTCTGGCCCAATCTTATCCTCTGCTCCTTCAGCGTTATCTAGGTCTCCACCAAGGTAGATTTTTTTCCCAGCTACAGTTACAACTGCTACCAAGGAATTCGAGTTGTCATCATAGACTCTTTTCAATTTGCCATCTGGACCATACTCATTTTTATAGTTGTAGAGTTGGACATCCATATCACCAAATTTAAAGCGACTATCCTCCTCTTTAATGTCCTGTACTAGAGTGACACCTTTTTCTTTGGCAGTTTTGATAGCATTGTCATAATTAAACAAATTGTCCCATAGACGCCACTTACTGGTAATTCGCTCATCTGTATATCTTTTTAGATAAAGTTTCCCTACTGGATAGCGTTTTAGGACCTCGTCTGCAGCCCCAATATGATCACTATGGACATGGGTTCCAAGGATAAAGTCAAGTTTCTTAACCCCCAGATGACTTAGATGACGGAACAATCTATCTTCCAAAACTTGCGAATTTAAGTTGGAAATTCCAACTCGACTAGGATATTTAGGGTTTGAACCATCAGGAAAATCATAGTCCTCTCCCATGTCAATGAGGGCAAAATGTCCGTTGCTTTCAAGAACAATAGCATCGCTTCCTGAAGCACCTTTGGTATTTATATAATGAATGCGGTTCCCAGAACCAGCTGAGACTGTATCCGCCTTCACTGATTGTAATTGACTTGTTGCAGCTGATAATAGTATAAAACTATATAAGAGCGATTGTTTCATTTTCTTCATGTAAATCACTTCTTTCATAAAATTCATGGTAATATGACCAGATAAAGATTCATTTTTTTATAAGTTTAGATTATTTCTTTAAAACAACTCGGGCTAATTTTGCATCACCTGGTTTATAGATTGGGTTTTCTTTCCAATTATAATTAGTATTTGGAGTTTCAAAATCAGCTCCATACAAGTGACTGATATAGTCTCTTGTATTCTCTGGAATTTTTACATTAACATTCTTAAAGTTGGCTACTTGTAACTGACTGAATGGCAATTCGTAATGATAGACCTCATGACGAGTTGGTACTCCCAAAGCATTAATCATAAAGAAAATCGTATCGGAGGATATTGTTTCCCCTTTTTTATCATAAACAATAAGATCTACATTCAAACCTTTATAGCTGTATGATAGTTCTACCAATTGTTCATTGTAGTAAAATTCTTTTGTTCTTGAGAAACCTCTTTCCAAGAGATATTGTTCATCCTCTACAAAGCGTTGATAATCTGGAATAATGATGCCAAAATCCATATCCAGGTCATGGCTAATAAAATCATTTTCTCTAAAAAAGCCTAATAGAGTCCCAAAATCCAACCAAATATCATAATCTTTCAAAGGAGAACTATAAATAGTTTGAAGAATTTCTTCAAAGTTGTCTTTTAACAACTCACTTCTTTTGGAGTCCAATTCAACGTTCGCTTTGTCATTGAGACTTTTAATGATTGGTAAGTTCTTGATGAGGTCTTTCTTGTCCCCTAAAAGACTTGCCAAGCTTCTTTTTAACCATTGTAACACGTCTTACACCTCTTTTATATAAGCGACAAAATCATCATGTTTCACTCGTTTTTCAACTGGTGGAATTTCCATAAAATCATCACCGTAGATAGCTGACAAGATTTGATGGGAAGCTTCAGGGATTTTGTAGGTTCTATCTTCGAATGGACTATCCATTACTTTATCAAGCAGCGTCTTCTCAAATTTGTAGAAGTTCTCTTATTTTCCATCAAATAATCAATAGAATCATTATCATTAGCCTGCATTGAGAGAAGGTTCATTTTTTTATTCCAAGTTTTAACTCTTGTTAAACGGAAAACAAGAACCAATAGATATCTGATAATATTCTTCAATCCAGCATTTTTACTATGAATACCATAGAGAGTATATACAGAAAGTCTGCGATAGGTATCTAGTTTAACCATCTCTTTGTTGACATCAGCATAATAATCAAATGGGAAAACATCCACGCAAATTCCTAAATCGATATCATTTTCAATATAGTTATTCTCATAAACTGTACGTGCATCATATACTCGATAAAATGGATAAGGATAGCGAGCGTCTTTTTCCCAAGATGCTACTTTGTAGATAGGGTCATTGTCCCTTAGAACTGCTTGGTATAACTTGTCATACTCATCACGTTTTAAAGAGATATCAACATCATCATCCCAAGGAATATATCCCTTATGTCTAACGGCTCCTAATAGAGTTCCATAAGCCAAAGAATAATTAATATTCTCTTTTTGACAGAGATTATGAATGTAGTCCATCACTCCTAATTCTAATTCTTTAATCTCTTCTTCATTTAGTTGTCTATATCCATCTCTCTCTTTTTAGAAATAACAGAGAAATAATAGCCTGAAATCATAAATAGAATACAACCCAACAATGAAATACCATAGAGAGTTGAGCTCAAGAACAAATTAGAAATTAAGATAACAACCGTCATAAGTAGACCAGAAACAAGCTCATTATCTGTTATCTTATCCTTTTTGTCTTTTAGGAATTTCTTGATGCTGGCCCAGATAAATGAAATCATGAAAACAGCAAAAGGTAGGAAACCAAGTATACCATTATAGAAAAGTACTTCTAAATATCCATTATGAGTCAAGTAATGCTCTTTAATGATATATGCACTTACATCATAAGTTTTCCCTAGCTCATACCAGTTACCCGCTGAGTAACCAAATAGTGGTCTCTTTGGAATAAATGAAGCTGTCGATTGCCAAATAGCAAAACGATTATTGGAGATATTTTCTTCGCTAGTATCCGTTCTCTCCAAAGTTAAATTATTGTTTTCACCTTTTTCTTTATTGAGCTGAATTTCCGCAGAATGAGCTTTTAAATACAAATCACTGCTATACTTTACACCATTATATGATAAAAATACTAGCCCAACTGTTAATAATACAGTGACAAAAGATTTCGCCTTATTGCTATATTCAAATTTTATCAAAGAATAAAGAAATGCTGCTACAACTAAACAAATATATGTCGTTCTTGAGCCTGATAGAACTATATAGGCAAAGTTTAAAATAATGGAAGAAATAGCTAGAGTTTTAACAATTTTGTTTAAAGCAGAAAGTCTCATCCATAAATAAATAATGATAATTAAGGAAATAATTGAAAGATAGTTGGGACTTGCTAAAATACCAAACAAGCGTGACTCAACAAATCCTTGACGAATCAACAAACCTTTATAATCGAAAACTCTATATCCGATTAGCATAAAAAATTGAACAAGAGACAAGAAAACCCCAACAGTGTTTGCAACAGTAATTACTGAAAAGAATACGTTAAACAAAATTCGAGATTTTTCTCTACTAAAGTTTTGAAAAATTGGGTAAATAGCAAAGAAATAGATAAAGAACACTACCAAGTTCTTGATATTTGTTGAAAAACCATACTTCATCACCAGTAAACTTGTGATAATATTCATGGCAAAAAAGATGATTAAGTACTCAATTTTTCTAACAAATAAATAGGCCTTCTTTACAAAGAAATTATATAAACCTAATAGGACTCCCAAAAGAGTCATACCTAGGGTAACAAATTTATTTGCAGAGATGAATTGAAGGGGAACAATGAGTCCCGCCATACAATAAAAAGATATGACTGATAAAAAAATACCAGATTAATTTTTAAAAATAGTTTTTTTCTCAATAATAGAAATCATTTTTCTCTCTAACGGCTATGTTGACGAAGTAAAATCTGTGTGTAGAGCTTTCTGCTAAATAGTAGAGCTAGAAAACTTATTTTTCTAGCATTGGTAAATCTAGCATCTCTTAAAATATTCAATCTATTCTGTTTTAGATAATTTATCAATTTATCTTCTAGTAGTTTATCTTTAAAATCAGAATCAATCAACAACCTATCCAAGACATAGAAATAGGCCCAATTTAAACGCATCGTTGCAACATCAGCGATTGCGGGATAGTGCTCTCTTATTATATTCGCATTTTGCTCATATGCTTCAATCACATTTAAGAATTTTAATGAGAATTTTTGTGTAGTAATACTATTTTCACGATGGACATAATAATACTTCTTCTCATTAGTCGCAACAACCTTCTGACATTGATCCAGTAAACGAATCATAATAAAGGCATCTTCTGCAATTTTTCCAACTTCAAATTTCAAATGATTAAAGAGCTCTTTTTTATATAATTTATTAACAGCAGTAACTGATAAGACCTTTGCTTCCATAACCATTTTTATAGCTTCTTCTGAAGAAAGGTTCCAAGTTTTAATCTCTGAAACTTGTTTTTCAGGAATCTGATGAAAGACATCGTAGTGACCGCACATTGATAAATCTGCATTCGACTCTCTTAATTGACGGTAGAGTGTTTCGTACATATCTTCATCAATATAATCATCACTATCAATAAAGCCAATCAAATCTGAAGAAGCATGATCAATTCCTGTATTTCTGGCTGCAGATAGGCCACCATTCTCTTTATGAATCACACGAATTCGTTGGTCTCTCAAGGCCAGCTGATCACATAAGTAACCACTCTGGTCTGTTGAACCATCATTGATAAGTAGCAATTCAAAATTGGTATAAGTCTGCTTTAAAATCGACTCAACACATCGTTCAAGATAATTTTCTACGTTGTATACAGGAACAATGATACTAATTTTTTCTTGCATTGTATTCTCCCTTATATTCTGTATAGCTCTTATCCATATCTGCTATTATGGCATCGTGGTGAGGTACTTGCTTGTCTGCAGGCGGTGGTGTCATATAGTCACCAAAAGCTGTGCTAAGATAAGCATCATAGCCGACCGGAATAGGCATTTCTGTTCCCTCGAAAGGTAGGAAGATGTTGTCTTCAAAGGCCTGAATTGGATACTTTTTCTTCATGTATCCTGGCCCTGAACATAATTCTGTAATGCCATCACTTTCGGCTGGTCCATACTTGGTCATTTCTTTCTCAGCCTTTTTCCAGATACGATAGCGAAGCGATTTAGGAGTCAATCCTAGTAAAATGGTACTACCCCACTTCATGAGAGCTCCATGCTTTTCTGGAATGGTTTGTGCACAAAATAGAGAATAAATCAAAGCCCAACGGACCTGTTTCTTGCGCTCTGCTGGATTTTTAGGGTAGTAGTCCAAGGGAAGAACATCCAAAGCCAAGCCGTGGGGAAGATCCAAATCTTGTTGATAAGGCTTGATACAAGTCGTCTCCTTATCACGAATGGTGATAAAGAGGTTACGGTCTACATAGTCTTTAGAACTCTTTGATAGGAAGTAACGCTCATCCGCATATTGAGGCCATAACTCTGCTAGTTTTTCATAGTCCTTTCGTGGCATAAAGAAGTCCAAATCATCATCCCAAGGGATGAAACCTTTATTACGAAGGGCGCCAATAGCTCCTCCACCACAGAGATAGCACAACAAATCATGTTCTTTACAAAATGCGACGAAATATTCAGCCATTTCCAGACTACGAGCCTGAATCGCTTTCAAATCACTCATGTCTCTCCTCTTCTGTCCAATAACGAGTTATATCGTTTTATTATACCATAAAAAAGCCCTAAAAATCCATCAGATACTGAGAAAAATCAAAGCCTGAAACACCCATTTAGTTAGATGTTTCAAGCTTTGATTTTAATTAATTTTTTTATCTGAATCCCATTTGGGCTAGCTTATTCTGGTAAGCTTTTTGATCCACTCGAAGGGCTTGGCCTCCATAGACATCATAGTCATCTACCCAGTCTCCAAGTTCTGGTACTGTAAGTCTCTCAATACCGTTCTGACCCCCTTCGAGGACGGATAAACCGTTGGTCAATAAGAAGGTATAAGGAAGGTTTGTAGATGTCATAGCGAATACTTTACCAAGTGCTTCTGAACCTGTGAAAAGTTTTGTAGGATCTTTAATTTGCTGTAAAACAGCAGTCATGACTTGTTGCTGTCTACGAGTGCGTCCATAGTCCCCTTCATCATCATCACGGAAACGTGCATAGTTAAGGAGAGTAGAACCATTCATTTGTTGTGTTCCGACTTTAATTGTTTGTGTTGGTGATTCTGTTTCTGTCGCATGCAAGTCATCACCAACTGTAGCTTCTGTAACTGGAACTCCATTTAGGGTTGAAAATTGAGCATCAATGGTCACCCCGTCAGGGAAAGCGTGTCAATAGCAGTCGCAAAAGCTTGGAAATCAACAAGAGCATAGTATTTGATGTCTAGATCAAAGTTATCTTTGAGGACCTTACGCACCATTTCAGCCCCTTGTTTTCCTTCTTGTTCCCCTAATTCGTAGGCCAAGTTCAACTTATGGTCAGCTTGTTTTTGACCATCAACAACCTGACTGTAGCCATCAATGTATACTAGGTTATCACGCATAAAACTTACAAGCTTAAGCTTTTTATCCTTACCACTTACATTTAGAACCATAATAGAATCTGTCCGTGTTTCTGAACTATTCTGTCCAATACGGCCATCTGTTCCTAAGATAAGAATATTGACCCCATCTCTTGTATCCTGTCCATTGAAGACTTCAACTTGGGCAGCCTTGGCATCTTTCGACCCACTTGAGCCATTCGGATTGGCTGACTGGAAACCTTTCAAGAACATAAAAATCATTCCTACTGCAGCACAAAGCAACAGCATTCCTAACCAAGCAAGTATGCGTTTAAAGCGAAAGACCCTTTTTTTCTTTGGTTTCTTCTGCTTAGGAATCTTAGCTTTTGGTTGCGGTAGACTACTACGTCGACTAGCTCGACTTCGATTAGTATAACTCGGAAGACCTGTGTTAGGTTCCGTATAGTCTTGGCTTTCTGCTTCTTCTACGACAACTGAACGAGCTTCTTGTTGACCATCCAGCTTAGCTTGTAAAAAAGCAAACTCTCTCTTTTCTTTATCATTTAGATAGTGGATGTTTTTTAATAGATAGTCGTAACGTAGTTTCTCATGGTGTGTCAGAGGATTTTCTCTAGTCATTCCTTCTCCTTCCCTTTATCCTGTATGGTATAGATAGGGTAAGCTCCTAGTACTTTATAGTGGATCCCAATCGTTTCTAATTCTTTTTGAGCAAAATGGACCAATTCTTTATCAGCATAGTCCACATCAATGATAAAAAAGTACTCACCTAGTGCTGTTTTTAGTGGGCGACTCTCAATCTTAGTTAGGTCAATCCCGCGCCAAGCAAAGGTAGAAAGCGCCTTATATAAAGCTCCTGGAAGATTGTCTGGCAAGGTCAATGCTAGACTCATTTTCTTAGCATTTGCATTCAAGGGCATTTGCGGTGCTTTGGAACCTAACACCCAAAAGCGAGTGAAATTGGCTTCCATCTCTTGAATGTCTTGAGCAATTAATTCCAAACCATATTCTCCAGCCGAACTTTTTGGAGCAATAGCCGCAAAAGGCTGACCTGGATGCTCGGAGACATAGCGCGCAGCGTAGGCTGTACTGGCAGTGACCTCCAGTTGAGCGCCTGGATAATGCTCATCGATAAATTTCTTTCCCTGCGCCAAAGCCTGCGGATGAGAAAAGATTTTCTCTATTTTTGACTGTCCTGGTACTGCCATCAGCTGTTGATGGATTGGCTGCACAATCTCCGCCACAGCTTGAATGCGAGCCTGGTGGAAGAGATAGTCCAAGGTTTCATGAACACTACCTTCAATGGAATTTTCAACTGGCACTACTGAATAGTCCACCAAACCTTGTTCATAGGCCTTGATAACGTCCGTAATATTTGAAAAAGGCTCTAGTTCCTCATGAGGAAAAGCCGTTTGCACTACATGGTGCGAAAAAGATCCTTTAGGGCCTAGATAGGCAATTTTCATCTCAGTTCCTCTATAATTTTCTCTGGACTTAGCTTGGACACATCGATAACTTTACTAGCTACTTCCTCATACCAAACCTGTCTTTCATCAAAAATCGCAGCTAAATCTTCCTTGCTATTGTTTAAAAATAGCGGACGTTGATTGTCCTTATCAGCTGAAATTCGCTGGTAAAGTGTCTCAAAATCTGCTTTAAGGTAAATGTTGTCTGGATTTTGCTTGAGCAAGGCACGATTACGTGGAGAAATGACTATTCCTCCTCCTGTGGAAATAACTTTATCTGTCTTTAGCAAATCAGATAGGACCTCTTCTTCCAGCTGACGGAAGGCTGCTTCTCCTTTTTCTTCAAAGAAACGAGCAATCGGCATCCCCAGTCGGTCTTCCAGCAAGGCATCCATATCTACGAAGTCAGGATCTAGCTTTCTAGCAATAGTCGTTTTTCCTGAACCCATAAAACCTAGTAAAACCTTAGCCATGAATCAAAGTCTCCAAATCATCAAAGAAGCTTGGGTAGCTAGTATTAATAGCTTCGGCTCGATCCAATTCAACTTCTCCATCTGCAACCAAGAGAGCTGCAATGGCTGTCATCATACCGATACGATGGTCTCCAAAGGTGTTGACTCTGGCCCCATGGAGGGCAGATTTCCCTTTGATAATCATTCCGTCTGCTGTCGGAGTAATAGTTGCTCCCATGCTGTTTAAAGCATCTGCGACAACTTGAATGCGATCCGTTTCTTTAACCTTGAGTTCTTCTGCATCTTTGATAACTGTTTGACCTTGAGCTTGGGTAGCAAGAAGCGCGATAATCGGCAATTCATCAATTAAACGTGGAATCAAGGCTCCACCAATTTCTGTCCCGTTTAGTTCTGAAGTCTCGACAGTCAAGGTTGCAGATTTGGCAATTGGATCAATATCAGTAATCTCTAATTTCCCGCCCATAGCTCGGATAACATCGATAATACCTATACGTGTTTCATTAATACCGACATTCTTAAGTACCACTCGAGAATTTGGCACAATCAAACCTGCTACTAACCAAAAGGCTGCACTAGAAATATCTCCTGGTACGACAACCGTTTGTCCACTAAGTTTCTGTGGTCCTTGAACAGTGATTTTCTTACCATCGACACTCAAATCACCTCCGAATTGTTGGAGCATATCTTCTGTGTGATTACGAGTGCACTCCTTCTCGATAATGACTGACTGTCCTTGAGCCTGCAAAGCCGCAAAAATCAAGGCTGACTTGACTTGGGCAGAAGCAATTGGCAATTCGTATTGAATAGGTCTTAAGTTTTTCGTTCCTTTTAAGTGCAACGGTGGCAAGTCTCGCTCTGTTTGACCTGAAATTGTAACTCCCATTTTTTTCAAGGGAAGAGTTACACGATCCATAGGGCGCTTGGAAAGACTATCGTCTCCAAACATCTCTACTTCAAGTCTGCGCCAGCAAGGACACCTGAAATCAAACGAATAGAGGTCCCAGAATTCCCCATATCCAGGGCATTCTGAGGGGCTTTTAATCCACCCATGCCAATACCTTGAATGGTAACAACACCGTCTTTGTCCTCAATCTCTACGCCGAGGTCACGAAAAACTTGCATAGTTGATAAGACATCTTCTCCACGTAGGATATCATAAACCTTCGTTTCACCCTCAGCCAAGCTTCCAAAAATGATAGAACGATGACTGATGGACTTATCCCCAGGTACTCGAATACTACCATTTAAGTGCTTAATGTTTGTTTTTAATTTCATACCGGCCCTCATACTGACAATACTTTTTCTTATTTTATCATAAAAAGTCAGAAATTTCTTAAAAATTCCTGACTTTATGAGGTAAATTCTTATTTTAAAAGTTCTGAAATTGGTTCAAAAACAATTTTTTCAATATCAGATAGATAAATAGAAAGTTGTTGCTGTTTGGCAAAGAAGGCTGACAAGAGAGCATTGCCTTGAATCTGTTTACCAAAGCTTTCCATTTTTTCTTGGAAAGAAGCGTCGGGCATTTGACCAGTTTGGGCCATGACTTGGATTTCATGCTGAAAAGCAATATAATCCGCAAAGATTTTGCTTGCTTCTGCATCGGCTTGAATAGCATCTCTAGCTTCTTTAACCGCTTTGTATTCAGGCAACTCGCGTAGTCCACGACTAAGTTCATTTGCACTATCATAAATATTTGACATGATTGTCCTCCTTATTTTATTACGACTGTGTAGTCAGTATTTTTCTGTAATGATTTGCTCAGCACGTTTTTAAATCCTGAGCATTCTTAAAGGAAATTTGCAGAATCCCGTGAACATCTTCGCGGTTTTTCTTCGTTGATATGGATATTAACCAAGGAAGTTCCTCTTAGCAATTCCAAGATGCGCAAAATCACATCTTCTTCATCGGGAACATCTACATAGAGGTCAAATGAGCTATCTACTCCTCCACGTTTATGGATTTCCATAGCTTGACGTTGTTCACGCGCTTGATTGAAAAAAAGTTCCAGATTTGGTTTTCATCACCCTTGCTAATAGCTTGTCCAACCTCATCTAAACGTCGCTTGAAAATCCTCGATGCGTTCAATAATAGTTTCTCGATTGGATAAGAGAATAGAAGTCCACATGCCTGGCTCACTTTCGGCAATCCGAGTCATATCACGGAAACCACCTGCCGCAAAACGTCGTGCCATTTCATGTTCTTCAGCATAACTAGCAGTTTGTTCCATCAAGCCTGATGCTAAGATATGCGGAAAATGACTGATCTGAGAAGTCACTCGGTCATGCTCTGTAGCATCAATTTCAATGAAACGAGCGTGCAGACCTGACAGCAAGTCCCTCATTTCTTCAAGCGTATCCTGGGTTGTTAAGCTCGAAGGCGTGAAGATATAATAGGCATTTTCAAAAAGATTAACATCTGCAGAGGCCGCTCCTGTCTTATGACTACCTGCCATAGGATGAGCTCCAACAAAGCGAACAGGCTTATCTGCAAAACACTTCTCAGCTGTAGACACGATAGCTGACTTGGTCGATCCAGCATCAGAAATAATGACATCTTCTTTTAGTTCCAAAGTTGCCAATTCTTGTAAAAAAGCAATGGTTTGCTTGATTGGCAAGGTAAGAATGATGACATCTGCAAGTGGAGCAAAAGTGGCAAAATCATCCGTCGCACGGTCGATCATTCCTCGCTCCAAGGCAATATCTCTGGACGCCTGACTACGATTGTATCCCAAAATCTCATAATCAGGATGATCTCTCTTAATCCCCAGTGCCATGGAAGCACCAATCAAACCAAGCCCTGCGATATAGATGGTTTTTGCCATAAGAACTCCTTAATAATTCTTTGTATACTCCCGATGTTTTGTGACAGCTTCTTTTAATTCTTCCAGATTATCTGAAGAGAATTTCTCTAGAATTTCTTGGGCTAAGACCGTTGCTACGACCGCTTCCATAACGACACCTGCTGCTGGAAGAGCAGTTGGATCACTTCTCTCCACCGTTGCCTTATAAGGCTCATGAGTTTCGATATCGACACTCATCAATGGTTTATATAGAGTTGGAATTGGTTTCATGACCCCACGGACAACAATTGGTTGGCCGTTAGTCATACCACCTTCGAAACCACCAAGATTATTAGTGCGACGAGTATAGCCATCTTTTGGTGACCAGAGGATTTCATCCATGACTTGGCTACCCTTGAGATAACCAGCTTTAAAACCAAGACCAAACTCCACTCCCTTAAAGGCATTGATGGAGACAACTGCTTGAGCTAACCTTGCATCTAGTTTTCTATCCCATTGGACATAGGAACCAAGACCGACTGGAACTCCTCCAACAACGGTTTCTACAACACCACCGATGGTATCACCATCGCGCTTGATTTGGTCAATATAATCCTTGATTTCTTGCTCACGTTCTTGGTTGACGATAGAAACTTCTGACTGGGCAGCTAGTTTTTTGATCTCTGCAACTGTTAAGTTTTCTGGAACATCAATTTCCTTACCACCAAAGACAACAACATGGTTAGCAATTTCAATATCAAGCTCAGCCAATAGTCGTTTACCCACAGCCCCGACTGCTACTCGCATAGTCGTTTCACGGGCAGATGAACGTTCTAGGGAATTTCTCAAATCATCAAAGCGGTATTTGATACCTCCTACCAAGTCAGCGTGACCTGGGCGAGGATGAGTGATTTTTCGTTTACTTTTAAGGCGGTCTTCAATGTCCTCGGCAGACATGATATCCAACCATTTTTGGTGGTCTTTGTTAATGACATCCATGGTAATGGGAGCCCCTGTCGTCTTTCCATGACGAACGCCCGAAGTAAAGACAACCTGATCGCTCTCAATCTTCATGCGACCACCACGACCGTAACCACCTTGGCGACGTTTGAGATCCTCATTGATATCCTCTGCAGTCAAAGGAAGACCTGCTGGAATTCCTTCAATAATTGCTGTCAGACGAGGACCGTGTGATTCTCCTGCTGTTAAATATCTCATACATTCTCCTTATTTTACCAAGTAATCTTTCATTTCTTCGAGTGAGACGGGGTAAATAGTGGCTGAACCAAGCTCTGGTACCAAAACTAATTTCATAGTGTTACCACGCGCTTTTTTATCATGAGACAAGGCCTGATAAAGCTTATCAACATCCCAGTTTTCATAATCAACAGGAAGGCGAAATTTCTGACACATTTCTCGGATAGACTGAGTGATTCCAGCTGGCATGAGGCCTTTTCCCTCTGCTACTTTGGAGACCTGAACCATTCCCATCGCTACTGCCTCACCGTGCATAACTCGTCCATAACCAGCAGTCGCTTCAATAGCATGGCCAATGGTGTGACCAAAATTGAGATACAGACGAATACCATTGTCCAACTCATCCTCGACTACCATCTTGCGTTTGACCTGGCAAGAATGTTCAATCAAACTTTCTGAATGCTCCAAAATACTCTCTACAGAACCATCCATATCAGATAATAGGTCCCAGAGTTCTGGATCTTCAATTAAGCCATATTTAATGACTTCACCCATACCTTCAATCAATTCTCTCTTCCCTAAGGTTTCAAGAACGGTTGGATCAATCAAAACGCCGTCTGGCTGGGCAAAAGTTCCTACCATATTCTTGGCAAAGGAGTATTCACTCCTGTCTTACCACCAATTGAAGAGTCCACTTGAGCAGTCAAACTGGTCGGAATTTGAACAAAATGAATACCTCGCATGTAAGTTGAGGCTACAAAGCCAGCCAAATCGCCAACTACACCACCGCCGAGGGCAACGATGCCATCACTACGAGTTAAACCTTGCTTAACTAAAAATTCATAGACTTTTTGAACTGTAGTCAAATTTTTTCGTTCTTCGCCCTCTAAAAAGTCAAAAACTGCCACTTGAAAGCCAGCATCCTCCAAACTCAATTTGACCTTTTCTGCATAGAGTGAAGCCACACGGTTATCCGTTATGATAACAATTTTTTGTGGTTGCCAAAGTTCGCGCAACCATTTTCCTGCTTGAGACAAGCATCCTTTTTCAATCTGAATATCGTAAGGATGATGTGGAAGGTCTATTCTAATTTTCATAGCAGGTCTCCTTTTTCTTTATTGGTACTTTTGTTTTAATAATTCCCAGATTTGATTTGTTGGCATTTCCTTGCCTGTCCATAACTCAAAAGCTTCAGCAGCTTGGTAAAGCAGCATGCCAAGGCCATTGATAGATTGATTTCCCTGGTTTTTTGCCCATTTTAAAAACGGTGTTTCAAAGGGTTGATAAATCACATCTGCTACCATGAGCTTCTCTGGTAAAACGATGCTAGTCGGGATCGGCTGAGAGGATCCATCCATACCCACACTAGTCGCATTGACCAAGAGTTCCGCTTTTCGAATGTTCTCTTGGAGCTCTTGAGCATCCTCTAAGGCAAACAAATCTACTCTAAATCCTGTTTCATGCTGTAGCTTCTCTAAGTAAGGTTGTGTTTTTCCCATTGAAGCCGATCGTACAAAGACAGAAACCTGACTGACCCCATCTAAGATTGCCTGCGCCAAAATTGCTTTAGCTGCACCACCTGCCCCTAACAGAACCATTCTTTTTCCAGATATTTTAAAAGAAGGCAAGCTCTTAAAGAGTCCCTTGCCATCTGTGTTATATCCAATTAAAGTTCCCTCTCGATTCACAACCGTATTGACAGCACCAATCAAACGAGCTTCTTCACTCAATTGATCCAGATAAGGAATGACCTGCTCCTTGTAGGGCATAGAAAGATTAATTCCAAACATCTGATAACGACGAATATTGGCAACTGTTTCTGCCAAGTCAGTTCCTTCTACCTCCCAAGCAAGATAAACCCCATTGGTATTGGTTGCTTCAAAAGCTCTGTTGTGAATGAAGGGTGAAATGGAGTGTTTGATAGGATTGGCGACTACAGCTGCTAAACGTGTGTAGCCATCAATCTTCATTTAGTATCTCCCGAATTTTTTTCATGCTAGATAGAGAAATCTGTCCTGGAGCACTGGCTTTATCCAGACTTGCAAAAGACCAGCTAGAGCCCGTTACATCCGAAGTAATACGTGAGACCTTACCCACTTTCCCCATAGAAATGGTTACATATTCTTGTTCAGGGTTCAATGTTTTAAAGCCACGTGTAAAGTTCATCAAATCCAATACATCTTGTTCTGTATGAGCCATAACCGCGATTTTTACAACTTTAGGATTTAAACTTGTCAACTCAGACAAGATTTCCATTAGATTTTCCGGTGTTTCTTGGAAATTATGATAGCTTAAGACCAGGTTTGGAAATTCTAACATCTCCTCAAAAACATCTCTATAACTAAAATACTCAAAATCAATATAATCTGGTTGATAAAGCTGGGCTACTTCCTTGATAATTTGAACATATTCTTCTGACGAGAGTTCAATTTGACCACCCTCAGCACGAGTACGCAAGGTAAAAACAAGCTCACGACCCGCGAATTTTTCAAAAATAGCGGGTGCTACCTGCAAAATAGCTTCCTTTGGTAAGAAGTCAGCTCGCCACTCAATGATATCGGCATCATGGTACCGCATCACATCAATAGCCTGAGCCTCCTCTAAACTTCTTGGCATTACGGAAACAATTAATTTCATTTACTAACCTTCATGGTAATCACTTTGAGGTAATTACTACTTTCATCTTTTTCGTTGTAGACAAAGTCTGCTGGAAGTCCATACTTTTGAAGGACCTGATATTCTCTACCTGCAAATCCTTTGTCGATTTGTTCTGTGAATTTTTGACGGGAAACATTAGCAGCATTGGTACTAGCAATAATGATTCCACCTGGATTTAAAATCTCTAGGCTTTGGGAAATCAATTTATGATAATCCTTAGCTACAGAGAAGGTTTGTTTTTTATTTCGGGCAAAACTAGGCGGATCCAGAACAATCACATCGTAGCTCAAACCCTTTCTCTTAGCATATTTAAAGTATTCAAAGACATCCATGACAAGCAATCGATGATTGTCTAGACTCAAACCATTAGCATGAAAATGTGCTTCTGATAGTTCTCTTGAACGTTTAGCTAGGTCTACAGAGGTTGTTTCACTAGCTCCTCCCATCGCTGCAGCAACTGAGAAAGCTGCTGTATAGGAAAACATATTGAGTAAGGATTTCCCCATAGCTAAACCATCAACTAAGCTCCCACGAACTTCATGCTGATCCAAGAAGATCCCTGTCATAAGGCCGTCATTCATAAAGACTTGGTACAAGACTCCATTCTCAAGAACAGTGAAATATTCAGCTGCTTCTTGACCATAGATATGGGCAGACTCATAGTATAAACCTTTAAAGCGAATCTTTTCATAGGCACCCAAGACTTCTGGAAATACCTGAGCAAAGGCTGCTATAATCTCTTGGCGAAGCCCATAGATATAGGAGTTATACCAAGAGAAAACAACATAATCTCCGTAGAGGTCTAGCGTCATTCCACCAAATCCATCGCCTTCTTGATTAAACAAACGAAAGGCAGTAGTCGACTCATCTTTATAGTAGGAAGACCGTTTGTGTTTGGCTTTTTCAAACAAACTTTCAAAGAAGGATTGGTCAAAAGAAACTTTATGGTTAGATACAAACCATCCAATTCCCTTATTTTGTCGGGATAGATAAGCCTTCCCTAAAAACTGGTTACTTTGATTGAAAAGCCCAACTTCTTGATCAGTTTCAGATAGCTCTGGAAAATCAATCTCTTCCAAAAGAACCTGGCCCTTATTCAGCTTTTTTTCGACACGTCGGCTGACGAATACTTTTTTCATAGATACAATTATATCAAATTTGTTGAAAATTCACAAAATAGAAACAACCTTTACTTTTTTACTCTCGTTTTAAAAAATGGTATACTAATACTCATTTAAAATTAGGAAGTAATTGTGTGAGAATCACAATAAAAGATGCTCTTCCGTCTTGGAGGAGCATTTCTTTTTATAAAATTTATCAAGCAAGCGACCAACTATCTCATCTTTTTTCTATTTCTGTCAATATGCGTGATAGATAGTAATGACAGCTAAATATAGCAAGACCAAGCAGGAGGATAAGAGCTCCTACTCCCAAGCTGATGGCAAGGATAGTAGAGAGAGACTGAACCAATAATAAGCTACCAATTACAAGGGCCATTAGGATTACACTATAAATAAGCAATAGAACCATTGTGACTATGCCATTTGAACGATTCACCAGGTCCGTAATACTAGTCCAATTAGTTGACAGGTTTTTCACGTCCTTAAAATAATGGCGACAAGCAAGGATAACACTGGCAAGAATCCATGCCGCAAGAAGGTAAATCATCGAAAGGATTGGCAAGCCTAAATAAAGGGAAAGACCAAGTAAAATCACGATAGGTAAAAAGGACTGAACAGCAAATATAATCCAAAATTTCACTTTCACATAACGAGCAAAGTCAAAGGGCAAACTCTTCAGAAAATCAAAATTTTCCCTCTCCAGAGATAGCCCGATTGAAGGTAGACTTGTGATATTGTTATTTAAAACTGCTATAAACACTCCTACAAAAAACAAGGGTAACCAGTATGGAGGATGAATATCTGGAACTAACTGAGAATCTCGAATTTTGGAAATCCATCCGATCATCATGATATAAGGAAGAAAGGCACTTGTAAAAAGCACTGTAATGACGCCAGTCCCCTGTCCCAATAGGGAGAGGTTGTAGCGTAAAACCATGCGGAAAAATCCCTTTTTAGTCGTTGAAATCCCCTCTTTACTGCGACGTTCTTTTATGACTTTCTCCTCACTGTTAAGCAGGATAATGTCATAGAAACGAGGAAGAACCTTCTTTTTGGTCAGATAAAGTAAGAAGAGAGTTAGTCCTATCCAAGCGAGCAGACCCAGTATAGCCTCTGTCGAAAAAGGCTCCACTGCTATTTTGTAAAAGAGATGAATAGGATAAAGAAGAGGTGGAATGTCTCTAACTCTGTCAACTATATCTCCAGAAGTCGACTGTAGAAAGAAGACAAATAATAAAGGCGTGATAACCCCTATCCCAATCATCACATTCGCAAAAATAGACTGATACTTTCTAAAAACCGCAGTTTGAGCCAAGAAATGCACTGCCACTACCATCACTAGAGTCACAGAGACAAATAATAAGGCCAAGGACAGCAACATCAAGGGCAAACCCAGCCAAAGAGTAGGAGCTAGCCTAATATAGAGGACTAGAAAATAAGCTAGGATTGGTACAATTCCAGTTAGAGCTGGCAAGAGGACAGACAGTCCTTTAGCAATTATAATTTCTGATTTTTTAAAGGCATAGGGACTATAGGAGGCCAAGTCCTTACTCTCATAAAAGACATTGTAAAATGCAGTGAAAGACGTTGAAAAGGCAAGCACCAGTAAAATAGCAACCATGGTACTAAAAAAACTTGGCATTTCCTCAAAAGGAAAACGAAAGGCTAGATTAGAAAATAAGATGAGTAGCAACAAACTAGAAGCAAGATAAGAACGCAACAATTTCCCTGATACATCAACCTTTTTATCAGGATTCTTAGCTTGCTTCTTTCGTAGGTTAGCCAAATTAGCTTCTTTAGATGAATAGAGAATATTGATATCAACTAATTTTTTAATGACCTTGAGACGCATCTGTAACCTCCTCTTTTCTACCAGCAAGGCTAAGGTAGATACTTTCCAAAGACTGATCTGGGTGGTCTTTTCTCAAGTCCTCCACGCTACCACAATAAATCAAATGCCCCTTTTTCAAAATGGCAATCCGATCACAGACTTGCTCGGCTACCTCTAAGACATGGGTCGAAAACAAAACTGTTTTACCTTTTTGTGCATGTTCCTTCATCATTTGCTTCAAATCAAAGGCAGCCTGGGGATCCAAACCAGTCAAGGGTTCGTCCAAGACCCAAATATCAGGATCAGACAAGAGTGCCCCAATAACAAAAACTTTCTGACGCATTCCGTGAGAAAGGGTTTCAATAACCTGATAACGGTTTTCAGCAAAGTCAAAAACACTCAATAGCCTAGCTAGACTAGCCTCCAAGTCAGAGTTAGTCAGATCATAGGATGAAGCAATCAATTCCCAAAATTCATTGGCCGTTAAGCGTAAAAATAAGTCAGGCGAGTCTGCAACGTAACCAATCTTTCGTTTAATAGCCAAGCGATTTTCCGATAAATCTAAACCATCTACCAAGATACGACCACTGCTGGGTAAAATGATACTTACTAGGGATTTTATGGTGGTCGATTTTCCAGCACCATTATGGCCAATCAAACCCATAATCTCTCCATTTTCAATCTGCAAATTGAGATTGCTCAAAGCCTCTTTATCACCATACAACTTACTAACATTTTGAAATTCAATCATGGGCTGACTCCTATATTTATGTTCTTTATATTATTATATTAGCACTTTAGTACAAAATAATCAACACTTTTGATAAAATAGTCGAAAATATTTTTTAGATTTGCGCAAACGTTTGCGTATTGCACAGCTTTGTGGTAAAATGATTGTCAAATTGTTAAGTATGAGGACTTTCTATGAAAAATCAAACCCTAATGCAATATTTTGAGTGGTACCTTCCCCACGATGGACAACACTGGACGCGACTTACCGATGATGCTGAGCACCTTGCAAATCTAGGAATTAGCCACGTCTGGATGCCACCCGCTTTTAAGGCTACAAACGAAAAAGATGTTGGTTATGGAGTCTATGATCTATTCGACCTTGGTGAATTTGAACAAAAAGGAACTGTTCGTACCAAATATGGCTTCAAAGAGGATTATCTCCAAGCCATTCAAACACTGAAATCTCACGGAATCCAACCGATGGCTGATGTCGTCTTAAACCACAAGGCGGCTGCAGATCATTTAGAATCCTTTCAAGTTATCGAAGTGGATCCAGAAGATCGCACCATCGAACTAGGAGAACCTTTCACCATCAATGGCTGGACCGGTTTTACCTTTGATGGAAGACAAAACACCTACAACGATTTTCACTGGCACTGGTACCACTTCACAGGAACTGACTACGATGCTAAACGTCGTAAGTCTGGCATCTATCTCATTCAGGGAGAGAATAAAGGTTGGGCTCATGAAGAATTAGTCGACAATGAGAACGGAAATTACGACTATCTCATGTACGCAGACCTGGATTTCAAACACCCCGAAGTCATCCAGAATATCTATGACTGGGCAAATTGGTTTATCGAAACGACTGGTGTATCAGGCTTTCGCTTAGATGCCGTTAAGCACATTGACTCTTTCTTTATGCGTAATTTCATTCGTGATATCAAAGAGAAATATGGACAAGACTTCTATGTCTTTGGAGAATTCTGGAATCCAGACAAGGAAACCAACTTGGACTACCTTGAAAAGATTGAAGAGCGCTTCGACCTTGTCGATGTCCGCCTTCATATGAATCTCTTTGAGGCAGGTCAGGCCGGATCTGACTACGATTTACGAACCATTTTTGATGATAGTTTAGCTCAAATCAAGCCAGAACGAGCTGTAACCTTTGTCGACAACCACGATACGCAACGAGGACAAGCTTTAGAATCTACTGTAGAAGAATGGTTTAAGCCAGCAGCCTATGCTCTTATTTTCCTACGTCAAGAAGGACTTCCATGTGTATTTTACGGAGACTACTACGGCATCTCTGGTCAATATGCTCAGCAAGATTTTAAAGAAGTTCTTGACCGTCTTCTAGCTATCCGAAAAGATTTGGCTTATGGAGAGCAGACAGACTACTTTGATGACCCTAATTGTATCGGTTGGGTCCGTTCAGGAGCTGACAATCAAGCACCTTTAGCTGTTCTTATCTCAAATGCTCAAGACAATTACAAAACTATGTTTGTTGGTCCAGAATGGGCTGATCATACTTTTGTTGATTTACTTGGCAACCATTCAGACCAAGTACCTATTAATGCTGAAGGATATGGTGATTTCCCAGTTGCTGAACGTTCTGTAAGTGTTTGGGGACTTACTTATTAAGAACACAAAAAAACTTGCCTATGGCAAGTTTTTTTATTGCTAAATATTAATCTTTCCAAAGATCCATAGCGTTTTTAAAATCTGATGAGACTTGTACATTCTGAGGGTTGGTTGCTTCTCTCTCCTGACGTTTAGCCTCTACCTGGGCTACACTCCTAATCCCCTCATGACGCCAGTTTCGTAGGATAGCTTGGATATATTTCCAATTTGGTTTTCCATTCAAAACAGCTTCTCGTAAGGCTTCTTTTATCAAATCCGCACTAGTTCCGTCTTCTTTCAAACTCTTTTCCAAGTCTTCAATTTCAAATGGGCTCAATAGACGACCTAGCTCCTGTTGGAAAGTATCTACCAAGCTCTTTAAATCATTTGGAGCAGATTCCACCTGGTTTGGAGCTTGTTTTTCAAAAAGTTGGTCTAAGCGCTCCAAGGCAAGAGTTGCATCGAAGATTACTTCTATTTCGCCATTAAGTTCAATCGTTCGGTATTGAAGTAACCCTTTCTCAGTCAATCGTGAAATAGCCTGATTGACTTCAGTGACATTTTTGCCGATTTTTTCAGCAATCTGACTTGGAGACAATTCACCTAAAGCCGTTGTATTCTGTAGGTAAAGAATTGCCAAACCAAGAAATCATCGCTTGACGAGAACAGTTGATTGTAATGTAAGAGCAGGTCACTCGGTAACACTAAGTTTCCTGATTTGAAAGCATCTAAATATGTCATAATTCCTCTTATAAATATCCAAAATGAGACACATCATCTTCCACACTTTTCCACTCAAACGGCGTTTCTTGGTAAACTGCATAATTTACCCAGTTACTAAAGAAGAGGGCTGCAGATGAACTCCAACGCATACATGGGAGTTCATGAATGTCATCATTTTTGAAATAATTTTCTGGTATATGTGGATCTAAACCAGCATCTAGATCTCTAAAATATTCCTTTGCAAGCGTATCGCGATCATACTCTAAATGCCCAAAACTATAGACTTCTCTCAAATCTCGACTTGCAAGGATAGAGATTCCCACCTCTTTTCCTGATGCTAAAATCTCTAGATTTGTTTTATTCAGGATATCTTCTTTGTACACTTCTGTATGGCGAGAATGAGGGGATACATATAAATCATCAAATCCTCTCAATAGGAGATGACCTTCTTTCAAAACATCTTGAGGATAAATCCCCGAAAGCTTTTGGTCCATCTGGTATTTATCTACGCCATAGCGATAGTATAGACCTGCCTGTGCTCCCCAACAAATATGCAGGGTTGAAAAGACATGGGTCTTAGACCAATCGATAACTTGGGTAAACTCTTGCCAATAGTCAACCTCCTCAAATGGAAGGTGCTCTACTGGTGCTCCTGTGATAATCAAGCCATCAAAATAATCGTCTTTAACTTCCGAGAAGGTCTTATAAAAAGTCTCCATATGCTCTGAGCGAGTTGTTTTTGATTGGTGACTCTCCATATATAAAAAATCAATATCTAACTGCAGAGGAGTATTAGCCAAATGTCTTAAGAGTTGAGTCTCTGTTACAATTTTTTGCGGCATTAGATTTAAAATAAGAATCTTCAAGGGTCGGATATCCTGATGAGCCGCCCGTTGATCATCCATGACGAAAATATTTTCTGTTTGTAAAATCTCAACTGCTGGTAATTTTTTATCAATTCGAATCGGCATGGAAATCTCCTAACTGTATCATACTGGACTCAAGTAACCTGACTGTCATCGAATGGAATAATCCAGCTGATGACATTTCTTCCCTTTATTATACTGTAAGAAGATATAGTTTTCAATTATAGTTTTTCTCTAACTAGATATAGCCTTTTTTTATATCATCATTAAGAGAAAACAGCCCTAAGGACTGTTTTTCATTAATAATGCATCAAAACTTTATAATCGTAATCTCCGATTGCCTCACGACCTTTTAGCTCATCAAGCTCAATCAAGAAGGCACAACCAGCTACGACACCACCTAATTTCTCAATCATTTCGATTGTAGCCTTAACAGTACCACCTGTTGCCAAGAGGTCATCTACAATAAGAACACGTTGACCTGGTTTGATAGCATCTGCGTGCATGGTCAAAGTATCAACACCATATTCTTTTTCGTAGTCAGCTGAAATCACTTCGCGTGGTAATTTTCCAGGTTTACGAACAGGTGCAAAACCAATTCCCAACTCAAAAGCAACTGGACATCCAACAATAAATCCACGTGCTTCTGGTCCTACGATCATATCAATTTTTTTGTCAGTAGCATATTGAACAATTTCACGAACAGCGTAGCTGTATGCATTTCCATCTGCCATCAATGGGCTAATATCACGGAAAGTAATTCCTTCTTGTGGATAATTTTCAATACTTGCAATGTAATCTTTTAAGTTCATAGCGTTTCTTTCTTTTAAAGTTTTTACTCCCTATTATACCATAATTCCTAGAAAAGCAAAATAGAAAGAAGCCTTGGAATATCCTTCCAAAGCCCCTCATTCCTTCATAAAAATCGGAGATTCGTTCGCTCAATGAAATCTTTACTTCTTTTTGCTTTTAGAAGTTTGATTCCGTTGACGATTCTGTTGGATGCGCCACTCTCGCTCAAAGTAAGACATGGTTTCAAATACTCTCTTTGGTAAGCCAACATCCAGCAAATAGATTGGGATTTTCAAAACGTTAGAATGTTTTGAACTTGTAAATCTACTTCGAAGACGATACCATAAAAAGTTGGATTTTAAAAGTTCCTTGTCATAAAACTGAACCTCAATCATATAAAAATCCCTTGCATTTCTACTACCCTTAATTCTCGTGAGAGCAAACTTTTCTACCTGTCCCCAGGAATAAAACTGCCAGTCTTTCTTTGGATATGGTTTATAGGAAAATCCTTGAGCCGTACATTTCAAATACTCTTTATCAGAAAAAAGCCGTCGCAAATGTTGATACAAAATGAAGCCAACGATGAGGATCAAGAAACCAATAAAGAGGATGTATGCCACCAATCCCGCAGGTGCTTCTTCGGGATAGCTCAGCAAAAACGAAAAGATCCAAAGTAGAAGAGTCAATTCTAGTAGATAAAGAATAAGGCTCAAAACGATTTTCTTACTACTCCATTTAATAATTGTTTCTTCCATTATACTAACTCACTTAAATATTCATAGCGTTCATATTTTTCCAGTAAGTCTTCATTTTTCTCGTCTAACTCTTTTTGAAGGGTAGCTAGTTTCCCAAAGTCAGAACCATTTGCTAGCATTTCTTCCTCTATAGAAGAGATGCGGTTTTCTAAGACTTCGATGTCACCTTCAATACTTGCCCACTCCTGCTTTTCTTGGTAGGTCATCCGTTTCTTCTCCTCACGGACTTTAACGACTTTTTCCTTTTCAGCCTTTTGAACTTGGCTTTTTGTTTCTGCTTCAAAGGCCTTTTCATCTAGGTAGTCTGTGTAATGTCCAAAGAAAGAACGGATGGTCCCGTCTTCAAAAGCAAGAATCTTAGTTGCTACCTTATCAAGGAAATAGCGGTCGTGACTAACTGTCAAAACTGGTCCTGCAAAACCTTGTAAGAAATTTCTAGAACTGTTAAGGTCGCAATGTCTAGGTCATTTGTTGGTTCATCTAATAAAAGTACATTGGGTTTTTCAAGGAGTAATTTGAGGAGGTAGAGACGTTTCTTCTCTCCACCTGACAGCTTCTCAATCAAGGTACCGTGCGTTGAACGAGGGAAAAGAAATTGTTCTAGTAATTCTGCAATGGATGTCGTAGTACCACCGCTAGTCTTAACCTCTTCTGCCACTTCCTGCAGGTAATTGATAACCCGCTTACTTTCATCCAACCCTTCGATTTGTTGCGAGAAATAGGCAATGCGCACTGTTTCACCGATGATAACTTGTCCTTCAGTCGCTTCAAGTCTTCCTGCAATAAGGTTAAGAAGGGTTGACTTCCCAACACCATTGTCCCCGACGATTCCGATACGGTCTTTGGCTTGTACCAAAAGATTAAAATGTTTCAGAATCGGTTTATCGTCATAGGCAAAGGAAACTCCCTTAAACTCAATGACCTTCTTACCGATACGGCTAGTTTCAAAATTCATGCTCAAGTCTGTCTCAAGGCTAGTATCTGAAACTTCCTTTTTCAAGTCATGGAATCGATTGATACGAGCCTGTTGCTTGGTCGCACGAGCTTGCGGTTGCCGTCTTATCCAAGCTAATTCTTGTTTGTAAAGTTGTTCCTTTTTGTGAAGAAGAGCTGCGTCACGCTCATCCTGTTCAGCCTTGAGACGGACATAATCTTGGTAATTCCCCTGATACTCTGTTAATCCACCTCTATCCAATTCAAAAATTCGCGTAGAAAGAGCATCCAGGAAATAGCGATCGTGGGTGATGAAGAGAACGGTCTTCTTGGAATTCTTCAAGAAAAGTGTCAGCCACTCGATGGTCGCAATGTCCAGATGGTTGGTTGGCTCATCAAGAAGCAAGAGATTATGATTTCCTAAAAGCACTTGCGCTAATTGAACCCGTCTACGAAGACCACCCGACAAAGCTCCAACAGGAGTTGATAATTCTTGAATGCCTAGTTTACTGAGTACCGTTTTGACCTGACTTTCGATTTCCCATGCTTGGAGAGAATCCATCTCCGCCATGACCCGTTCTAGACGCACCTGCTTGTCCTCACTGTAGTTGAGCATAAGCAGTTCATACTCCCGAATCAACTGGATTTCCTTGAGGTCACTGGATAAAACAGTATCCAAGACAGTCTTGCTATCATCAAATTCGGGATTTGAGTCAGGTAACCAATCTTGTAATCACTCTTTGCTGAAAAAGGGCTAATATCGCCATCATAACCTGAAACACCTGAAAGCACATCTAGAAGGGTCGTTTTCCCAGTTCCGTTGACCCCAATGAGTCCTATACGATCTAAGTCATGGATGATAAAAGAAATATCCTTAAAAACGGTCTTGTCACCAACTGATTTACTTAGTTTTTCAACGATAAAATCACTCATTTTCTCTCCCTTAAGTATGCATGAATGGCTTCCACTTCATTATCTAGATTACCATCCACAATAGCATACTCAATTTCCTCTAAAACATCTCCTAATTCTGGACCTGGATGATAGCCATATTCCTTGATGAGAATGCCACCATTAATTTGCATCTCTTTCTTATCATGAATAGTCAAGCTCTCGTAGGTTTCTGTGATCGCTTGCGGGTTGACTTCCTTCCCTTGAGCTCTGCGAAGATTTTCAGCCTGTAAAAGCAAATCTAGATTAAAGCGGTAGCAATCGCGCTTACTTAGTTCCCCTTCTTCACGAAGTTCTAAGATCGTAAGTAAATCTTGAACTTGCTTGGCAAATTGACGTGAAGTCTTCCAATGTTTCAAAAATTGTTGAGCATCTTCCACTTCTAAAACCCATAAAAGCGCTGCCCAAGCTTGCTCAGAAGATTCAAAAGTAAAATCTTTTTCTAAATCAAACAAAGACTGGAGTTTTTCCTGACTACCTACCATATCTGGAAGATAATCATAAGCTTGACTCTCAATCATAGATGATAAACCTACTCGCCAATAGGGAGCCAGTAAAAGCTTATCAAACTCGACAAAGGTGCGCTCCACAGAGATTTTGTCTAAGAGTGGCGTCAAGGCCTTCATCGCTTCAAACGTTTCTTGCTCGAGTTCAAAGCCAAGACTAGCCTGAAAACGAAAGCCACGCATGATGCGTAGCGCATCTTCGTTGAAGCGTTCACTAGCTACACCGACAGCTCGCAGGACTTGATTTTCTAAATCTTTGAGACCATCAAATAAATCGACGATTTCCCCTGTCTCATCCAAGGCAAAGGCATTGACTGTGAAATCTCGGCGTTTGAGATCTTCTTCGAGTGAACGAACAAAAGAAACAGAACTTGGTCTCCGATAGTCTACATAGACATCCTCTGTTCGAAAAGTGGTGACTTCGTACTCTTCATCTCCATCTAAAACCAAAACGGTCCCATGCTCAATGCCGATATCAGCTGTGCGTGGAAATCTGCTTGGTCTCTTCGGGATAAGATGAAGTCGCGATATCCACATCATGGATGGGACGATTAAGAAGGGCATCCCTAACAGAGCCACCCACAAAATAAGCCTCAAATCCTGCTTCTTTAATTTTTTCTAATACTGGTAAAGCCTTCTGAAATTCAGAAGGCATTTTTGTTAATTTCATAATAAGTGTTCTAATCCATAAACAAGCTCATGACGCTTGACAACTTCTTTGATTCCCAAATTCACCCCTGTCATGAAGGAGCTACGATCATAGGAGTCATGACGCAGGGTCAATCCTTCTCCTTGATTTCCAAAAATAACTTCCTGATGAGCTACCAAACCTGGTAAACGAACCGAATGGATTCGCATACCATCAAAGTTAGCTCCACGTGCTCCCGCAATGAGTTCTTCCTCATCGCTAGCACCTTGTTGAATAGACTCACGAACTTCAGCCATCAACTCAGCTGTTTTGATAGCTGTCCCGCTCGGCGCATCTTTTTTCTTATCATGGTGAAGTTCAATAATCTCCACATTTGGGAAGTATTTTGCTGCCTGTGCTGCAAATTGCATGAGTAAGACAGCACCCAAGGCAAAGTTAGGAGCAATCAAGCCACCCAAGCCTTTGGAACGAGACAATTCTTTTAATTCTTCGATTTCCTGACTGGTGAAACCTGTCGTTCCTACTACTGGAGCAAAGCCATGTTCAAGAGCAAAGCGTGTATTCTCATAGGCGACAGCTGGTGTAGTAAAGTCCACCCAAACATGGGCATCAAAGCCTGCTAAGTCATTTTTATCATTGAATACTGGAATTCCTTGCCATTCAGATGCAAACTCAAAAGGATCCAAAACAGCTACTAGTTCAAGTTCAGGATCAGACAAAACCATCTGACAAGCAGCTTGTCCCATTCTTCCCTTAAAACCAGCAATAATCACTCGAATACTCATCTTTACTCCTATTTAAGATACAAAGCCTGTAAGAACACAAAGTGAAAATAGGAGTTCTGATCAAGGAGTTTCTTCTCCTTGGAAGAACTATCTTTTTCACATAGGGTTCCAGGCGTGTTCAATTCTAAGATACAAAGGACGTTAGCTGCCCATGAAAAATAGGGAATGGCGCTGACTTTCCACGAAAGGCAAGACAGGCATCTTTTTTCAAGAGGCAGATAGTCCGTGTTCAATTTTAAGATACAAAGCCTGCAAGAACAATTTAGACAATTGGTGTATAACCTAAAGCAATACTTCCTTCTCCAAGGTGAGTCCCAATAACACTACCGAAGGTTGCAATTGAAATGTCTGTAGCTACTCCACCGTCTAACAAAAGCTGAAGCAAATCAGCTGCTTTTTGAGGAGCATTCCCATGAATTACAGTAATCTGATAATTTCCATTACTTGTTACTTCTTTGACAATTTCAACCAAACGTTTTGTTGCTTTCTTCTCTGTACGAACCTTCTCATAAACTTCGATAACACCTTGGTCATTGAAATAGAGGATTGGTTTAATGCTAAGAAGATTCCCTAAAATAGCTGCGCCATTTGATAAACGACCACCTTTAACCAGATGATCAAGGTCATCTACCATGATAAAGGCAGAAGTATTTTCAATCTGTTCGGTTAACTTATCTAGTATAGACTGGAAATCATCTCCCTGCTCAGACCATTGAAAAACACTTTCTACCATGAAACCTAGAGGGGCACTTGTAATACGAGTATCAGGAAAAGCAATGGTTAGATCTTCAAACTCATCCGTCATATACTGGATATTCTGGTGAAATCCTGAGATTCCAGAAGAAAGGAAGAGACCCAAAACATGAGTATAGCCTTTTTCTTTTAATGATGATAAAATTTCATCCAACTTTGCAATACTTGGTTGACTTGTTTTAGGTAGTTCAGATGAACGAGCCATTTTTTCATAAAATTCTTGAGCGGTTAGATTTACACCTTCAACATACTCCTGTCCGTCGATATTCACAGGAATGTCAAGCACAAATAAATCTTCTTTCCGCAAGGTTTCCGCTTGTAGAAAAGCAGATGAGTCTGTTATGACCGCTAATTTCATTTTTTTAAAACTCCAAATTAATTCCTGGTAAGTCTAGTGCAATTTCCGTCACTTCATAAGTCAAACGGTTTAGTATATCCAAAGAAGGACGAGCAAGCGTCTCAACTTCTTCTTGACTAAAGTCACTTGGTTGATCTACGATACGACCTTCAACGTGGTTGACTTGAGAAATAGTACCACTGATAACAAATTTATCAAAAACAATCATAAAGCTCAAAACAACTACGAGAGAAGTCACCTGATTTTCTTGGTCATGTTGAAGTAGTTGGAAGTTCACATCAACCTTTGTTTCAGGAATTCCGTTCTCATTTTCCCATTCAAAGTTACGAGCATCAAAGTGATACTGACTTACAAATTCTTGTTCACGTTTTTAAATTCATCATATTCTCCATGGTTACAATTTACTTTGACATTGTAACATATTTTTCTTATTTTCTGCTAACTTTCCTAAATTCCGATTTCTGCTTTCACAACTTCAGCAATGGTATCCACATAGTAATCTACTTCTTCAGTTGTTGGTGCTTCAGCCATGACACGCAAGAGTGGCTCAGTTCCACTTGGGCGAACGAGAATACGTCCGTTACCTGCCATCTCTTCTTCCATCTTATCGATAATAGCCTTGATAGCTGGTACTTCCATGGCTTTGTCTTTCATGGTGTTTTCCACACGGATATTAACCAATTTTTTTGTGGGTAAATTGTTACTTCTGAAGCCAATTGAGATAAGCTCTTACCTGTTTCTTGCATGATCTTAGTCAATTGAACTGCTGACAACTGACCATCACCAGTTGTATTGTAGTCCATCAAGATAACGTGACCTGACTGCTCTCCACCGAGATTGTAGCCTGATTTTTCTCATTTCTTCAACTACATAGCGGTCTCCAACAGCAGTGACAGCTTTATTAATGCCTTCACGATCCAAGGCTTTATGGAAACCAAGGTTGGACATAACTGTTGTTACAATTGTATTTTTGTGCCAATTGACCTTTTTTTCAGAAAGGTATTTACCGATGATATACATAATCTTATCACCGTCGACAATCTCACCGTTTTTCATCTACTGCAATCAAACGATCGCTGTCCCCATCAAAGGCTAAACCAATGGCAGATTGATTTTTCTTTGACAAGTTCTTGCAAGGCTTCTGGATGAGTCGAACCAACATTCAAGTTAATGTTCAAACCATCTGGAGTTTCTCCAATGACAGTGATTTGAGCACCCAAATCTGCAAAAATTTGACGAGCACTTGTAGAAGCTGCTCCATTTGCAGTATCCAAAGCTACCTTCATCCCTTCAAGACCTGTTCCAGTTGAAACCAGGTAAGCTTCATACTTGCGTAATCCTTCTGGGTAATCAACAACAGTACCTAATCCTTCAGCACTTGGACGTGGGAGAGTATCTTCACTGGCGTCAAGCAAGGCTTCGATTTCTGCTTCTTTTTCATCGTCTAGCTTAAAGCCATCGCCACCAAAGAATTTAATCCCGTTATCAAGGGCTGGGTTGTGGCTAGCTGAAATCATGACACCTGCGCTCGCTCCTTCAGTTTTCACCAAATATGCTACTGCAGGTGTAGCAAGTACACCAAGTTTATAAACGTGAATTCCCACAGAAAGAAGACCAGCAATCAAGGCTGCTTCTAACATTTCCCCTGAAATACGTGTATCGCGTCCAACAAAAACCTTAGGCGCTTCTGTCGCATGTTGACTGAGGACATATCCTCCAAAGCGACCCAATTTAAAGGCCAATTCTGGCGTTAATTCTACGTTTGCTTCTCCACGGACTCCGTCCGTTCCAAAATATTTACCCATTTTATCATTCCTTTTCTAGTATAATGTTTATTTTAAGATTCTGACTTCGTCTCTGCTGCTGTCGTTGAAGAGTTTTCAGTAGAGGAAGTATTACTTGTTGTGGTTGTGCTACTTGTTGTTCTTACAGCTTTGGTCGTTACTTTCATAGTAGTTTCAAAAGGTGTAATCACTGTTGGTAAGACAGCTCCATTTTTATCAACAGCTTGCAAAGGAGCTGATCCAGAATAGTTCCCTGTAATCTGTTCACTCGTTGGTAAAACTGCAACAATCCGATCAATCTTAGATAGTGTATCCGCATCACTAGTTACTGAAACTTTTTCATCAGAAACAGTAACACGTTCGATTATAATCTTCTCATCAATTTGACTAGAATCAATTTGAGGTACAACAGGTACATTATCTCGAGTAACTTTCTTACCAACCTTGACTGTGATTTTTTGTGGTGTTGCTACAGCTGTCAAACCACTTGGAAGATTTTCAATGGTCAAGGGAACTTCAATCGTTCCTTCTGTAGCTTGCGTCAAATCAGCAGTCACTTTAAATTTACGAGTGCTCTCTTGCATCTCACTAGCCAAGGTGACTCGATTCGAACCCGTCAAATACCGTTACTTCTGAGCTGAAACCACTGATAAAATATTGCTCACTATCATATTGAATATCAATCGGTACATTGACTACTGTATTGGTATAGGTTTCAGTTTTCGTTTGTCTTGCGTTGGTATTGTTTTGATAATTGATTGATGTTGCATAGATAAACAGGACACATGCAAAGAGGAGTGAGGAGATGATATAAAGACTATTTCTTTTCATTATTCCAGCCTCCTAATAGACGTTCTTTTAAGCTTAGTTCTTGTTCATCCTTAGGTATCAGAATACGACGTAGTTCTTCCTCGAATTCTTCCAAACTTAGATCATGTTTGAAGACACCGTTATAGGTGATGGATATACCTCCAGTTTCTTCAGATACAACAAAAGTAAGGGCATCTGAAACTTCTGATAAACCAATGGCTGCACGGTGACGAGTTCCGAACTCTTTGGAAATACCTGTGTTTTCAGTCAGTGGTAAATAGGCAGAAGTTACTGCAATCCGATCTCCACTGATAATGACTGCACCGTCATGGAGAGGCGTATTAGGGATAAAGATGTTAATTAATAACTCAGCAGAAATCTTAGCATCCAAAGGAATTCCTGTAACGATGTACTCCTGCAAGGTTCTCACACGTTGAACAGCTACCAAAGCTCCAATCTTTCGCGGGCTCATATACTCAACCGATTTTACAAAAGCCTGTACCATCTGCTCTTCTGAACTCATAGGAGTATTTGAAAAGAAGTCCGTAGCTCGACCTAATCGTTCCAAACCTGTCCGAATTTCTGGAGAAAAGATAACAACCGCTGCGATAACTCCATAGGTAATCAATTGGTTAATCAACCAGGAAATAGTCGTCAAGCCCAAAAAATTAGCCGCTATCTGAGCTAAGATAAAAACTAAAACGCCTCGAACCAGAATCATAATCTTGGTTCCTGCAATTGATTTTGTAAATTGATATAAGATATAAGCGACGATTAGAATATCAATCACATTTATCGCAATACTCCAAGGACTGGAAAACAAACTAGACCAGTATTGAAGATTAGATAATTGCTGAAAATTCATCCTGTGTCCCCTCTCCAAAAAAGCTTCTCTTCATTATACCATTTTTAATGGAAATTTTCTCCCCCCTACCTCATTTTAAATTGGTAGAAAATATGATAGAATAAAATGATAAAAATGAAATAAGGAGAAACCATGTCTGAATTATATGATATTACCATCATAGGGGGTGGCCCAGTTGGTCTTTTCGCAGCCTTTTATGCAAATTTACGTCAAGCTAAAGTACAAATCATTGACTCTCTTCCTCAATTAGGTGGCCAACCTGCCATTCTTTATCCTGAAAAACAAATTCTTGATGTCCCAGGTTTCCCAAATCTCACTGGTGAAGAATTAACAAATCGCCTCTTAGAACAATTACAAGGGTTTGATACACCAGCCCACCTCAATGAAACTGTTCTTGAAATTGAAAAAGAAGATGGTGTTTTTGAGATTACAACCACTAAAGGAACTCATACTAGCAAAGCTGTTATTATCGCAATGGGCGGTGGTGCCTTTAAACCGCGTCCACTTGAACTAGAAGGTGTTGAAGGTTATGAAAACATCCATTACCACGTTTCTAATATTCAACAATATGCTGGGCAGAGAGTCACCATCCTCGGTGGAGGAGACTCTGCTGTGGACTGGGCCTTAGCTTTTGAAAAGATTGCTCCAACTACACTTGTTCACCGTCGAGACAACTTCCGGGCGCTTGAACATAGTGTCCAAGCTCTTCAAGAATCATCTGTTAGCATCAAAACACCATTTGTGCCAAGTCAACTTCTTGGAGATGGAAAAACTCTTGACAAGCTCGAAATCACAAAAGTCAAATCCGATGAGACCGAAACTGTTGAACTCGACCACCTCTTTGTCAACTATGGCTTCAAATCATCAGTTGGTAATCTTAAAAACTGGGGATTAGAACTGAATCGCCATAAGATTATCGTCAATAGCAAGCAGGAGTCAAGCCAAGCTGGAATTTACGCTATCGGTGACTGCTGCTACTACGATGGTAAGATTGACTTGATTGCAACAGGTCTTGGTGAAGCACCAACTGCTGTCAACAACGCCATTAACTACATTGACCCAGAACAAAAAGTACAACCAAAACACTCTACAAGTTTATAAGAAAAAACCACGGATCCTAGGATTCGTGGTTTTAGAGTTCATCTGCTTTTAAAAATACCATTACATATATTTACACCAAATTACTATTTATTATAAAATCGCTATATTTTCGACTTTTAAATAATTGTTCTTACATCGTTTTACAGAGGTTTACAACATTTTTGCCCCTTTCGTGTTATAATTTCTTTAGAATATTTTTGTTGAGTGCCTGATTTCCGTCAGGTGCTCTTTTGTATCTTGTTTTCCATAGCCCTGAGCTTAATCTCATGGCTGACTTGTTTTAATAGCTTCTCACACGCTATTTTTGCTTCTCTGTATGTTGCATTCTCGCTGATAAAGTAATCAGCTAGTTCTATGATTTTATCTTCCATTCAACCTCCTATATCGGTCTTGAGACGGATGCTTTTTCTCCCTTAAATTGATATAATAATTTCGACTAGGACCTCTCACTGTTTTAGTCAAGATTTCAATAGAAAGGAGAAGACCGATGTCACGATTACGACCCAGACCTGAAAAGAACTATCCTGACTATAACTGGGATGATTTAGATCGTTTTATCCAGAGTAGTCTAAGAAATCCAATGTTCAAAATTTGTTGCGTAGACCCTTCACTTTATGCTATCCCTAAAAACGAAATTATTGCTGAATGCATCAGTGCTGGTTATACGGTTGAAGAACGTGAAGATGGTATCTTGAACATTTCGTGATTTGCTAGATTGATCACTTGAGATTCGAGAATACTAATTCTTGTTAGTAAGTCTATCGATTGTTTGATAGGCTTTTTTATTTCTCCGCTATACGGATATCGTTTTGGTTTCATTGTTTTTTCCTTTCTAAATTTGGTATAATAAAAATAATAAAATGATTGGAGAAATCTCATGGATTCTAATAAGCTATTCTGCTTGTTTTGCGGTTGTTCTGTCCCAAACCACTACGATACATTCCGAGAAGAAGAACACTACTTTTTGATTCGACGTTCACATTTTGTGACTGAGAAAAATTTGAACGACAAAATAACAATACAAACAATGAATTGTCCAAACTGTCATAAAGTTTCAATCGACATCGTTGGTGTTGGTAGCCAATTTCCAAATCGCATTATGCACTTCAATCCGATTTCACTTGCTAAAGTTTACCCGGAATACATTCCACAGGCTATCAGAAGTGATTATGAAGAAGCTCACGCTATCTTAAATCTCAGCCCCAAAGCTTCTGCTACCCTCTCTAGACGTTGTCTACAAGGAATGATTAGAGATTTTTGGGGAATTTCTAAAGCAAGGTTAGTAGATGAGATAGATGCTTTAAAAGAGTCTGTTGACCCAAGCACTAAAAATGTACTCGATGCTCTAAGAAAGCTTGGAAACATTGGCGCCCATCCAGAAAAAGATATAAATCTTATAGTGGATATTGAACCAAATGAGGCTCATAAGTTGCTGAAGTTTATAGAATTACTTATGCAAAAATGGTATATTGAACGCCATGATAACGAGCAATTACTACAAGATATTTTAGATTTGGACAAAGATAAACAAAATCAACGCAAGCCTAAAAAATCCTGATAAAGTGGAGAACAAGGATCTGAGTCGAATATTAGATTGCCGTCCATATTGTAATATTGCTCGACAACTCGAATTTTATCCGCTTCAGTTCCTTCACCTCTCAAAATTGAAAGGTGGATAACTTTTTCAACCTTCAATTTATCAGGTCTACCACGTCTATCGTGGTATTTTTCTTTTTGTCCTGGCATCTTTCTACTCCTTTCTATTTCTTTCTCCTTTTTGCTATAATAGTTTTAAAAAATAATTATGAGGTGGAACAATGAAGCTGAACCCTGACTGCATTCGTGACCTATTGCTTGATATCGAAGCAAAATCTACATTTGATAATGTTGTGATTTACAGCGAAGAAAAGGACGAACCTTTGTTTGATAAATATGGAGTGGATACGATTTTTTACCATATTCGTCAAGCGGATTACGCAGGATTTTTTATTGGAGAAGTAACTTATACTTTTGATTTATCCGCAATTATTATCAACTTGTCTCCAGAAGCACATGAGTTCCTGGCTAACATTAGACAAGATACAAATTGGAATAAGACTAAGAGTATAGCTTCAAAAGTAGGTTCATTTTCATTGAATGTTTTAAAAGACATCTCTATAGAAGTCATTTCAAAAGTTATTTCAGACCAACTCAACAAGTAAAGTGACTTTTAGTTCAGAAAATTTTCTCGACGCATCCAGATTTTTCAATTCATAATCTTTTACCCCTTTTAATTCTTTGGAGTCCAAAATTAATCTATTGCCACGGAAACGCAAACTGTTTAATCGTGGCCTTTTTATGTTTCTTTTAGTAACATACGGCCAATGTTTTGGTCTTGGCATCTTAAGTCGATTATGGATCGTGTCGGACACTCAAATGCTAAAATGAACCTTGGAGATTTATTCTCATACAACACAAGATATGGAAGATAAACTGGTCAATAAATTAGATAATATTTTTTAATTCTGCCCCTCGGTTGCCCCTTTTAAATTTAAAATTTCAATAAACCCCTTGAAAACATTGATATTTCAAGGGGTTGTTTTATATCCTTATAATTCATCTGCAATTTTATTGATCTTTCTCAGCCTATGATTAACACCACTTTTGGTGAGAGGGGTTGTTAAGCTATCTGCCAATTGCTGGATAGAATAATCTGGATGTTGGATACGCAAATGCGCTACTTCCTGCAAATCTGCTGGAAGATTATCCAAACCAATTCTATCTTTGATTTTACTGATATTGTTGATGGTTTTCATGCTCGCAGAAACCGTACGAGCGATATTAGCTGTCTCTGCATTATTAGCACGATTGAGATCATTCCGAGTTTCTCGGAGAATCTTGACGCCTTCAAAAGTATCTCTCGCCTCCATGGCTCCCACTAAAATCAGGAAATCCATAATATCTTCCGCTCGCTGAAGATAGGTCACCGCGCCCTTTTTTCGTTCGATAACCTTTGCATCTAGCAAGAACTGCTGCAAGAGCGAAGCAATCCCTTGGGCGTGGTCTAGATAAACAGAACTTATTTCTAACTGATACTTGCCTGACTCGGGATCTCTGATACTCCCATTTGCTAAAAATGCACCACAGAGATAGGCACGACCTGCTTCCTCATCTCCTAAAATATCTGGATCAATCCCTGTTTCCAAACCAAAGAAAGAATCGGCCAAACGCAAATCTGCTAAAAGTTCCTGGACTCGCTCATCTGTAAAAACAGTATAGACACGATTTTTTCTAAGATTACTTCTCTGGTGGTGACGAATCTCAGACTTGATGCCATAAAAGTGCAAGAAAGATTCATAGAGATGACGAGCCAATTTAGCATTTTCTGTAATGACGGACAAGGTCAAACCAGAGCTCGATAAACCAATACTACCGGACATCTTGATAATAGCTGACAATTCATGACGACTCAGGTGATGCTGACTTAAAATTTCTTCTTTTACTGCTACTGTAAAACTCATTTTCTCACCTGTATGATACGCATGAGCTCATCTACGATTAAATCACCATCGTGAAAGGCTCCCCCATTTTCCAAGCGTAGAAAGTTGGATGAAATGACACGTGGGACTTGCTTACGCAAACCTTCAAAATCATGCTCAACCTGCACCAAATACTCATCAAAACGGTTGGTATCCATATAGTCCCTCGGAACCTTTTCGATATTAACAAGGACAGTATCGATAAATGGACGGCCCAAATGACGATGTAAGACTTCTACGTGATCACTATCTGAGAAATGCTCCGTTTCTCCACGTTGGGTCATAATATTGCAGACATAGGCAATCTCTGCCTTAGTCTCTAGAAGAGCCTGACCGATTTCTTCAATAACAATATTTGGTAAGATGGATGTAAAGAGCGATCCCGGTCCCAAAACAATCATATCACTCTCAAGAATGGTATTGACAACACGACGGCTAGCCTGCGGTTTTTCATCATCTAGAGTGTTTGTCACATAGACATGATCAATCATTCCTGGATGGTCTGCGATGTGACTTTCCCCAGCAACTTCTGAACCATCTTTAAAGACAGCATGGAGTGTCAAAGGATGGTCACTTGATGGGAAAATCTTCCCTGTAGTATGGAAGAATTTACTCAGCAATTGCATGGCATTATAGGTTGAACCCTGCATTTCAGATAATCCAGCTATGATAATGTTTCCTAATGGATGACCAGCAAAAGCACCAGCATCCTCTGAAAAACGGTATTGAAAGACTTTTTCATAGAATTTGGCATATCTGACATGGCTACAAGGACATTACGTAAATCCCCTGGAGGTGTTAACTGTTGAATATTCTTACGCAATTCACCTGAAGAACCACCATCATCCGCAACGGTAACTATGGCTGCAATTTCGACGTCTTTTTCCCGTAGACTATTTAAAATAACAGGGATCCCGGTTCCTCCACCAATCACCGTAATTTTGGGTTTTCTCATGAACGGTTTACCGTTTCCTTTCTTCGGTCTTTATCACGATGACTTTCATTTACAGGCCAACTTTTAGATAGGTCATTCGCTAAACGCTTGGCAAAGGCAACGCTTCGGTGCTGTCCCCCAGTACAACCAACTGCAATGGTTAAGACTGATTTGCCTTCTTTTTTATAGCCTGGTAGGATTGGTTCAACCAAGGCTAACAAATGTCGGTAGAAATCCTCAGATTCCTCATGATTCATAACATAGTCATAAACCGCCTTGTCCTCACCCGTCTGATTACGAAGTTCTGGAAAATAGTATGGGTTTGGTAAAAAGCGAACATCAAATACCAAATCAGCATCAATTGGAATTCCGTATTTAAATCCAAAAGACATGACCTCAATACGGAAGGACTGAGTTTGTTCTTGGTCCGAAAATTGCTCTGCAATGGTTTTACGAAGTTCACGAGGAGTTAACTCTGTTGTGTCAACCACGTTTTGACTCATATTTTTTAATGGAGCCAAGAGTTCGCGTTCCAACTTGATCCCGTCCAAGATACGACCATCTGCTGCTAGTGGGTGACTTCTTCTTGTTTCCTTATAGCGTGCCACTAATTCCTTATCAGCTGCATCCAAACAGAATCTTGAAATCCAAATCATCTTGGTTTTCCAATTCATCTAAGACAGCCTGAATCTCTGAGAAGAAAGAACGGCTACGCATATCCACCACTAGGGCTAACTTATGGTCATCGTCCTTGGTCTCGACCAACTGCAAAAACTTTGGCAAGAGAGCAGGCGGCATATTATCAATGGTAAAATATCCTAAATCTTCAAAGGACTGAATGGCTACAGTTTTTCCTGCACCACTCATCCCTGTCACAATCACCAGGTGAAGTTGTTTCATTGTCATCATAGTCTCCTTATATCAAAAGAAGTTTGGAAGAACCAAACTTCTACTAGCTTATCCAATCTCTGCGATGACTTCAATTTCGACTTTTACATCGCGAGGAAGACGAGCTACTTCCACAGCTGAACGAGCTGGAAACTCCTTATTAAAGGCTGTTTGGTAAACCTCATTAAAAGGAACAAAGTCGTTCATATCACTCAAGAAACAGGTTGTTTTAACAACATGGTCAAAATCTGTACCTGCCTCTGCTAAAATAGCTCCAATGTTTTTCAAGACTTGTTCTGTCTGTTCTTGAATCGTTTCTCCTACGATTTCTCCAGTTTCAGGAGATAGTGGAACTTGACCGCTAGCGAACAAAAGGTTGCCAACGATTTTTCCTTGAACGTAAGGCCCGATTGCCTTTGGAGCTTTATCTGTATGAATTGTTTTTGCCATATGTATTCCTCACAGTTTTTCTAAAATAGCATCCCAAGCCTGGTCCATTCCTGCTTTTGTCATAGATGAAAAGAGGATAAAATCATCACTTGGGTCAAAGTTTAATTTCTTTTTAATAGCTGATTCGTGCTTGTTCCATTTGCCACGCGGAATCTTGTCTGCCTTAGTCGCCACAATGATGACAGGAATCTCATAATACTTAAGAAATTCGTACATCTGCACATCATCTGCTGTCGGGTCATGACGAAGGTCAACGAGACTAACAACCGCTCGAAGATTTTCTCGAGTAGTCAAGTACTCCTCAATCATACGACCCCATTTTTCACGTTCCTTTTTGGAAACACGGGCATAACCATAACCAGGCACATCCACAAAACGCATCTTATCATCAATGTTAAAGAAATTGAGTAGTTGTGTTTTTCCTGGTTTTCCTGAAGTACGAGCTAGATTTTTACGATTGAGCATGGTGTTGATAAAACTTGACTTCCCAACATTTGAGCGACCTGCAAGAGCAATCTCAGGAAGTTCATCCTCTGGATAGTGGGACTTGTTGGCTGCACTCAGCAAAATCTCAGCATTGTGTGTATTGATTTCCATAGTCACCTCTAGGCTGTCTCTAGGATTGGCTTAGCCGTTCCGTCAACCGCTTCTTTTGTGATACGAACAGTTTTCACATTTTCTTGACTTGGAACTTCAAACATAACGTCTAGCATGGTTTCTTCGATAATTGAGCGAAGACCACGCGCACCCGTTTTACGTTCGATAGCTTTATTTGCAATTTCCTGAAGAGCTTCATCGTCAAATTCAAGCTCTACATCATCATAAGAAAGCAAGGTCTGGTATTGTTTAACCAAGGCATTTCTTGGTTCCTTCAAGATGCGAACCAAATCATCTACAGTCAACTGCTCCAAGGCTGCAAAGACAGGCAAGCGTCCAATCAACTCAGGAATAATACCGAATTTTTGAATATCTTCTGCGATGATTTCTTGCATGTAAGAACTATTTCGTCAATGGCCTTGTTATTTTGTCCGAAACCAATCACTTTTTCACCCAAACGCTGTTTGACAATTTCTTCGATTCCATCGAAGGCACCACCCACGATAAAGAGGATATTTTTCGTATCCACTTGAATCATTTCTTGTTGTGGATGTTTGCGTCCACCTTGAGGTGGTACGCTAGCTACAGTTCCCTCGATAATCTTGAGGAGGGCTTGTTGCACACCTTCACCAGAAACATCACGTGTGATAGACACGTTCTCGCTCTTCTTAGCAATCTTGTCGATTTCGTCTACGTAGATAATTCCACGTTCTGCACGTTCGATATTAAAGTCAGCTGCTTGCAAGAGTTTGAGGAGGATATTTTCAACGTCCTCACCGACATAACCAGCCTCAGTAAGAGCTGTTGCATCTGCAATGGCAAATGGTACATTCAAACTTCTAGCAAGTGTTTGAGCAAGGAAAGTCTTCCCTGAACCTGTTGGGCCAATCATCAAAATGTTTGATTTTTGCAAATCCACATCTTCTGACTCTTCACGAGTGTCATGGAAATTGATGCGTTTGTAGTGGTTATATACAGCAACTGCCAAAGCACGTTTAGCACGATCTTGACCAATCACATAGTGGTTCAAGATGTTTAGGAGTTCGATTGGTTTTGGCACCTCAGACAAGTCTGCCAAGACTTCCTCTGCCAACTCCTCACGAATGATTTCCTGGGCTAACTCCACACACTCATTACAGATAAAAGCGGTGTTCCCAGCGATTATTTTTTTAACTTCTTCTTGGCTTTTGCCACAAAATGAGCAATAAACCATCATATCATTTTTCCTATTTGTAGGCATGATTCCCTTCCGTTCTAATTATTCATTCTCTCTAAAATAAGGTCATATAAAAAGCATGAATGCTATTCACCAAGTTTGTAAAGGCATTAAGCCAAAGTAGAGTAGCAAGTCCAAAGCGCTTTTTACGAAAAGCGTGTGTTCCAGCTACAAAACAGACAGCACACAAAAGAGCTGTAAAAAATCCAAAAATACTACGCTCCATTAGACTTCCTTTCTCTTTCTATATTCGATGGTAAAATCATAGGCATTTTTCTCATCTTTGCTATAAGATTTGCTTGCAATAGTCTCAAAAACAGTCAAGTCAAAATCTTCCGGGAAATAAGTATCCCCTTCAACTTGAGCATGAATTTGTGTCACAATAATCTCATCAAGATAAGGTTCAAAAAGCTGAAAAACCTGTTTGCCACCAATGATATAGAGATTTTTATCCTGGTTTTGATACCAGTCTAAAACATCCTCAACATTTTGGAAAACCAGAGCCCCCTCAATTGACTCTTCGGGATTGCGTGTCAAAATCAAGGTCTCACGTCCTGGAAGCAAACGTCGTCCCATTCCATCAAAGGTTACACGTCCCATTAAAATGGCATGATTCAAGGTTGTTTCTTTAAAATGCTTTAACTCTGCAGGCAAATGCCATGGCAAGCGATCCTCTTTTCCGATTACACCCTTTTCATCTTGAGCCCAGATGGCTACGATTTTTTTTGTCATGCTTTCATCCTTTTCATTGATAGTTCTATTTTATCAAAAATCTTCAAAAAAGACTGTTTTGGAATGCCCTCCTGAATAGAAAAAATCCGTAGAAAACTTCTACGGATTTTTAGAAAAATAATGTATCTTACAAACCAGGTGCTTGTCCTAATTCTGCTGCAAGCATCCAGACTGTTTTTTCAAGGTCAGCTTTAGCACCAACGAAGATATCATTGGTTACATCATCACCTTCTTCATCTGTTACATCCAAAGCTTTTTGGAAAAGAGTGATGAGGTAACGATAAATTTCAAGGACACGTTCCAAACTTTCTTCTACGTTGCGGAATTCTCCAACTCCTTCTTCGATTTCACTGTGTTGAAGGAATTCTGTCAAAGTAGAGTATGGTTTGCCACCAAGTGTAATCAAGCGTTCGCTGATTTCATCAAGGTAAGCATCTAGACTATCCATGTATTCATCCATCTTAGGATGCCATACCATGAATCCACGTCCACGCATGTACCAGTGTACTTGATGAAGAGCGATATGTGCTACGTACAAGTCAGCTACGGCTTGATTCAAAACTTCCTTTGTATTTACTAGCGCTTCAGCCGCTGGTTAGTTAATGTTGCTACATCTTTTACTGCTTCTTTTTTCAATTCTACCATTTTTCTCACCTCATTATTATTTTTTGTAACCATCTTTATTGATTACTACCTCAGTATACTACTCCAAGTAGACAAAAGCAAGGAAATTAACTCATATTAAAAAAGTTGTAATTGACTGATAATTTAAGAAAATGAGTGACTATTTATCCTAGCTATTTTCTCTGTTTTTACTAGAAAATTGACTTTGATAAAGATCATAATAGAAACCTTTCGCAGCCAAAAGACTTTCATGATTTCCCTGTTCGATAATCTGCCCATCTTTCAGCACCAAAATTTTGTCAGCTTCCTGAATAGTCGAAAGTCGATGGGCAATGACAAAGCTTGTTCTCCCCTTCATCAAACGTTTCATGGCCTTTTGAATCAAGAGCTCTAGACGAGTATCGACTGATGAGGTCGCTTCGTCTAAAATTAAGATTGTAGGATCCGCCAAGAGAGCACGCGCGATAGTTAACAACTGTTTTTGCCCAAGAGAAATATTACTTGACTCTTGGTTCATTTCCATGTTATAGCCACCAGGAAGGGTGCGGATAAAGTGGTCAACATTGGCCGCCTTAGCAGCTTCAACGATTTCTTCATCTGTTGCATTCAGATTTCCAAAGCGAAGATTTTCCTTGATACTTCCTTCATAGAGCCAGGCATCCTGTAGGACCATCCCAAACTGTCGACGATAGTCCTGACGAGACAGATCACGAATATCTTGGCCATCCACTAAAATGGCACCAGCTGTCACATCGTAAAAACGCATGAGAAGGTTAATCAAGGTTGTTTTCCCTGCTCCAGTAGGTCCAACGATAGCTACCATCTCTCCAGGTTCAACATCTAAGTTGAAATTACGAATCAATGGTTTGTTTTCCACATATTGGAAATCGACATTTTTGAAACTAACTTGGCCTGTCAATGGTGCTAGTTCTTTCACTTCAGCAGTTTGGACTTCTTCCTGTTCATCTAGAACTTCGAAGACACGATCAAGCGAAGATTTAGCACTTTGCATTTGTCCAGCTAACTGAGTAATATTTTGGATCGGCTGGCTGACTTGCCACACATACTGAACGAAAGCTTGCATATTACCAATCGTCAAGCGACCTGCAATAACCTGCAAACCGCCTAAGACAGCAACAATCAGGTAGGTTAAATCAGACACGATATGAAGGGCAGGCATCATCAATCCTGAAATAAAGCTCGCCTTAAATCCGACTTGTTGCAATTCATCCGTAATCTTTTCAAATCTCTCTTGAGAATTTTTCTTCTCGTCCGAAAAGTTTTTAAAACATTGAAACCTGTCAAGTTTTTCCTGTACAAATCCATTCATACGTCCCAATATAGCTGCCTGCTGTTTAAAGTATGGCTGCGACCGATTTAGAATCGTTTTAGCTCCAAAATAAGTCACTGGAATCGACAAGATAACAATGATAGCCAGCTGAAGATTGAGATAGAGGACCATTCCCATAACAAAAAGAATTGTAAAGACTGCATTAACAATCTGTAAGAAGGATTGTTGGAGTGCATTAGATACGGTCTCTACATCACTAGTAAAACGTCCCAGCAAATCTCCAAATTGGTGCTTGTCAAAGTAAGACACAGGGATGCGGTTGATTTTTTTGCTCATTTCATTTCGCAAATCCTGTATCATAGACTGGACAGCATTGGTCATGAAATAGTTTGAGTAGTAAGAACCCAACTCATAAAAAAGACCACGCAAGAGATAGATCACCAGAATCACTGCGATATAGCTTGTATTAATCCCTGCTCCTGCAACACCATTTGCCATGGCAAGGAGGTTGCTGGTTAACTCAGTGATAGCAAGCCCCAATACAAAAGGCTCGATAACACTCATAATGACGCTGACTATTTTCAAGAAGACTGCAAAGAAAACAGAGAAACGGTAGGCTTTTAAATAGCTCCATAGACGAGCTAGACTAGATTGTTGTTTCATCCTTTACCTCCTATTCTTCTGTCAGAGATGCATTTTTCAACTGCGACTCAGCAATTTCTCGATAGATGTCATTGGTTTCCATCAATTCTTCATGACGTCCACGACCAACGATTTCGCCCTTATCAAGGACGATAATCTGGTCCGCATCCATAATGGTTCCAACACGTTGCGCAACAATCAATACCGTAGCGTCTTGAGTCACTTCCTTGAGACGACGACGCAAGATAGCATCTGTACGGTAGTCCAAGGCTGAGAAAGAATCATCAAAGATATAGATATCCGGACCCTTGATGACTGCGCGGGCAATCGACAAGCGTTGCTTTTGACCACCTGATAGATTGCTTCCCCCTTCAGCCAGATGAGTTGCAAAACCTTCTTCTCGACTTTCGATAAAGTCTTTGGCTTGGGCTACATCAGCTGCTTGGTCCAAGTCCTCATGACTAGCGTCCTCTTTTCCATAACGGAGATTATCTGCGATAGTCCCTGTAAAGAGCAAGGCTTTTTGTGGAATAAAACCAATTTTCTGGCGGAGTGATTTGAGACGGTAATCACGGACATCAACACCATCGACCTTAATTTTCCCCAGTGTAACATCATAAAAATGAGGAATTAACTGAACCAGAGTAGACTTACCTGACCCAGTCGAACCGATAAAAGCAATGGTTTCTCCCGGTTTAGCAGTAAAGGAAATATTATGCAACACAGGGCTTTCTGTTTCCCCAGGATAAGCAAAGGTCACATTTTCAAATTCTAGATAACCATGAGTTTCAGTCTCTTGAACTCCATCCTCATTTGGATCAATGGAAATTGGCATATCCATAACTTCCTTCAAACGTTCACTGGATACCGCAGTTCTAGGGTACATAGTGAAGAGGTTTGATAAGAATAAGAAGGATAAGAGGGCATGAAAACTATACTCGATGAAGGCAACTAAATCCCCAATCTGCAAACTTCCATGCTTGAGGGGGTCAAGGGCGAACCAAACGATAGCTACAATCATAGCGATAATGATTTGCACAAAAAGCGGCTCCGTCAAACCAGTCAATTTGAACAAACGATTCGAATTGTCCGCATAGATGGCATTTTTCTCTTCGAAACGATTTTCTTGGAAGTCTTCACGAGCAAAGGCACGAATAACACGCAAACCCATCAAATTTTCACGAACGTATTGGTTAATCTTATCCAATGTTTTTTGTTGTTTTTCAGATAAGGGACGCGTTTTAACTGCAACATAAATAACTACAACAGCTAGGAAAGGAACGGAAAAAGCGACAATCCAGGCTAGTGAGGGACTGGTCAAGAAAATCATGAGAATACTCGACAGCATCATCATGGGAGTGATAACACCCAACTTAAGCGTCTGCTCTGCAAACTGCATAAGGACAAAGGCATCACTGGTAATACGAGTCACCAATGAAGAAACACCAATTTGTTCATATTCGTGATGAGAATACTCTTGTAATTTAGCATAAACATCATTTCGCATGTCCTTAACCATATTGGTGGTCAGTTTACTAGCAGCATAGGATAGAACAACCCGCCCAAATGTCCCCAAGACGATAATAACCAACATTACGATAGCCCAAAAATAGAGCTTTTCTTCATTACCTTGATTAATCCCCTGGTCAATCATACGAGCAAGAACAGTCGGTAGCCCAAGATTGACAATCACAAAGAAAATAGCTCCGAAGAAGTCTAACACTAACCACTTGGGATAACGTTTGAGATAAGACCAAATATACAGCATGATTCTCCTTTCTTTTTCTTCTAATACTCTTCAAAAATCAAATTCAAACCACGTCAGCTTCATCTTGCCGTACTCAAGTACAGCCTGCGGCTCGCTTCCTAGTTTGCTCTTTGATTTTCATTGAGTATAAAATGCAGAAAAGAGCGTGCTTTCGCACGCCTTTTTACTAAAAAGAAGACAGGCAGTCTTAACCTCGAGGGAGGGAACTGTCTGTCTCAGATATTTGAAGCTTATTTTACAAAGTCAAGCAATGCCAAGAAGCTTGCAGGCTCAAGTGATGCACCACCAACAAGAGCTCCGTCAACGTCTGGACAAGCCATGTATTCTGCAACATTTTCAGGTTTAACTGAACCACCGTATTGAACACGTACTTTATCAGCTACTTCTTGACCAAAGTCAGCTGCTACAACGTCACGAACAACTTTACACATTTTTTGTGCATCGTCTTGTGAAGCTGATTTACCAGTACCGATAGCCCAGATTGGCTCATAAGCGATAACTGATGAAGCTACTTGTTCTGCAGTCAATCCTGCAAGAGCAGCTGAAACTTGAGCACCTACGAATTCTGCTGCTTTACCAGCTTCGTAAGTTTCAAGAGACTCACCACAACAGATGATTGGAAGCATACCGTTAGCAAAGATTGCTTTTGCTTTTTTGTTGATGTCTTCATCTGTTTCGTGGAAGTAGTCACGACGCTCTGAGTGACCAATCACAACATAGTCAGTACCGATTTCTTTCAAAACTTGTGGGCTAGTTTCACCAGTGAAAGCACCAGCATTTTCAAAGTAGCAGTTTTGAGCAGCAACTTTAAGGTTTGAACCTTTAGCAGCAGCAAGAACAGTTGTCAAGTCAAGAGCAGGTACAGCAACCCCAGCTTCAACAAGGTCTGATGAAGGAAGTTTTGATGCTACAGCTTCAACGAATGCTTTTGCTTCTTCTGGGTTTTTGTTCATTTTCCAGTTACCAGCGATAAATGGTTTACGTGACATTTCACATACCTCTTTTTTCATTTTATTTTCTACTTATTTTATCATAAATAGAGGGAGCTTGCAAATTTTACTCTGTAACTAGAAGTCTTCTTTTCAAATACTTTCCAGTTGTTATTTCTATTTGGAAGCTGACTTACGCCTCGTTAATTTGACCACTGCTTCCGTCCGCGCAGTGTGTGGAAACATATCAACTGACTGGATATAATGCAGATCATAGACTTCCATCAATCTGACTAAATCACGTGCCAAGGTAGATACATTGCAGGAAATGTAGACCATCTTTCAGGAGCGTATTTAACGATGGTATCCAAGAGTTTGTCATCTAAACCGGTACGAGGCGGGTCCACAATCAAGGCATCGGCACGATAGCCTTCCTTGTACCAACGAGGGATGATTTCTTCTGCAGTTCCAGCCTCATAGTGAGTATTGGTATAACCCATACGCTTGGCATTTTCTTTGGCATCCTCAATAGCTTCTGGAATAATATCCATCCCTCTCAGACTTTTAACTTTTTTGGCAAAGGCAAAACCAATGGTTCCAACACCACAGTAGGCATCAATCAGATGGTCATTCTCATTTACGTCCAAGGCTTTAACGGCTTCACTATAGAGGATTTCAGTCTGTTCAGGATTGAGTTGGTAAAAAGCTCGTGGTGAGAGAGAAAACTCATAGTCTAATACACCCTCACGAATACTATCCTGTCCCCAAATAATCTCAGTCTTGTCCCCATAAATCTCACTAGTTTTAGCAGTATTGGTATTGACTGCGACAGTCACTACTTCAGGATAATCCTTGACTAGGTCTTTCACAAATTGAGTCAGATTTAATTGACGATTGGTCACAATGATAATCTGAACTTGCCCAGTTTTCCGTGCGCGACGAACCATGATGGTCCGAACACCCAGAATTTTCCGTTCATCTGTAATCGGAATTTGATGATAGGTCAAGAGTTCAGCAATGCGATTGGCAATTGCTTGTGTCTCCTTATCTTGAACCAGGCAGTCTTTTAACTCGACCAAATAATGGGAATTTTGAGCATATAATCCTGCCTTGACCTGCCCCTTAAACTTTCGAGTTTGGAATTGTAGTTTAGCTCGATAATACTTTGGTTCCTGCATACCAATGGTTGGTCTAATCTCAAAGTTTCATAGCCTGCAGGTGCAAATTTTTTCAGAGCTTGATGGAGAAGATCCGTCTTGAACTCCAGCTGCTTGTCATAGTGCAGATGCATGATTTGACAGCCACCACACTCATTATAAATGGTACAGTCTGGAACCACTCGAAACTTAGATTTTTTATTGACCTCAAGCAGTTTGGCCTCAACGTAATTACGCTTAACAGAAGTCACCTGACAATAGATATCTTCTCCCTTGAGGGCACCTGGAACAAAAACAAGGGTTTTCTGGTAAAATCCGATACCCTCCCCGTTTATCCCCATACGCTTGATTTTTAATGGAATTTTTTGTTTGACTTTAAGACTCATAAGTCTATTATACCACGTAGTTTCTCAATGTTTAAGAATATGTTACAATAAAACCATGAATACAAAGATATCTCACTTTTCCCCATTGGATTTTCCTGAGCAATTACGAACTTATATAGAGGGAGCAACTCTTTCTGACAGCTCTTCTCATTCAGGCGCAAGGGTTCTCTATCTTGATTCAGGTTACTATTTGAAAATAGATCAAAAGGGAAGATTAGAGCGAGAAGCTAGAATTGCAAGTTTGTTTGAACAAGAGGGAATAGGAACTCCAGTCATCCACTATCTATCTACGGATAAAGACTACCTCCTGACGAAAGAGGCTATTGGTCATGATACTCTCGCTTTTATAGACCAGCCAGATAAAATTTGCCGAACCATGGCCGAAGCTCTTAAAAAACTTCACAGCTTTTATCCGCAAAATTTTCCATCAGAAAATCATTTGCAGACCTATAAAGACAGAGCCTTTAAAAACTATGAAAAAGGTGAGTTCTATGCCAAGGCTCTCCTACCCCAATTCCGGATTAGCAGCCGTGAAGAGGCCTTCCAGTTCATTCGAGAACAAGGGCACCTTTTAAAGACAGATGCCTTTATTCACGGAGATGCCTGTCTACCGAACTTTATTCTAAAAGATGCTGACCACTTCTCTTGCTTTATTGACCTTGGCTTAGCTGATTTCAGTGACCGACATATCGATCTCTTTTGGGCAGTTTGGTCCCTCAACTATAACCTACATGACCCTAAATACGCTGAACTATTTCTTGACTATTATGGGAGAGAACAGGTCGATATACATAAACTTCGACTCGTTGCTGCCTTTGAAGCGTTTGGATAAAAGGAAAACCATGAAAATCACAAAACTAGAAAAGAAAAAAAGACTCTATCTGCTAGAACTTGATAGCGACCAAACCTGCTATATTACAGAGGATACCATTGTTCGCTTTATGTTGACCAAGGATAAGGAAATTAGTCCTCAAGAGTTTGCAGAAATTCAGACCTTCGCACAATTTTCCTACGGAAAAAACTTGGCACTCTATCACTTATCCTTTAAAGCTCGCACTGAAAAAGAGGTCAGAGACTATTTAGTTAAACATGAGATTGATGAGAAAATCATACCACAAGTCATCCAAGCCCTCAAGGACGACAACTGGATCAATGACCGTCAGTATGCCTATGCTATCATCAATTCTAATCAGCTATCTGGTGACAAGGGAAGCTACATGCTGATACAAAAGATTTCTCAAAAAGGAGTTGCTAAGGCCCTTATCCAAGACGTCTTACAAGAATTTAACATGATGGAAGTCGCAGAGCGTACAGCCGAAACTACTGAAAAAATATCAGGGTAAATTGCCTGCTCGCGCTCTACAAGACAAGATAATCCAAAATCTTACCAACAAAGGTTTTACCTACTCGGAAGCTAAAACAGCCTTTGACCAACTGGATAGCCAGATTGAAGAGGAAACCGTTCAGGAACTAATCTTTAAAGAGTTGGATAAGCAATATCGGAAATACTCACGAAAGTATGAAGGATACGAACTCAAGCAACGTTTGACCCAAGTTTTAGCACGAAAAGGCTACGATTTTTCGGATATAGCCAGTGCTCTCAGAGAATATCTTTAATTTTTTCATGAAAAACTAAGAACTTTAAACAAAAATGTGATACAATAGTAAACGATAAACTTATAAATTGTAGAAAGTTGGTTAGTTATGAAACTTCCAAAAGAAGGCGACTTTATTACAATTCAAAGTTATAAGCATGATGGGAGTCTTCACCGTACTTGGCGAGACACCATGGTACTAAAAACAACAGAGAACGCTATTATCGGCGTCAACGACCACACACTTGTTACCGAAAGTGACGGTCGTCGTTGGGTAACTCGAGAACCGGCTATTGTTTACTTTCACAAAAAATATTGGTTTAATATCATTGCCATGATTCGTGATAATGGGATTTCCTACTATTGCAACATGGCTAGCCCATACTATCTAGACGAAGAAGCTTTAAAATACATTGACTATGATTTAGATGTTAAAGTTTTTACAGATGGCGAAAAACGCCTCTTGGACGTCGAAGAGTATGAACGTCACAAGCGCAAGATGAATTATCCTGATGATTTAGACTATATTTTGAAAGAGCATGTTAAGATTCTTGTTGATTGGATTAACAATGAACGAGGCCCCTTCTCAGAAGCCTATGTCAACATTTGGTACAAACGCTACGTAGAACTAAAGAATCGGTAAAGTTGTCAAACTAGGGTGTCTGCCCTAGTTTTTTTATAATCAAAAAAACCTGCCTTAAGGCAGGTTTTTCGTCTAAATATCTAACTTCGTAACAGTGAACTTGATATGCGAATAATCTTTCTCGATATCCTTATCTACCATAAAGGCTGTTGCATCCTTCTTGACCTGCACCAAGTCGATATTCTGGGCTTGAGCAGCATAGACACAACCACAGTAACATTGACGATAAATATCGTACTCTTCGCACATTTCTACAGAACGCTTGTAACCTTGATTTTTCTTAAAATCACTCGGAAGATAATGAGTAGTATAAATTTTCTGCACATCGATCCCGATACTATTGATGGTTTGTGAATTTTTGTGAGGACTGATCGTCAGGGCCGAACCAAAGTAGTCAAATCCTAAGTCCATAGCCACCTGAGCTGTCTTGTCCAAACGATAGTCAAAACAAACCTTGCAGCGATCCCCACCTTCCGGTTCTTCTTCCAAACCTCGAACCAGTTTACGGTATTCATTGGGTTCGTATGGTGCTTCTAGGTATTGGACGTTGTTGCCAGTTCTCTCATTAAAATCACTGACAAACTTTTGGGTCACATAAGCACGCTTGTGATACTCAGCCTTGGGATGGATATTGGAATTAGCAAAATAAATGGTCACATCGGCATACTTAGTCAAGTACTCTAAAGTGTAGGTACTGCAGGGAGCACAACAGACGTGCATGAGAATAGTTGGTCTTTCTTCATTTTTTTCCCAAACTTGGACCATCTTTTGCATGACACGGTCATAGTTGATCTTTTGATTGGGATTCATCTTACTTAGAATTTCTTCAACATCAATCATGCTCTTCTCCTTTTCTTCTTGTTATTTTATCACAAGAAGGCTCTTTGGGCAAATAGGGTTTCGTGCTTTATTCAGTTTTTAAGTCCTGATTTAATAGCTTGCCCATCCTTGTCAGACCGATTATTAATATAGGATAACTTAAAAGCAAGATAAGACCAAGAATTAAAAAGACAGCTACAAGGCCCCAACGATCAATCAACCAACCTGTCAGTGGGAAAATGACAATCATAGAAAGACTAAAGAGCATGGAATTGATACTAAGCATAGTTGCTCTTACACTGGAAGGTAAATAACCTTGTAAGTCATTAAAATAGATTGGTTGATAAACTGCATAAAGTGTATTGGTTAAAAGATATACAAGAAGAAAAGCAAAGGGGGTTCCTGAAAACACCAACAACAAGGCCAAGCCCGTTAGTGCAACAAGAGTCGGAAAAACTAGATTGCTATTCCATTTTTTACCAATTTGACTAGCTACATAAACTGCTATAAGATTTAAGCCACTACCAATCAGCATGACCAGTGAAACCTGCCAGCCTGATAAGTCACTTATTTTCTGTTGATAGTAAAAGTAAAACATACACATGAGTGTCCCTATTAGCTGATAAGTCAGCATCCAGTAAAAAAGTACTGGTTTTTCCTGCCATTCTTTACGAACTTGTTGGACAATCATTTTAAAGGTCAAGGATTCATTTTTCTCTCTCTTGGCCATTGGTTCTTTCATAAAATAAATCAAGATTATAGAAAGAAAAGATAATCCAATAGCAATTAGATAGGTCAAAGCCAATGCTCCGTGAATAAAGAAGCCTGCGACAACTGTACCTAGGGTTCGGGTGACTTCTGCCACACCAGACAAAGCTAGAAATCTGAAGATATCTGTCCTTTTGACCCGCTTCTACCGCAGAATCATATAAGAAAGCGGTGCTGGTTCCCGAGTCAAAATTATAGGACCAAGCACTGACCATCATGGCAAGCGCATAAATCCAAAAATTTCCCTGACCAAACAAAATCAAGATAGAGGATACAATACTGGCCAAGCGAGCCAAATAGAGATTGGTCTTGTAGCTAAATCGATCGGCCAACATACCAGATGGGATTTCACACAAGAGACTTGTCCCATGAAAGATACTCTCTAAGAGCCCGATTTGAAGTAAGGAAAGACCATTCTGAATAAAAAATAAAATCCAAAAACTAGTAATTCCAAAATAAGATGTAAATTCCAGACCTGCTAGGAGTGGAATATTGCGTTTGTAAGTTCTTTTAAACATTGTTTTCTCTCTTTCAATATGTAATATAATTGTTTCTAAAAGACTTACTTAGCTTTGCCTACATTTTCTCCACCTCTTTCATTTAAAGTAATACTCAATGAAAATCAAAGAGCAAACTAGGAAGCTAGCCGCAGGCTGCTCAAAACACTGTTTTGAGGTTGTGGATAGAACTGACGAAGTCAGTAACATATATACGGCAAGGTGAAGCTGACGTAGTTTGAATTTGATTTTCGAAGAGTATAAAAACGCCAGACGGCGTTTTTACGTCTATTAAGGTTTGATACGGTGCAACATACGTGGAAATGGAATAGCTTCACGGATGTGTTTCGTTCCAGCTGCGAAGGTTACCATACGCTCGATACCGATACCAAATCCACCGTGTGGTACTGTACCATATTTACGAAGGTCAAGGTAGAATTCGTACTCTGTAAGATCCATTCCCAAGTGATTCCATCTTAGCGACAAGGGCATCGTAGTCTTCCTCACGCATGGAACCACCGATGATTTCACCGTAACCTTCTGGTGCAAGCAAGTCTGCACAAAGCACGCGATCTGGGTTCCCAGGAACTGGTTTCATGTAGAAAGCTTTGATGTCTGCTGGGTAGTTAATCACGAAGGTTGGTACACCAAAGTGGTTTGAAATCCAAGTTTCGTGTGGTGAACCAAAGTCATCTCCATGCTCAAGATGTTCATAGTCTGCATCTTCGTCGTTTTCATGCTCTTGCAAGAGGTCAATGGCTTCATCGTAAGTAATGCGTTTAAATGGCTCAGCAATGTAGCGTTTCAAGAGCTCTGTATCACGTTCCAATGTTTCCAAGGCTTGAGGAGCACGGTCAAGAACACCTTGAAGCAATGCTTTTACATAAGCTTCTTGCAAGTCAAGTGACTCATCGTGTGTCAAGTATGAGTACTCCGCATCCATCATCCAGAACTCAGTCAAGTGACGGCGAGTCTTAGATTTCTCTGCACGGAATACTGGACCAAAGTCAAAGACGCGACCTAGAGCCATAGCACCTGCTTCAAGATAAAGCTGACCAGATTGACTCAAGTAAGCTGGTGTTCCAAAGTAGTCTGTTTCGAAAAGTTCTGTAGAATCTTCTGCAGCATTTCCTGAAAGAATTGGGCTATCAAACTTCATGAAACCATTCTTATCAAAGAACTCATAAGTTGCATAGATAATAGCGTTACGGATTTGCATCACTGCTACTTGTTTGCGTGAACGCAACCACAAGTGGCGGTTATCCATCAAGAAGTCTGTTCCGTGTTCTTTTGGAGTAATTGGGTAGTCTTGAGATTCACCGATGACTTCGATGTCTGTAATATCCAACTCATAACCAAATTTTGAGCGTTCGTCTTCTTTGACAATCCCTGTCACGAAAACAGAAGTTTCTTGGCTTAGGCGTTTGATGGTATCAAATTTTTCAAGACCTACTTCTTCACCGAATTTTTCGATAAAGTTTGGTTTGAAAGCCACGCCTTGGAAGAAGGCAGTTCCGTCACGCAATTGCAAGAAAGCAATTTTTCCTTTTCCTGACTTGTTAGCAACCCAAGCACCAATAGTCACTTCTTGACCAACGTAGTCTTTTACTTCGATAATTGTTACACGTTTTGTCATGTTTTATCTTCCTTTTTTTGTTTAACTTGTCTAAAGACATTATTACCCACTATTGTACCACAAATAATGCCTGATAGCTAGGTTCTATCAGAGAAAAATCTCAGGTTTTATCCAAAAAAATCTCCGTCAAGACGACGAAGATCTTATTTTTATTTTTCCATAAACTGGTGCAAGCGACGAATAGCTTCTTTGAGTGTATCTAGGTCTGTCGCATAGCTGAGACGGACATTCTCTGGTGCTCCAAATCCTGCTCCTGTAATCAGGGCCAGACCAACTTCCTCAAGAATAGCCGTTGTAAATTCTGTTACATCTGTATAGCCTTTCATCTCCATAGCTTTTTTGACATTTGGGAAGAGATAGAAAGCTCCTTGCGGTTTGACTACATCAAAGCCAGGGACTTGGCACAAGAGTGGATAGATAGTATTCAAGCGTTCCTCGAAAGCCTGACGCATAGTTTCTACAGAGTCTTGTGGACCAGTTAAGGCCTCGATTGTTGCGTATTGAGATACCGCAGTCAGGTTAGAAGTCGTTTGACCAGTCAATTTGCTCATAGCAGCAATAATTTCTGGATCACCTACTGCATAACCAACACGCCAACCAGTCATAGCGTAGGCCTTAGACACTCCATTGATGACAATAGTTTGTTTGCGAATAGTTTCTGACAGACTAGAGATTGGAACGAACTCATTCCCGTTATAGACCAAACGACCATAAATATCATCGGCTAGGATGAGAATATCATGTTCAACAGCCCAATTTCCAATGGCTAAGAGTTCCTCACGAGAATAGATCATCCCAGTCGGATTAGATGGTGAGTTTAGTACCAAGACTTTAGTCTTATCTGTGCGAACAGCTTCTAATTGCTCCACAGTTACTTTAAAGTGATTGTCTTCCTTGGCTTGGACAAAGACCGGTACACCTTCTGCCATCTTAACCTGATCCCCATAGCTAACCCAGTAAGGTGTTGGAATGATAACCTCATCACCAGGGTTGATAACAGCCATAAAGAAAGTATAAAGGGAGAACTTGGCACCAGTCGCAAAAGTCACCTCGTTAGCTGCTACAGAATAACCATAATAACGTTCAAAATAAGCATTAACCGCTGCTTTCAATTCAGGCAAACCTGAAGCTACCGTATAGAAAGACGCTCGCCCATCTCGAATGGCTGCAACCGCAGCATCCTGAATATTTCAGGAGTATGAAAATCGGGCTGACCTAAAGTCAAGAAAAGAACGTCTTTTCCTTCAGCCTTTAACTTCTTTGCTCTTGCATCACTAGCCAGAGTAACGCTTTCTTCCATCTCTAAGACACGTTTGGATAATTTCATTGCTTCTCCTTTTCGACTAAGGCGCCAGATTCAAAATCTACCAGATAATAGTCTCCTCCGGACTTGATTTCCCAGATAGGCTTGTCAGCGTACCGTCCGAAAGTAATCTTGTCAATCTCAGTTGCTCCTTTTTCTCTGACAACTGCTTCTGCTTTTTCTTGAGAAGTACCATTTTCTAGTTGATATACGTAAATATTGTTGCTGCTTTTCTCTATTAAGACAGCAACTGGTTTCTGGTTCTTATCTTGGCCAAGAACACTATAATAGCTTTCTAAACCATTGAAGATATCAACCTGGCTAACCGTTTCTAGATTTGCATACTGCTTAGCTAGCTTCTCTCCTTCAACCTTTGCAGTTTGATAAGGCTTCATGCTGAGCCATACCAAATAAAGAAAGGAAGAAGTGATGACTAGAGTTAACAAAGTTATACCAATAATGTACTGAAATAATAGGGAATTTTTTTCTTTTTTCTGTCTCTTTTTCACTCGTCTATTTTACCATCTATCCTAGTGAATTACAAGTGAAGTTAGGGGAGGAATCTGGATTTTCAATACGTTTTTAGGATATCATTACATAACTTCAAGCCGTGTTTTTATAGACTTTTCTACAGTCTTCATTTTTAATTAAAAACTTAGATTCTATTGATTTTATTTTCTGAGCATATCCCTTGCAAATGATTTTATCGTGTTGTAACATATATTATAACAACAGAGTGATTCTGATTAAAAGATTGAAATTTAAAGGAGACTCCCTATGTCTAAAAAAATATTGTTTATCGTTGGTTCACTTCGTGAAGGTTCATTCAACCACCAAATGGCACTAGAAGCTGAAAAGGCACTTGCTGGCAAAGCCGAGGTAAGTTACCTTGACTACTCAGCCATTCCTCTCTTTAGCCAAGACCTTGAAGTTCCTACACTTCCAGCTGTTGCAGCGGCTCGCGAAGCTGTTCAAGCTGCTGATGCTATCTGGATCTTCTCTCCAGTCTACAATTTCTCAATTCCAGGGACTGTGAAAAACTTACTTGACTGGCTTTCACGCGCCATTGACTTATCTGACACTCGTGGAGCATCTGCTCTTCAAGATAAAATTGTTACGGTATCATCTGTAGCTAACGCTGGACACGATCAACTCTTTGCGATTTACAAAGACCTCTTGCCATTTATCCGTACACAGGTTGTTGGTGATTTTACCGCAGCTCGTGTTAATGATTCTGCCTGGGCAGATGGTCAATTAGTCCTTGAAGATAGCGTTGCTGCTTCTCTAGAAAAACAAGCTGAAGACTTACTTCAAGCTATTCAATAATAAAAAAGATAGTAGAAAATCTCATTTCTACTATCTTTTAGTTTATTCAACAAATTCTCCAATCATACTATGTTTTAATGGTAAACTACACATTACCAAAAGGAAGATGAAGGAGGATTGAATCCAAAAGAGGGCTAAATCAAAAATTCCATGCACAGCAACTACTGTTAAGAATGAAAGATAAAGACCAACAATTGGACGCTTGCTCGGCTCCTGACTCATATCAATCAACATTCGAATTGGACCAGAAGAAGCTATTCCTAACAATACCGTTCCTACCACACCGTAACTCAATATCGTATCAATGTATATACTATGAGCATGTTCGTGATAAGGAGCAAAAATACGAGGATAAGAGTGCATATAGGTTAGGGGACCCTCACCCCAGAAGGGATTTTGTTTGAATAAGGTCATACCTGCATTCCAGATCGACACTCGTTCTTCCATAGACGAATCGAGCGTTCCCATTCGAACTCCCAAATCACTCGAGAAGAGAAAGGCTAGACCAACACCAAAGACTCCGATACTGAGCCAGAAGGCACGCCAGTTCTTAATGGTAGTGAAAAGATAAATAATCGCACCAAAGATAATAGCTGGAAAAGCTGTTCTATTTTGGGTGAAATTCAAGCCAAACAAATTTGCAAAGATTGCGATGAGAGAGAAAATTCTCAACCATCTCAATCTAGTCGTACTAATTAGGTAAAATCCAATCATAATACAGAAGCAACAGATAATCCCATAATAATTAGGATTAAAGAAGGCTACCTCTGCACGGTTCTGATGCCAGACCTGCATCTTAGGTGATAAGAAAGTATAATCAAATTTCTTTACAATCTGAAAGTGCTCTAAAGCTGCAAACTGATGCTAGCACACTAAGCGACATAACCGACTGCAATACTAATCTGAAAAACTTAGGGGTTAAATGGGCTTGGTAATAGTAAAAGAAAATTGCAAAGAGGAACATTCCTAAAGTGGAAACCATCCCCATCACATTTTGTGCTAAAAGAGAGATAACACCACTATAGCCGATAAATAAAAGTAAGATAGAATGGTGGGACAATCGTTTTAATATCCCCTTCATCTCTCCTGTAAATATTAGACCTATTAAGTAGGCGATAAAAATAATAACGAAAATATAAAAAGGCAAGAAAATACTTAGAATAACAGCTAGTAAGACTAGCTCTTGCTTGGATAAGCCTTTCAATTTTTCAATGATACCTATTGATTTCACAACAGATCCTTTCTCTCTGCGCTATAAAGCTCAGATAAATAAACTATTAAAACATTTTACCATTTTTCAAATGATTTGAAAACCACTTTGTCCATGTCATCCTGACTAAAACTAGGTAAAATTTTATAGCGAGCTAAGATATCTCTCAAAGCGCGCACCCTTTTTTAAAAATATGGTACAATAAATCTAGTTGTTCCAGAAAGGACCTAGTATGAAATCCTACCAAGAAGTTTACAAAATCTTAGCTCATGAAACAGATTATTTAAGCGGAGAGAAAATCGCTGAAATATTACACCTCTCTCGCACCTCTGTTTGGAAGGCTATCCAACGCCTCCAGCAGGAAGGTTTAGAAATTGACAGCATCAAAAACCGTGGCTACAAACTTCTTCACGGTGACCTAATCTTACCTCAAGAAATAGAAGCTAACAGCCCAATCTCAGTTCAATTTAAACCTATCACCAAATCAACCCAGAGTGATGCTAAGGAGGCCATGGAAGCTGGTGCCAAAGGAGACACACTCTACCTATCAACAGGCCAAACTATGGGACGTGGTCGATTTCAACGCCCCTACTATTCTCCAGAGCAAGGTGGAATTTACATGTCTCTCCACCTCAAGCCCAATCTCTCTTATCTAGATCTACCAGCCTATACACTCCTGACTGCAGCCGCAATTTATAAGGCTGTAAAAAACCTTTGTCTAATTGATTTAGATATCAAATGGGTAAATGATTTATACCTAAATCAGAAAAAAATAGCCGGTATTCTAACTGAAGCCATCACTTCTGTCGAAACAGGCCTTGTTACAGATGTTATTATTGGTGTTGGAATCAACTTTTCTATAGCTGATTTCCCCAAAAACCTACAAGGAAAAGCTGGAAGTCTCTTCTCTCAAAATAGCCCAATCACTCGCAACGAGCTGATTGCAGAAATCTGGAAATGCTTCTACGAAACTGAGGCCGATGAGCTGCTTTACCTTTATAAAAAACAATCAATTGTTTTAGGCAAAGAAATTTCCTTCAAGAAAGATCAAGAAATCATCTCAGGAAAAGCTTGTGATATCTCTGACCAGGGCCAACTACAGATCCAATTAGCTACTGGTGAAAAAATTTGGCTCAATAGTGGCGAAGTTTCGCTCACTAAATGGTGAAGATTTTTAAAAAATAAAAATCGACCTCTCTTTCGAAAAGGTCGTTTTTCTTATCATTTATTTTTTCAAACGCTCAACATCACGCGCAATCACAAGTTCTTCATCCGTTGGGATGACAAGTACACGAAGTGTCGCAGCATCTGTAGAAATGTCTCCAGTTACTCCAAAGACATTTTTCTCTGGGTCTAGATCACAGCCAAACCAAGAGATACCTGAAATAACTTTCTCACGCACAAGAGTTGCATTTTCACCAACACCAGCAGTAAAGATAATAGCATCTGCCCCGTTTAGGACTGCCAAGTATTGTCCAATGTGTTTTTGGATACGGTCAACATACATTTCAAATGCCAAAGCAGCATCATGATCCCCTGCTTCCATTGCAGCAATCACATCACGCATATCACTAGACTTCCCTGAAACACCCAGCAATCCTGACTCACGATTAAGAATACGACTGATGTCCTCAGGCTTGTTAAAGTCCTCTGTATATTGCATTAAATAAGGAATGATGGCTGGGTCAATATCCCCTGTACGAGTTCCCATCATAACACCACCAAGTGGAGTGAATCCCATTGATGTATCGATTGATTGACCACCTTTAACAGCTGTGATAGAAGCACCATTACCGATATGGCAAGTGATCAACTTCAACTCTTCTAATGGACGTCCCAAAAGTTTTGCTGCTTCTTGAGCAACGTACTGGTGACTTGTACCGTGTGCTCCATATTTACGAACCTTGTTTTCTGTATAGTACTTAGTTGGTAATGGATAACGATAGGCCTTCTCTGGCATTGTTGTGTGGAATGATGTATCAAAGACTGCTACACTTGTAATATCTGGCAACAATTCTTTGAAGGCACGAATACCAGCTGCATTGGCAGGGTTGTGCAATGGAGCAAGAAGTCCTAGCTCTTCAATTTTTCTAAGACATCACCTTCAACAACTGTAGACTCTTTGAAGTACTCTCCACCTGCAACAACACGGTGTCCGACACCAGTAATTTCATCATAAGTTTTAATAATATTAAAACGAATCAAGTCATCAAGCAAAATCTTAACAGCCAAGGTATGGTTTTCAATATCAAGAACTTGTTCTTCAGAACGACCATCAAACTTAACTGTTGAAACAGAATCCTTCAATCCGATTCGCTCAATTAAACCTTTTGCAAGCACCTTTTCTTCTGGCATTTGATATAGTTGCCATTTCAAGCTAGAGCTTCCAGCGTTAATTGCAATGGTTTTTGTCATAAATTTATTCCCCTTTTTAAGCGTTTTCAACTATTATACCAAAATTTGCACTAGATTTCATGCCCTTGACACCAATTTTGAAAATTTTCCTTAAATTCCATCAAAATTTCAGGGTCACGAAGACTGGTAAGTGGATAAACAAACGGTTCAACTCCTTCTCCTGTCTTCTTTTGTAGGACAAAAATGCTCTTAGACTGAGCTCCTTGGGCGAAGAGATCCTCTGGTAAGGCAATAATTGCCACTAGTTGAGCCTGGTCAGTCAGCCATGATTTCAAAAGTTCACTCTGAAGACTTGTCAGGAGATCTGTTGGAGCCAGAAAAATCGCATAGCCTCCTGTTCTGAGATACTTGAGTGATTGTTCCATTAACAAATGATGAGCATAAGTATGTTCATTCTTAGCCGCTACTTGATAACGTGAGGCTGTCTGATCATCTGGATAGTAACCGACAGGCAGGTCGCTCACAATGATGTCACTTTCTTTTAATACTTGTGGACGTACTGCATCTCCTTGGACAAAGCCCATTTGAAGATCCATTACTTCCGCCATGCTTGCCGCCAAGTCAATCAAGAGATCATCTATCTCAATCCCCAGGTAGTCTACTTTTTTGTTTATAGATGTCAAGAAGCTAGCACCCAGAATTCCCATCCCAGATCCCAATTCCAATAAGCTCACATTTTCAGCAGGGAAAAGTTGTTCAATGATAAAAATCATCAAATGACCAACCGCATCCGGGGTGAACTGGTGATTGGCCTGGAGAGGTTCTGTTTGCGCTGCCTTCATTAACAAAAATTGATAGGTCCGTAACCACTCCTCTTTTCGAAGTGCCAAACGTTTTAAGGCCTGGTTATTTTTTTTGACTTGCTCCAGAGCGGTTTGACCATCGAGATAGATCCCATTTTGTTCAATCAAGGCATCATAAAAGCTTGTCGCCAAATCGTTTTGAATGATTTGGACATTTTCTAGTAAATAGGTATATGCTTGTTCAATTTTTTCAAAATCCATAATCTTATCTTACCAAATTCAGAGCCGATTTTCCAGATTTTCATAATACTGAAAACAAATAAAAACCTCTGAGATGACTCTCAAAGGTTTATTCTACTATTTACTATTTTCAACAGCTGCTGTTACAAAAGCAGTGTAAAGTTCTTCTGGACGATTTGGACGACTTGAAAGCTCTGGATGGTACTGACAAGCCACAAAGAATTTGTTTTCTGGAATTTCCACAATTTCTACCAAGCGGTTGTCTGGTGACACTCCTGAAAAGACAAAACCTGCTCCTTCAAACTGTTCACGAAAAGCATTGTTAAACTCATAACGGTGACGATGACGGCGTTGAACCACCTCTTTGTTATGATAAGCTGCCGCTGCCTTAGAACCACGCTTTAACTTAGAAGGATAAAGTCCCAAACGAAGGGTTCCACCCATGTCCTCAACATCAATCTGATCACGCATGATATCGATGATAGGGTATTTGGTATCAGGATTTAGCTCTGCTGAATTAGCTTCTTCAAGACCTAAGACATTACGGGCAAACTCGATACAAGTCAATTGCATTCCCAAGCAGACTCCCAGCATTGGTACATCATTTTCACGAGCATAGCGAATCGCTTGAATCTTACCCTCAGTGCCACGTTGACCAAAACCACCTGGAACGATGATTCCGTCAGCGTCAGATAGAAGTTCCGCTACATTGTCAACTGTCACATCGTTAGCATTGACCCAATCAATCTTGACTTCTGAATCATTGGCATAACCAGAGTGTTTCAAGGCCTCTACGACAGAAATGTAGGCATCTTGCAGCTCGACATACTTACCAACAAGAGCAATTTTTACTTGTTTTTTGAGATTCATAACCTTATCAACCATAGCTGACCACTCTGTCATATCTGCTGCCGGTGCATCAATCTTCAAATGGTCACAAACGATTTGGTCCATGCCTTGAGCTTGCAGATTAAGCGGAATTTGGTAAAGATGATCTACGTCTAAGGACTCGATAACTGCTTCTGGTGCCACATCACAGAACTGGGCTAGTTTGTTTTTAATCCCTTGTCCTGCTGGTTTTTCTGTACGAATGACTAACATATTTGGCTGGATTCCCAAACCACGCAATTCTTTGACAGAGTGTTGAGTTGGTTTGGTTTTCATTTCACCAGCTGCCTTGAGGTAAGGAAGCAAGGTTGTATGGATATACATGACATTTTCTGCTCCGACATCAGACTTCATCTGACGAAGCGCTTCTAAGAATGGAAGGGATTCAATATCGCCGACTGTTCCCCCAACCTCTGTAATAATAACATCAGAGTCAGTTGTTAGGGCAACACGCTTGATTTTTTCTTTCAAGGCATCTGTAATATGAGGAATGACTTGGACAGTTGCACCGAGGTACTCTCCACGACGTTCTTTACGCAGAACTTCGCTGTAGATTTTACCAGTTGTCACATTTGAGTATTTATTGAGATTGATATCAATAAAACGTTCATAGTGACCCAAGTCCAAATCTGTCTCAGCCCCATCATCTGTTACAAAGACTTCCCCGTGCTGGTAAGGACTCATGGTTCCTGGATCAATATTGATATAAGGGTCAAATTTTTGGATGGTTACCTTCAAACCACGATTTTTCAAAAGGCGCCCAAGGCTCGCTGCAACGATACCTTTCCCAATAGATGACACCACACCACCAGTTACAAAAATATATTTCGTAGACATAGATTCCTCTTTCTAAAATGCTCAAGATCTTGTTCACTAGAGGGGGACTAAGAAAACAAGACCTTCACCGATAACCACAATCCAGGATGATAATTTCCCTGGAAAAACAAAAATAGCTCCCTAGTAACTAGGAAGCCCCGACCTCAAAAAGAGGTGCCCGAACAATATCTTACCTCAATTTAGCTCATTTGTCAAATGTCATTCTTTACTAGATTTATAGTTCTACTGCAGAAAAGAAAAACAACAAGGAATTTCCTTGTTGTTTGCTATTATTCTTCTTCTTCCTCAGAATCTTCGTCATCTTCTTCAACGAGATCGACATCTTCCCCAAGATCGTCTGGCGCGATTTCGTTGATTTCAGCGTCGTAGGCTTCTACTTCGTTCTTCTCATCGTCTGGATTTTCATCATCATAAGAAAGAGCTGGATCTTCTTCGTAGGCGTCCTCATCCTCTGGATCATCTGCACCATAATCAATGGCATCCGTATCTCCATCCATAAAGGCATTAACACGTTTTTTCTTAGCCTTAGGTGCTACTTCTTCATCGTCACTTTCTTCAAGAGCAATGATTTCTTCGTCAATTTCATCAACTCCATACCATGAACGAAGGCCCCATTTGTTATCTCCAAGAGAGATGAAGCTACCATCAAAGTTCAACTCTGTATAAAACAAAGGTAGTGCTTCGCGAATATCGCTATTAGAGGTACCAAGATAGTTTTGGATTTCATTGACCAAATCGCTAAAATGCATCTCGTGGTCGCGACCACGTTGTTCCAAGATGGCACGAGCCACCTCAATCATAGATAGTTCACTTTTTTCTTGCCCAGCAAATACTTCTAATTCCAAAGCGTTTCTCCTCTTTTTTTACTACTAACGCCAGAGTATATAAACTCTGGTCTCATTTTATCACGTACTCTTTATTGTACGATAATTTTCTTTATTAGTCAAAGGTTTAGAAGAAATTAATGTGAAATATTTCAGCGAATCAAAAGACCTGGGAGATACACTCAAAGGTCTTTTGATTTATTTATGACACAAGGCCGCAGCCCCAATACCAACCACAAACTGCAGAAGAATCCCCACTGAGATAAAGGACCATTTGTTGCGCCAGATTAAGTAAAAGGCCCCCTTTAGGTCCTGCCAGTAACTCCGTTTCATGCTGTCTCTCTTTCATTTCTTTTATTCCCTTAGAATAGCGGAAAAACCTCTCAATTGTCTTTAGATTGTCGAGCAAGACGCAGTGGTTGAGTGGGCTCTACTACGCTGATTTCATCAGCTTTTACAGCCCTACTCAACTGTGCGGAGGTGGGACGACGAAATCGAATTCTAACGAATTACTGATTTCTGTCCCACTCTCTTTTCTATTTATTCTGCTAAGAGCACTTCTTTGATGGTTTGTTTTTGGAGTTTTCTGTTGGATAGATAAAAGAGGCTTTCATAAATCAAAGCAAAACCTATCAAGGTCCAAAAGCACACATTCCCATCAAAGTGATGCTCAATCTTTTCAGGAACCGTATCTTTGATCACACCAATCAAGATTTCCATGATGCCATATTGATAAGCTGTCCCAAGAACAAATCCTAAATAAGCCCAAAAACGATAAGGAGCGAGAATATGACCTTGGCATTCACGATCGGTGTAGCCAAAAGCCTTCATAAGAGCCAAGGTTTCGCGACTTTCTGAGACCACAATCCCCAATGACAAAAAGAGAATGGAAAAAGACAAGATCAAGCCAATCATGATCATCATGGTTTGGATGATGTCATCTGTGTAATCCCTGAGGCCAAAGGACAATTGAACCATGGCCGCAAAACACATAGAACCAAAGACTACAAAAAACAGGATCGATTTTCTCCCCCAAATCAGCGCTGAAGACAGCTCTTTTAGGAAGTCTTTCTCTCTCATAGGAGTCTTCTTTCTCCTTTTGACCTTGATTGGTGTTGGGGACTTTTTCAATAAGCGAAGAGCCGGCGTTTGTAGTTGTCTTCTAGCATAGCCAATCGCGAGAAGCATAAAAAATACCGTTGGCAGGATCACCAAAGCAAGCAAGAGCTGCCAATGAAAATGAATGGTGATTTCTGGTAAGATCCCCTTCTCATTACGAAAGTCATAAAAATGCTCCATCATAAGAAAAGAAGCTAAATAGCCAAGAAGCGCTCCGGCACCAAAACTGAGCCCAAATACCCAAAATCGTTTAGCCAACTGGCCATTGCTATAGCCCAAAGCCTTTAAAATCCCTAATTGTTCCTTGTGGTCATCAACAAATTGTTTGATATAAAAACACATGAGAAGGATAGACGTCAAGGACAAGACAACACCACTGACCATGGCCACCATCCAAGATAGCGAAACCTGGGCATCATAGTAGGTCTGCATCATGGGATTGGTTTTAGAAATCTCCAACTGCTCGATATCCAGGTAAAAATTCAAGAAGAGATTGGCCACAAAGACCGCACAAGCCCCAATGATACTGACGACAACTAATTTTCGAATATCTTTTACTGAAAACATGGCTTACCATCCAATCTCATAGGCAGTCTGAGGCTGATCGTTGGTTACAACTTGGGTAATCTTGCCACTATTGACGCGAATGATGGTTCTGGCCATATCCGCAATATTTTGGTTGTGCGTCACCATGATGAGGGTAAAGCCCAGCTTTTCCTTCAATTTCCAGATATAGTCGAGAATCTTTCGCCCTGTTTCTTCATCCAGGGCTCCCGTCGGCTCATCTAAGAAAAGAATCTCTGGCTTTTTGGCCAAGGCCCGGGCAATAGAGACTCTCTGCTGTTCGCCGCCAGACAATTCACTCGGATACTTGTCTAGCTTATCGCCAAGGCCCAAATCCTCAATGATCTGCAAAAAATCATGATTGTTTGCTAGGTCTGCCCCCATCTTTACATTTTGTCTAACCGTTAGATTCGGTAATAAATAATACTGCTGAAAAATAAAGGCAATCTTCTCACGTCTAAAGGCTGTCAATTGAGCATCCGTGAGTTGCGATAAATCTTGCCCTTGAATGAGGATATGCCCCTCATCTACCTTTTCTAAGCCTGATAACACGTTTAAGAGAGTTGACTTTCCCGATCCAGAAGGGCCGAGGATAACCACATTATCCTGGTCTTGAATCTGCAAGTCAATCCCTTTTAAAACCTTGGTTTGGCCGTAACTTTTGTGAATATTTTCTAGTTGAATCATTTTTTTCCTACCATTTCTTTGATGAGCGATTGACAAACCTCTATCAGTAATCCAATTACTTCTTCCATGCTGAATTGATAAATACCAGAAGCAACCATAGAGGCCATCCCGTGTGAGTAGATAAATAGATGCTGGTACAAGCGACTAGCCTCCTCTACAGTCAAAGGATAGTCTGCGACAATCGAATCCAGAACCAATTGGTAACTATGATCCTTCATGGGAAGAAAATCTTGAAAGCGACGAATGGGATCTTTACTAGGATTTTGGAAAAGCAATTGAAAGAGTTGAGGCTCTTTTGAGGCGAAAAGGATATAAGCAACCCCGACAGATCGAAAAGGCTTCTCATCTTCTAAAGCCTTTCGTATATACTCCACCACTACCATTTCTGCAGCAACAATAACCTCTGCTTGTAACTCAGCCATATTTGCAAATTGCCCAAAAATGACTCTTGGTGTGGCTCCCAGTTTTTCCGCTAATGCTCGAGCCGTTAAACTAGCTATTCCCTCTTCTCTCACCAATTGTAAAGCTATCCCAATCATAGCCTCTTTACTAAATTTAACCTTAGGTGGCATGAGACTCCTTTCGCGCAACACTTGTTGCGCAACATTTGTTACATAAAAGATTACCATAACAAAGAAAACTTGTCAAGAAAAATCTGTAAAGCATAGAACAAAAAAAACAGCCCACTGATACAAGTGACGTCTGGTATACTAAATCTAGTCCCGAAGATTCGAACGGCGCTTGAAAACTTTACCCAGCAGAACCTCACACTAGCCATAGATATCCGTTAGGTCAAGGTGTTGATGCCAATCGACAAGGTCGCCTCCACCTCATCTTCACTCATCTAGCTAATCAGCATTATCCTAAGGACAATGATTAACAAATGCTCATTTTCAGCAACATCCATATAGTTCATGTTCTCCTCCTTTTCATTCTTCTTTCATTATAAAGTAAAGAAGACTAGACAGCAATGAATTCGTAAAGCAAAAACACCTCCAGTATTCACTGAAGGTGTCTCTTTTAGTGATAGCTCAAAGCTCGTTTAAAGGTTTTCCAGATGCCTAAATCATCTGTTTGAAGGACTAGGCTAGCATACATGCGTCCGATAAAGGCTGTTGCAGTGACTGCAAAAACAACCGTTATGGCAAGTGAAATCCAGGCTTCTAAATCACTTGCATACCCATTTATAGCTCTAAATGGCATAAAGAAGGTCGAGATGAAAGGAATATAGGAACCAATTTTCAGAACTAAATTGTCCCCAGCAGCACCTAGAGAGGTCACACCGACAAATCCTGCTATAATCAAGATCATCAATGGCGACAAGGCCTTTCCTGAATCCTCAGGGCGAGAAACCATAGAGCCTAGGAAGGCTGCCAAAACAACGTACATAAAGAGACTAACCAAGACAAACAATAAGGTATTGAGCGAGAAAGCCTCTCCTAAATGATTTAAAATTCCAGATTGTGCCAAGATAGGGATATCTTTAAAGAGCAGAATGGCAGCCAGCCCACCCACGACGTAAATGCCAATATGAGTCAAAATCACAAGAAGCAGAGCCAGCATGCGAGCGTAGAAATAATGACTAGCTCGGATACTAGAGAAGACCACCTCCATGATTTTAGTTCCTTTCTCGCTAGCTACTTCCTGAGCAGTGACACTAGCATAAGTAATCAAAATCATATAAAGGAAGAAACCAAGCCCTGCGGCCGCAATGGTTTGAACAATTTTTTTGTTTTCCTTAGATTCATCAATTTTCTCAGTAAAATCAACGGTTTGACTCAGGCGTTTTTCCTGTTCTTGAGACAAATTGGCTGCCGAACGATTGAGTTGGTATTGCAGTTCATTTAGCTTATTGGTTACTGCTAGTTTGACGCCTATTTCAAGGGAAGTTTCACCATGATAAACTGCCTTGAGAACACTACCTTCTTGATCAATGGTCAAATAACCTTTTATTTTTTCATCCTTGATGGCTTCTTGGGCACTGGCTTCATCCTTATAGTCAAAATTAATGCCATTGGTCGATTTGAGCCCTTCCTCCACAGATAGAACAGTTGTTACTACTGCTATCTTGCTATTCTTGGCCATAGAAGACCCTTGGAGATAGCCGATTCCTACAGATAAGGCTAAAAAGAGGAACGGCGAAATCACCATAAAGAAGAAACTCCACGACTTGATATGTCGAAGATAGGTTTCCTTCATTACAACCCACATATTTCTCATACTTCCACCCCTGATTCTAGTTTAAAGATTTCATCGATTGTTGGAGCTTGTTGGTCAAAGGTCGCAATATATTGACCTTGAGTGAGAATTGGGAAGAGTTCCCTTCCAGCGCTCTCGTCATCGAGGATCAATTTCCAACTTCCTTGCTTGGTCAAACTCACCTGTTTCACGTGAGGAAGTTTTTCCAGTTCTTCCTTGCTTCGTTCACTTGAAACAAAGAGACGTGTTTTCCCGTATTGATTGCGAACATCCTGAACTGGTCCATGCAAGACCACACGCCCATCACGAATCATCAGAATATCATCGCAAAGCTCCTCAACATTGGTCATGACATGGTCAGAAAAGATAATGATTGCACCGCGCTCTTTCTCTTTCAAGATGACTTGTTTGAGCAACTCGGTATTGACTGGATCCAAACCACTAAAGGCTCATCCAGGATAATCAAGTCAGGCTCATGGATTAGGGTGATAATCAACTGAATTTTCTGCTGATTCCCTTTGGAGAGGCTCTTGATTTTGTCGGTCAATTTGCCCTTCACTTCCAATTTCTCCATCCATTGAGGGAGTTTTTCCTTGACTTCCTTAGCATCCATGCCCTTTAGAGTCGCCAAGTAACGAACTTGTTCAAGGACTGTCAATTTGGGCATGAGGCTACGTTCCTCAGGCAGATAGCCAATTCGAGCATAGGTTTCCTGACGAATCTCCTGCCCATCCAGACTGATCTCTCCTTGATACTCTAAAAATTTCAACATACTGTGGAAAATCGTTGTTTTCCCAGCTCCATTTTTCCCAACTAGACCTAAAATTCTTCCAGGCTGAGCTTGAAAGTCAACGCCAAACAAGACTTGTTTGGGACCAAAACTTTTTTCAAGATTGCGGATTTCTAACATGATCCACCTCCTATTAATTCTACCTTCATTATACTCCTTTTTTTGGCCATTACAAGGATTTATGTACATTTCTATTAGTAGAATTTACTAGGTATTTTTTATATCCAAACGAATAAGATACAACTTCATTTTTCTTTCCAATATTCGGCATTTACAAAGACAAAAAAATCCATCCCTAAGGATGGATTTTAGACTATTAACGCACTTCTGCATTGACTTTTTCTTCAAGCGATGCTTGGATTTTTTCCATATAGCGTGCGACTTCTTCGTCTGTCAAGCTATCTTCTGGATTTTGGAAGGTTAGGCTATAAGCCATTGACTTCATTCCGATACCCAGTTTTTCACCTGAGAAGACGTCAAAGAGTTTGATATCTGTCAAACGCTTCACGCCAGCAGCTTTGATGGCGTCTACCACATCTTGATGAGTCACTTCTGCTTTGAGGAGAAGGGCGATATCACGGCTGACTGCTGGGAATTTAGTAATTTCCACAAAGGCTGCTGCTGGTTGAAGGGCTTCTTCAATAGCTGAAAGGTTAAGCTCTGCCACATAAGTTTCTGGAATATCGTAAGCCTTAGCCGTCACAGGGTGCACTTGACCGAGGAAACCGACTACTTGATCCCCAAGCGAAATCAAGGCTGTACGTCCTGGGTGAAGGCTAGCGATTTCAGAGGTTGCTGTATAAGTCACTTCAAGACCCAAACGAGCAAAGAGAGCTTCAAGGATTCCCTTGGCATAGAAGAAATCAACTGGAACCGCTGCTGTTTGGAAGTCTTTTTCAGCGACTAAACCAGTCAATGCAAAAGCAAAGCTGTTGATTTCGTTTGGCAAGTCTTCTTTTGGATTACCTGTTTGTTCAAAGACTTTTCCAATCTCATAAAGAGCCAAGTCTTTGTTCTTACGCGCTACGTTATAAGCTACGGTATCCAAAATACCTGAAACCATATTTTGACGGAGAACAGAACGGTCCACAGTCATTGGCCACATGAGCTCCGTTAAGTTACTTGGTGCAGTCGTAAATTCAACGGCTTTTTCAGGAGTTGTCAGAGCGTAGGTAATGATTTCTGTCAATCCAGCACCTTCTGCAATGGTACGAACTTGACGGCGCAATTTTTGTGTTGCTGTTAATTCACCGGCTGTCCCATCATCTTTTGGAAGACTGGTTGGCAATCGATCGTAGCCATAGATACGAGCGATTTCCTCAAAGAGGTCCGCTTCGATGGTGATATCCCAACGGCGACGAGGAACGCTAACTGTGAAGGCTTCTGCATTTCCAGAAAGGCCAAATCCAAGACGACGGAAGACGTCCTCTACATCCGCGTAGGAAAGCTCTGTACCGAGGACACGGTTGACGTCAGCAAGGGTTGAAGAAACTTCTACATCTGAAGTATCAAGCTGCCCTGCTGAAACGATGCCATTCCGCACTGTAGCACCAGCCAATTCAGCAATCATGCTTGCTGCTGCATCAAGGGCTTCATTAACGGTTGCCACATTGATGCCTTTTTCAAAGCGAGAAGATGATTCAGAACGAAGGTTGAGGCGACCGCTGGTCTTACGGATAGATTTGCCATTGAAGACAGCAGCTTCAAGAACAACGCGAGTTGACTTTTCAGATATTTCTGTAGCTTGTCCGCCCATGACACCTGCAAGAGCTACTGGTTTGTCAGCAACAGTAATCACTAAATCAGTTGTTTCCAACTCACGCTCTTCCCCATCCAAGGTCACTAATTTCTCACCAGTACGTGCTTCACGCACACGGATGTCATTTCCTTCAAAGGTATCCAAGTCAAAGGCATGCATAGGCTGACCAAAGTAAAGCAGGATATAGTTGGTCACGTCGACGACATTATTAATCGGACGGATGCCTTCGTTCATGAGGAGGTTTTGCAACCATTGTGGACTTGGTGCGATAGTCACATTGTCCAAGATACGAGCTGCATAATAAGGAGCCTTGTCTGTGTCAATGTTGACTGAAAGAGCATCTGCTGCAGCTTCGGTAGTTTCTGTTAAAGGAAATTCTTTAAAATTGACTTCCTTGTCATAGATAGCTGCTACTTCGTGAGCTACCCCACGCATAGAAAGAGCGTCTGCACGGTTTGGAGTGATAGAAAGTTCGATGATTTCATCATCCAAGTCTAGGTAAGAGAATACTTCCTCACCTGGAACAGCAGTTTCTGGCAAAATTTGGATACCATCTGCAAATTCTTTCGGTACAACGGAGTCAGAAATACCCAACTCACCAAGTGAACAGATCATCCCGAGTGACTCTAAGCCCCGGATTTTTCCTTTTTTAATCTTGTAGTTGTCCGCAATGCGAGCTCCCGGAAGAGCCACCATAACCTTGATGCCTGCGCGCACATTTGGTGCTCCACAGACGATTTGACGGGCTTCTTCTTCGCCAACGTTAACCTGACAAACATGAAGGTGAGTTTCTGGCACATCTTCGCAAGACAAGATCTCACCGACGACAATTTTTGAGAGACCAGCAGCAGGTGATTCCACACCTTCTACTTCGATCCCTGTGGTTGACATTTTTTCAGCCAACTCTTGTGATGGTACATCAATGTCCACCAATTCTTTTAACCATTTATATGATACTAACATAATTCTGATTGTAAGATCTCAGCAAGCAAGACCTTTTCAATTCCTTTCTTTTTCTTCGAGTCAGTCCTCACCATTTCTCAGCGAGAGAAAATGACTAGAACTGTATAGGACTGTGTTTCAGGTTTCAATCTTATTTAAACTGTTCTGAGAAGCGGACATCTCCTTGGTAGAATCCACGAATATCGTTGATTCCGTAACGGAGCATAGCTACACGTTCTTGTCCAAGACCAAAGGCAAAACCAGAGTAGACAGTTGCATCGATACCACTCATCTCAAGGACACGTGGGTGAACCATACCGGCACCCATAATCTCGATCCAACCAGTTTCTTACATACGTTACAGCCGTCTCCTCCACACTTGAAGCATGAAACATCTACCTCAACAGATGGCTCAGTGAACGGGAAGTAAGATGGACGTAAACGAATTTGACGCTCTTCACCAAACATTTTTTGTACAATCAACTGGAGGGTTCCTTGAAGATCCGCCATAGAGATGTTTTTCCCTACAACCAATCCTTCGATTTGGTGGAACTGGTGACTATGAGTCGCATCGTCCGTATCACGACGGAATACACGCCCTGGTGAGATCATCTTCAAAGGACCTTTAGAAAAATCATGGGCATCCATAGCACGCGCCTGAACTGGAGACGTGTGAGTACGGAGCAAGATTTCTTCTGTGATATAGAAAGTGTCCTGCATATCACGAGCTGGGTGATCCTTTGGAAGGTTCATACGTTCAAAGTTATAGTAGTCTTGTTCAACTTCAAAACCATCCACTACTTGGTAACCCATCCCGATAAAGATATCTTCAATTTCCTCACTGGTTTGTGTGAGGATGTGACGGTGACCAGTCGCAACTGGACGACCTGGAAGCGTAACATCAATGCTCTCACTTGCTAGTTGAGCTTCCACTTTCTTTTCTTCCAAGAGCTTAGCTGATTCTTCAAATGCGGCTGTCAAAACATCACGAGCTTCATTGACGTGTTTTCCGATAACAGGACGCATTTCTGCAGAAACATCTTTCATCCCTTTCAGGATTTCAGTAAGGGAACCTTTTTTACCAAGGACAGAGACGCGCAATTCTTGCAGCTCTTTTTTATTTTCAGCAGAAATCTGCTTCAAGCTAGCTAGCGTTTCATCACGAAGCGCTTTTAATTGTTCTTCAATAGTTGACATAATTCCTCCATCAGTCTCTTGTAGATAAAAAGAAAACCACATGCCAAAAACTCCACTCGGAGCGTTGACACGCGGTACCATCCGTTTTTATCTGACAAGTCAGACCTTTATTTCTGAATCCATAGGCAAGTGAATTCTCCCAGCTTTCATATAGAGAGCTTTCAGTCGTGGCTCTCCTCCCTGATATACTTCCCCTGAGATACTAGTCTTGCAGATTCCTATTTAATTATTATTCATTTTATCAAATTTCAAGCATTCTTGCAAGATATTTTGCGACTAATCAACATAGTCTCCACCTTCAAAGCCATAGTACTCTTCCAAACTGAGACCACTAGCTGCGATTTCTTTAGCTTCTTTCCCGACGTAGCGAAGATGCCATTCCTCAGCCATATAGCCTGTTTCTTTTTCCTTACCTTTGAGATAGCGAACCACAAAACCATAGTCTGCAGCATGATCTAAGAGCCATTGGGCAGCTTTCTTCTGTCACTAAGTCTCCATCTGTTCCGATAAGGTCAAAAGCTAGTCCAGTTTGGTGTTCACTATATCCAGGCCGAGCGGAATAGCGGTCAGCCTCTGCCTTTCCGTCTTGGTTGACATAGTCCTGATAAAGTTGAGTTTGAGTTTCATAACTTCTGAAACCACTATATTGGTCACTAATTGGGAAACCAGCTTTTTTCATAGCAGCAATCAGTTTCAATAGCTCCTCTTTAGCTATTGGATTTTCACCAGGGTTATAGTCTTTAGACAAGGGATAGTGTTTATTAGCGATGACAATCTCATCGTATTTCCCTTGAATACTGTAGTATCCCCCTTTATTGACCACTTCTGCCTTTTTCTGACTAGCTTCCTGAGATTTACTTCCGACTGTACCTTCTTGGATTGTTTTCTCTTCAATTGCAGCAGTTGTTTCTGAATTTGCTGGTTTTTCTTGCGAACAAGCTGCTAATGTCAATGCTAATAGTCCTGATAATACAAGATATCTTTTCTTCATCTTTAATCCTTTCATTTTACTATCTGGTTTAAAGTTTCTGATAATGTCGCAATCAAGTTTTCCAGTCTCCGATCTTTAACGTGATATTCCTCAGCAACCATTTCTTCCCATGGGACCCACCAAACTGGGCCACGACCGTTAAGCCCGTGTCTCTTCATATCACCCTCTCGTCTCGGAAAAATATGCCAGTGAGCATGAGCATCCCCATTTCCCAATAACTCTACATTCATTTTTTCAGCAGAAAAAGCTTTAGAGACAGCTTCCTGGACCAGACTCATTTCCTCTAAAAAGCGAAGTTTGATACTTGGATTTAGATGATGTAATTCTGTAACATGTTCCTTGGCTAAGAAGAGAGTATAGCCTTCAAAATACTGGTGGTCACCAATTACGACATATCCTGTTTCTAGTTCTTTTACAAAGTAGGGATTTTCCCCTGCCTTAATCAATTCAATTCGTTGACAAATCAGGCACATCCTAGTCCACCAACTCACTCTTAAGATAAGCGTCCACCATACGCTCAGTAGCAACTACAGAATCGATATGAGTACGCTCATAAGAGTGACTAGACTCAATACCAGCTCCTAGGAGAGCGTGTTTGACCTCTGCGCCAGCTGACATCGCTGCAGAAGCATCCGAACCGTAAAATGGATAGATATCTAATTTAAATGGAATGTCTTGGTCTTTTGCCAAGGCAACCAGATGTTGACGGAATTCATAGTGATAAGGACCTGAAGCATCTTTGACACAGATAGACACTGTGTACTCATCCGTCTGCTGGTCATCTCCCATTGCTCCCATATCTACTGCTAGATATTCAACAACTTGACTTGGGATATTTGAGTTAGCACCATGCCCCACTTCTTCAAAGACCGAGAAGGCAAAATGCGTAGTGACAGGAAGTTCAATTCCTTCTTCCTTATAGGCTTTAAGGAGATTTAGAAGGATAGCTGCACTGACCTTATCATCCAAATGACGCGATTTGATAAAGCCTGTCTCAGTTACGACAGTTCGTGGGTCAAAGCTGATAAAGTCACCAACCTCAATACCAAGTGCGCGTGTTTCTTTCATTGGTCACTTTTTCGTCCAAACGCACTTCCATATTGTCCTGCGTGCGTTCAGCAGTTCCAGCGTCCTTGTATACATGACAAGAAGTCTGGTGGATCAAAATGGTACCTGAAATAGTCTTACCTGTACTAGCCACATGAACTGTACAGTTTTCGCCTTCAATCATGTTCCAAGGATAACCACCGATACGGTCCATTTTAAGACGACCATCTGGTTTAACAGCGCGAACGATAGCTCCCAAGGTATCCACATGGGCGGTCACATAACGCTGTTGCTCATCATTTTTACCTTTGACAGTAACGTTTACACCACCTTTGGCAGTACGGATTGGTTGATAACCTAGTTTTTCAAGAGTCTCAACCAAATAATTCGTAATCTCACGTGTGAAACCAGTTGGTGATGCAATAGCAGTTAGTTCTTTGATATATTCTACAGTTTGATTCATTTCTTCACCTCTTCCTAATATTATATCACTTTTCCCATTTTAGTATGTGTAAAAAGGAAAAACGAATATACTTTGATTGCAAAAGCATTTTATGGTATAATGAAAAAAGTTCTTATGATGAAAGGAAAAAATATGAACAAATATTTCAAAACGACACTTCTCTTAGCCTTACCGTTGGCATTCTTGTTGGGATGTTCAAAACAATCATCAACAACTTCTAACTCCTCAAAAGCAGAGTCAACTGAGGTAAAAACGACTGAAGCTGAAACTACTGAAAAGAAATCCGAACTAAAAACTGTTACTTTTGTAAATGATACTCGTACTGGCCTTAATTCTACTTTAACCTACACTGTAGATGGAGACAAAGTATTGAAACAATCGGGTCATAATGTTTATGATCCAGAAGCTCTCGACACTACTGCTGAGACTCTTAAAGCATTCATTGAGGAAACCTATAAAGGATATCAAGGCCTAAAAGGTGTTACTCATAGCATTGAAATCAAAGATGGAAAGGTCGTTCAAGATGCTGAAGTTGACTATACAGTCGCAAGTCTTGACGAACTTAGAAAGCAAGGCCAGAAGAATACTCAGGCATTGGTAACCATATTAGCCTTACTGCTTCTAAGAAAATGTTAAAAGATCTTGGATTTACAGAAAAAACTAACTAAGAGTAATTGAAAAAACCTTGGCATAAGCCAAGGTTTTTTTATTATTCCATTTCAAAAGCTTCACTTACTTGTTTGTTTGGAAGAACAAGAGAAAGTAATATACCGATAATCGCTGGTACTAACCATGGTAAGGAAGCCTTAGCAAATGGTAGAGCATTCACAATGTTGGCAAGGAAGGTCACTTCAAATGAACTTCCCAAGACACTAGCTACGGCAATAGCTGTAACAAGACCCATCGTCAATTGCATGCCTGGTTTTGAAAGTGGTACAAACTTGTTCACAATCACAATCATAACAATCACAATGGTAATTGGATACAAGATAATTAGGACAGGGATAGAATATTTGATGATTGCATCAAGACCAAGGTTGGCAATTGCAAAACCAATCAAGGTAAAGACAGTCGCATAAACCTTATAGCTAAGTTGTGGGAAACGTCCGTTAAAGAATTCAGCAGTTGAAACAATCAAACCTACAGTCGTTGTGAAGCAAGTTACTGTTACCATGGCTGCTAGGAATAATTGAGCTGTTGAACCAAAGATTTCTTGGGTCGCTTGTGACAAGATATAAACCCCTGGAGTTCCACCCTTCATCGCTTCTTCTGTCATCGGGAAGTGATTTCCAAGGAAACCTAGGCCAATGTATAGAGCACTAAAGCCAAGTGCTACGACAATTCCGACTACCCAAATGGTTGAGATGTACTCTTTTTTACTCGAAAATCCAAGTTGTTTCAAGGTTTCAACCGCGATTACACTAAAGGCAACAGATGCGAGAGCATCTAGAGTATTATATCCTTCAAGGAATCCTGCTCCAAATGCTGAAGCTTGATAAGCTGCTGTAGCTGCTTGCGGTGCATTTCCACCATATTTAAAGGCTCCAAGAATTACCAAGATGATAATTAAGAAGGCAAAAACTGGTGTCAAAACACGACCGATACGATCCAAAATCTTTGAAGGATTAAGCGCGATTAAGAATGCTGCAACAAAGTAGATAAGGGTAAAGACAATCAAGCCTAGACCTTTGTCAGCATCTGCCAAGAGGGGACTAATCCCTACTGCATAAGAAGTTGTTGCAGTACGTGGAATGGCAAAGAATGGACCAATCGACAAGTACAAAACTGCTAGATAAATCGTTGCAAACCAAGGGGAAATCTTTGTAGAAATCTCATAGATATATCCCTTAGGATTTAAGGTCCCGATGATCAAGGTCAAGACGGCAAGTCCGACACCTGAAAGTACAAATCCTGCAATGGCAGGGAGAAAGTGTTCCCCAGATTGAGCACCTAGGGTAGGGGGGAAAATCAAATTACCCGCACCAAAAAATATTCCAAACAGGAGTAATCCTGTTAAAGCACCTTTTTTAGCCATAAACTCTCCTTATAAAAAATAAAATACTTTCTTAGTATAACATGATTAAAGGCTTGAAAAGGCTATCTCGGAATAATTTTAAAATGTTTTCAATTTTCTGATTTTTAGAGCAAATAAACTCCCTTTAAAACCTTTCTTATTTTCGGTCTTAAAGGGAGTTTTTCTTATTCTAAGGCATCCATGCCACCTTGGACATTGATAACCTCATATCCTTGTTCTGCTAAAAATTGACAAGCGCGTGCTGAACGCATTCCTGATTTACAAATCACGTAGTAAAGATTATCCTTATCTAGTTGTTTATAAGTATCAGCTAATTGGCTGAGAGGTAAATTACGAGCGCCTTCTAAATGAAGAGTCTCAAATTCCTCTACTTCTCTCACATCTAATACAGAAAGCGACTCTTTCTTGTATAGTTGGTAAAAATCATTAAAAGTAATTTCTTTCATTTTTCTTCTCCGAGAATTTTTTGAATTCTTTCTTTCAAGTCAGGCAAAACATCTGCTTCAAACCAAGGATTCTTTTTCATCCAGATTTGGTTCCGAGGTGACGGGTGCACCAAAGGGTAATAATCTGGCAAATAATCCTTAAAGCGGTGCACACGGTCTGTTACCTTGCCACTAATTTTCTCATGCAGATAGTAAGCCTGCGCATACTGGCCAATCAAGAGTGTTAATTGAATATCTGGCAATTCTTTCAAAAGTTTAGGGTGCCATTTTTCTGCAAAACCTGGACGAGGTGGTAGGTCTCCGGATTTTCCATGACCTGGAAAGTAAAAATCCATAGGCATGACTGCAAAGTAACCTGACTTGTAAAACGTGTCTTCATCCACACCCAACCATTCTCGCAAACGATCGCCACTTTTATCCTTCCAGTAAAGCCCCGCTTCCTGAGTTTTAAGACCAGGTGCCTGCCCGATGATATTGATACGAGCAGTTTTTGGTGCTGCAAAGAGAGGTTCGATTCCCTGCTCAGTATAGTGCTGATTTTGCGGATCAGCCATGATGGCTTGCTTGATTCTTTCGATTTGAGACATCTACTCTCCCTCCAAAAAGAAGTCTAAGCATAAAATCTCAGACTTCTATAGCATTATTTGATCAATTCATAGATAGCTTCTGCATAAATTGCTGCTGCACGGAAAAGATCGTCCAAGGCGATAAATTCATTGGCTTGATGCATAGTATCGATAGAGTCTGGGAACATAGCACCATAGGCTACACCACGTTCTAAGAGACGTCCGAAAGTCCCACCACCAATAACTTGCTCATGCCCTTGAAGACCTGTTTGTTTCATACACGCTCAACAAGGTTTGTACAAGTGGATCTTCCATTGGAACATAGTGAGGTGTGTGACCATGTTCTGATAAGCTAACAGATATAACTGGCAAGGTTTCAAGAACTGACTTGATTTGCTCTGGACTTGTTCCTTTTGGATAACGGAAGTTAAGGGCAATGGTATTGTCAGCACTTGTTTCGTCAAATCGGAAGACACCAGCATTCATAGAAAGGGCACCCATCTTTTCATCCACATGAGCAACCTTCAAATTTTTACCTTCATGATCATTCAATAGAATCTTACCAGCAATGTTAAGGTAGTCTTTTGCAGGTCCCTCAAAGGCAAACTGGCTGAGGAAGAGAGCAAGGTAAGTCGCACCATTGACACCTGAAGCAGGCATAGCACCATGAGCAGATTTACCGATAATCGTAACCTTGTACTTGCCGTTTTCTTCTTGAATTTCTCCTCTAAGCTTATGCTCTGCAACAAAGGCATCTAGTTTCGCTTGCAAATCAGCCAAGTCCCCTGAAACAACTGCTGTTGCTGATTCTGGCACCATGTTTTCACGCAAACCACCTGTGAAGCTGTGAAGACGAGCTGCACCCTTGTTTTCACCGGCAAAGTGAAGGTATTCTGTGATATTTCCTTTTTCACCATTAATAATAGGGAATTCAGCATCTGGAGAGAAACCAAAGTCTGGCTTCGCAAGTCCTACATGGTCAAAGTAGTAGTCCATATCTGCCCAACCTGATTCTTCATCAGTTCCGACGATAAAGCGAACTTTCTTAGAAGTTGGAAGTCCGAGTTCTTTGATGATTTTCAAACCATAGTAACATGCTGTTGTAGGACCCTTGTCATCTGAAGCACCACGCGCATAGAGACGACCATCCTTGATAGTTGGAGTGTAAGGATCAGTGTCCCATCCGCTACCTGCTGGCACTACGTCCATGTGGGCAAAGATTCCGAGAACTTCTTCCCCTTCACCAAACTCAAATGTCCTGCATAGTTGTCGACATTTTTTGTTGGGTATCCGTCACGGTCTGCGATTTCAAGGAATTTCTCCAAGGCTTTTACTGGACCAGGTCCAAATGGATGCTCGGCATCGGCCTTACTGTCATCACGTTCTGAGTTGATTTCCAAAAGGCTAAACAAGTCAGCCAAGAGGTCTTCTTTACGTTTTTCTACTTCTGCTGTAAAATCAATAACTGTCATTTTTACTTCCTATCTTTTCTCGATAATTTCATCTACTGGCAAGCGGTAGCTTGGTTCTAACTTCTCATCTGTGTATCCTACTGTGATCAAAAGCTCAGGACGGAAACGTTCTTCGATTTCCAAGACTTCATTGGCTTTTGATTTGTCAAAACCAAGGATAATGTTTGATCCGATTCCTTGGTCAGTCAAAGCAAGGACCAAGTTCATAGCTACTAGTCCTGCATTAAGCGCCAAGTAGTCACTAACTTGTTGTTCGCTGTAACGCGCAAACTCTGCTGGAAGATTTTTCAAGAAGTACTGAAGCTGTTCTTCTGAGAAGTTATTTGCTCCACCAACACGGGCAATCTTGCGAGCACGTTTAGCTAGGTCAGTATCTGTAAACAAGGCAATGGTCACCGGTGCAGAGGCTACTTGCTCAAAGTTTGAACCGTAAGCCAATTTGCTAATTCAGCATTTCTCTCACGAACCACAACAAACTTCCAAGGCTGACTGTTGTGAGCACTTGGTGCCAAGGTTGCGATTTCGATAGCTGTACGGACATCCTTTGGATCAACAGGTTTATCAATAAAATGCTTAGTCGCATGACGTTTTTTATTTAACTCAAGAAATTTCATAAGCAAGTTCCTTTTCTATTTCTATTGCTTCCATTTTACCACATTCTGAAAGAGCTTGCAGAGATTTTTCATTGGCGGAATAAATTATCTTTTCTTATCTGCTTTGAATTTTAGATTATAGACTCAAACTGGAAATTATAATAATTCTCTATCACGTCCATAAAAAATATATATTAGCTATTTGATGAATTGTCTGGTAAGCTAGATACCATTAAGTAAAGGAGACTCTCATGAAAAAATTATTCTTATTATTAGCCATTAGTCCCTTGTTGGTTGCCTGTGGACAATCTAAACAAGAAAGTACTTCTACTTCCACTGCTAGTCCTAAAACCATTGTCGTAGCAACTGCCGGAGACATCCCGCCTTTTGATTTTGAAAAAGATGGTAATTTGACTGGATATGATGTTGAAGTTTTAAAAGCGGTCGATGAAAAACTAGATCAATACAAGATTGAATTTCAAAAAACAGCTTGGGAGAGTATCTTCCCTGGAGTTGATGCTGGTCGTTACCAAGCTGCTGCCAACAACTTGAGCTTCACCAAAGAAAGAGCCGACAAATATCTCTACTCCCTACCAATCGCAAAAAATCCTTTGGTTCTCGTGAGCAGAAAAGACAAGGCTCTTACCTCTCTTCAAGACATCGCTGGTAAAACTACTCAGGATGACACTGGAACCTCTACTGCCAAGGTTGTTACAGACTGGAATCAAAGCCACTCCGACAATCCTGCTACCATCCAATACTCTGGTGAGGATGTCGCTAAACGCCTGACTGACCTCGCCAATGGTGAATTTGATTTCCTAATCTTTGATAAAATCTCTGTTCAAAAGATTATCCAAGACCGAGGATTAGACTTGAACGTAGTCGACTTGGAAAGCAATGATAATCCAAATAACTACATTATCTTCTCAAGCGATCAAAAAGAATTTAAAGAACAATTTGACAAGGTCCTTAAAGAACTCTACCAAGACGGGACCCTTGAAAAACTCAGCAAGACCTATCTCGGTGGTTCTTACCTACCAGATCAAAGCGAACTGAAATAAAAAAGTATCCAATAAAAACAAGCTCTCGTATAGAGGGCTTTTTGTATACAAAAAAAGCCATCCTTGCGGATGACTTTCTAGCAACCGAATCGGTGCTCACTTTTTCAAGTTGTGTACGGACAAAGCCTTATTTTAACTTGCTGTGTTGTTTCGAATAGTTCCAACACTGTAATTATACCACACATTACAAAGATTATCAAGTATATTGTTAATCAATTAGCGAATAAAATGTTAATTAATCTCTAAGCATTGTGAAAAAATATTTTATGTTCTAGAAGTAGTTATAATTAAGCATTTCTGTTAAAGCTTATTTTATTGTACTAGGATATTTCGATAACTATTCGAAACAACACAGCTCTAAAACATCGTATCATCTTTGTTAATGTAAAGCCCAGTTTTGGAACCATTCGAAACAACACAGCTCTAAAACTTAGTATATCACACTTAAAACGTCATTACAGTTTTGGAACCATTCGAAACAACACAGCTCTAAAACTTTGAGGAATTGGACCGTCGTACAATCCATGTTTTGGAACCATTCGAAACAACACAGCTCTAAAACCCACCGTTGGCTTCTCCTGCACCTGCAGAGGTTTTGGAACCATTCGAAACAACACAGCTCTAAAACTTTTTCAGTCATGACACCAGTTTGAGAGTCTGTTTTGGAACCATTCGAAAACAACACAGCTCTAAAACTTTCTTGTTAATCTTTGTGTGTCAGTGGTTGTTTTTGGAACCATTCGAAAACAACACAGCTCTAAAACGCGCTATTCAAAGCCTTGATAGCAAAGCTAGTTTTGGAACCATTCGAAACAACACAGCTCTAAAACCGGTCAACAAGAAGATTTTTTTCAATTCAGAGGTTTTTGGAACCATTCGAAACAACACAGCTCTAAAAACTGAAACAGTATCCCTTCTTGATTTTTTTGTGTTTTGGAACCATTCGAAACAACACAGCTCTAAAAACTAGAGCAAAATTTGTACAATTCTTTTTGGAGTTTTTGGAACCATTCGAAACAACACAGCTCTAAAACATTTAAACTCCAATCTACTTAGTCAATGATGTTTTTGGAACCATTCGAAACAACACAGCTCTAAAACTTTAATGAAGTTAGTTTGCCACCTTTGATGGTTTTTGGAACCATTCGAAACAACACAGCTCTAAAAACAAGCCTTACAGGTAGAGCGCAGTCTGCAATGTTTTTGGAACCATTCGAAAACAACACAGCTCTAAAACTAAAGGATTAATTTCGGCATAGCAAAATCAGTTTTGGAACCATTCGAAACAACACAGCTCTAAAACTGTTGCTATAGATGAAAAAAAGGGGTGTCTTAGTTTTGGAACCATTCGAAACAACACAGCTCTAAAACTTAATAACAAGCATTGCATCGTTCAAGTCGGTTTTGGAACCATTCGAAACAACACAGCTCTAAAACAGTCATTCGCTTGCACTACCAGATAATCTTGTTTTGGAACCATTCGAAACAACACAGCTCTAAAACTCCTTGGTTTTTGTAACAGGGTTAGTCAATAGTTTTGGAACCATTCGAAACAACACAGCTCTAAAACTATCAGCCAGACTGCTAGTGAAAAGAACGGGTTTTGGAACCATTCGAAAACAACACAGCTCTAAAAACATGACTAATAGGGGGTAGAAGTATTCAAAGTTTTGGAACCATTCGAAACAACACAGCTCTAAAAACTAAATTCACATAATCCGTCTGATAATCCAGGTTTTTGGAACCATTCGAAACAACACAGCTCTAAAACTATGCATCCAAATTAGCAAGCATAATATTAGTTTTTGGAACCATTCGAAACAACACAGCTCTAAAACTTACTAAAGCATAAGCCATACGAAATTAAGGTTTTTGGAACCATTCGAAACAACACAGCTCTAAAAACGCAACTGAAGCTGGAAACAACATAACTTTGGTTTTGGAACCATTCGAAACAACACAGCTCTAAAACTGTCGTTGATAAAATAAGTACATTCAATATGTTTTGGAACCATTCGAAACAACACAGCTCTAAAACTGTTAATTCAACATTCAATAAGCTCATCTAGTTTTGGAACCATTCGAAACAACACAGCTCTAAAACTAGACGGATACTTATTCAACAACAACGTTAGTTTTGGAACCATTCGAAACAACACAGCTCTAAAACCTCGTAGAAAAATTTTTTCACGAAATTTCGTAATCGCGCCATTCGTCCTAGCCAGACTTCAGCTCGTCAGGTCCCAATTGTTACTTTTATTATACCATATTTTCGGGGTTCAAGAAATAGTCTTGATCTAGTACATACTGCGGAAAATCATAGACTTTTCGAGGTTCGACAAATAAAACCTTTAGTTGATTTAGTTTGATATACTCTATCAGATTTACTAACTCATCCTTTGATAGGTAGGCGGTCGCATTGATGAAAACAAGGAGTTTCTTTTTTGAAAGATATTTAAAAACTTGGACAATTTCCATCATCTTTTCGAAAGGTGTATCACTCAGAGTTTCAACTTTGACTCCTAGCGCATCAATCAACTCTAGAATTGTGATTTCATCGTATTCTAGGTCTAGTTCATTTTCTAAGCATTCAAATGCCAATAATTCTGTAATCGTAGCAACCAACTTTTCAATCATGGTCTTAACTTCGGGCTTGTCATTGAGTTGATTTTCTAAATCAGCATGTATTAGCTTTAGCATGGCAGGTGAGTTGAGATTATATCCCAAGACATCCGTTATCACTAGCAATTCAGCCTCTTTCAGAGTTTTTAGATTTCTATCAAACAACTTCAACTCCCCATCATCGGTATATTGGTAGAACTGCTTGACGATAGTTGAAAAAGTGATTTGATCTTCCAGCACTAAAAAAGTTGCATTTTCAATAACTAAAGGTTCATCCAATAATGGGAAATTAATCTTCATCTTTAGGCTCCTCTCCCAGAAAAACCAAACGAGCATCTGAGTTTGCTATGCTAGTATTTCGCTCGCCATTTAAGTAAATCATGCGAGAAAACTGCTTTTCAGTAACGGTTAAGAGAGTAATATTTCCTTTTTTAGGATTGTGCGTCTTAAGGCGTTCAATCATGGCGTTATTAGCAGAGTTATTGAGCAAGAGCTTACTATAGATGGAGAATTGGTGCATGATAAATCCCTCATCTATGAGGAACTTGCGAAATTTCCGATAGGCCTTGCGTTCCTCTACGGTATCAACAGGCATATCAAACATTAAAATCATACGCATATATCGATAACTCATATCCTAAACTCAGGAACTCCTTTCTCGGGTTGATTGAGAGCTTGGATGACTTTCTTAGTATAATCACTGACGATATTGGACAGGTACATATCTTTACCATTGTAGTGGAAGGTATCTGAGAAAATAGAGAAAAGTTCTCGTTTGATTTTAACAAAAGAACTGTTTCGATTTTCATAGACAATTCTGTCAATAATCGGACGGAAAGGTTCCATAATATCACTGGCTAGGTTAAATTGATTGAACTGATTGGAATGTTTCAAGCCAAACTGAGTCATGCAGCCAGACAACACAATCTCACGCGCAAACATACTCAAAATCATGGTGTATCCATAGTCTAAAGCAGCATTGACATCATTATCCTGCTCACGACTAAAATCATTCCCAAACAAGGTGTTGAAATAAATACGAGCCGCGTGTCCCTCACGGTTACTAGGATCAAATAAATCTAAACCATGATAAAGATCGATAACGGACTGGCTCTTTTCCAAAAAACCACAACTCCCCAGATAAAAAGCTTGATTGAGAATTTTTTGTGCGATAATAGTCGTCCAAATTTGTGCTTTAGCCTCTTCGCTCCATGTGATTTGACGAGAGAGCTGTAAACTGGAATCATGTCGACCATAGTAAGGCATCAAGTATGCCGTTGGCAAGCGTTTATCATCACAAAAGATGACCAGAATATTTTCATCGACCAAGCGTTTTATCAGCATAGTGGAGAGAACGATATCTGTCGTCTCTAAAAGAAGGATGTCCACCTCGGAAAGATGAATCAACTCTGTCCGAGAGGCATCTTTAAAAATCAAGTGATTGTTTTTATAGGTTAGTTTAGAATGAGTATTTACTACTACTGTACGCCAACCCATTAGTCTTCTCCTAATTTGCTCAAGTCTATACGAGTTTCATAAAGGCCTGTGATAGATTGGTGGATAAGGGTTGAACTTAGAAGAGATGAAGGTGTATAGTCTCTATATCGTGGAATTTTTACTCCTAAAAACTCGAAGTCAGAGGCGCTTCCTTGTGATGTCAATTCGAATAAACCAGCATTTTTACTATTTTCTGGACCAATGAAACTGAGACACAATTCTTTGATATCTACTGTTTCCCAATCAGTAAATGCTTGCCGGATTCTCTCTCCATTTTTTAATGCTCCAACATATTTTTCATTAAAATCAAGTACAAATTCTAAAAGGTTGGCAAATTCATCCCTATGCTTCTCAACATACTCTAAGTGCTCGGGCTCGAGTGTTTTGTTTATATTTTTAGCATGATACAAAAGAGTAATATACTTTTCAGGTAGGACTAATTCATTTCCTTTATGAATTTCTCCTCGTTTATTATTTGTCGATAGAATACTCGCTAGTCTTCTTCTTGTACCATCTGGAAACTCAAACAAACTATATTTAGGCAAAGTAATAGTCGATAGAATTTCTTTATATCCTTTTTCAAGAAGATAATTTTCTTTGTTCTTTTCAAAATTTATTTTATCTAATATAGAAATACCTTGAAACTCTAAAATCGTTTTTCTTTGTTTCTTTGCTCCTTTTTCGATAATAGCTTTAACTAAGACCGCATATGAATTGGAAATACCAGCATATCCCCCATATTTTCTAGGATCAAGCCCTTGCTTAATTGGGACAAGATTTTCTTTACTATCTTCTGAAGGTTTAGGAGATGGATTCGAGTTAAATAGCCCCTTAGGTTTACCTCTATCTAAACCATGCGTCTGGATTTCTGTTTTCTTCACAATATTCACCTGCGGAAATGAAAGTACTTTTTTGATTGTTGCGAAATCTTTTTCCTTATTCCAAGCGATTTCTCCAGTATCTTTGGAGTATTCGATATTTTCTCTTTTTACGATAGTTCCGTCTGCGTAATGTACCTCTTCTTTAAAGAAGTTCAACAAGTTTGAGTAGAAGAAATACTTTTCAGTTGCTTTTTCAACTTCTTTGGGATTTTTGGATTTGGAGATGTAGCGCTTAAGATCGTACTTTTGATATTCACCATAAACGAATTCAGGCTCTAGTTTAGGATATTTCTTGAGGATAGCCTTAGCCACTACTGCATTTAAGTATGCATCATGTGCATGGTGGTAGTCATTGATTTCCCTTACCTTATATAACCTAAATTCTTTTCGGAAATTGGAAACAAGATTGGATTTTAAAGTGATGATTTTGACGTTACGGATTTTCTGCTTCTTCTCATTCACTTTTGTATTGAAGCGGGCATCCAAAATCTGTGCAACATGTTTTGTGATTTGACGTGTTTCAACTAACTGACGTTTGATAAAGACAACCTTATCTCGCTCATCTAGTCCGCCACGTTCAGCCTTGGTTAAATTATTGAATTTACGTTCTGAAATCAATTTAGAATCTAATAGTTGTTGCCAAAAACCTTTCATCTTTTCAACTACTTCAAGACTTGGGACATTATCAGATTTCCCACGATTATTTTTTGAACTCGTCAAGACACGATTATCAAGAGAATCATCCTTGATAAAGGCCTGTGGGATGATGTGGTCAATGTCATAACTGCTCAGTTGGTTTATATCAAGAGCTTCTCCAGTGTACATGTCTTTCCCATTTTGGAGATAGTAGAGGAAGAGACGGTCATTTTGAAGTTTAATATTATCTGTTGGATTTTCTTTTAATATATTTGAATCGAGCCCAGAAGCTAAATTTTTTAATGAATCTTCAATGCGCTTATATCTCTGTTGGGAATTCTTTTTCCCTCTGGCAGTAGTCTGATTTTCTCGTGCCATCTCAATCACAATGGACTCGGGAGCATGGCCCATAACCTTAACAAGTTCATCAACAATCTTGATACTTTGCAAAATTCCCTTTTTAATAGCAGGGCTTCCTGGAAGTTCTTGGACAACTTGTCGTAAATTATCTGTTTCACCCACAACTTGTGCTTTATCAATAATTTTCGTGAAAGAAAGTCCATCATCCTTGATTAACTGCATAAAGTTACGATTGCTCTTGCCATCATCCATCAAGTAGTCAAGAATAGTTTTCCCCGTTTGTTTATCCCTGATACCGTTAATCAACTTAGCAGAGAGTTTCCCCCAACCAGTGTAATGTTTACGAGACAGCGCCTTAATCACTTTCTCATCAAAGATAGAATTATATTGAGCAAGTCGTTGTTTAATCATTTCTCGATCTTCAAAAATTGTGAGAGTATGGATAACATTTTCAAGAATATCTCCATTTTTAGGATCATCCATAAATTCTTTATCTCTGATAATTTTTAGTAAGTCATGATAAGTAGATAGACTTGCATTAAATTGTTTTTCAATTCCTTTTAGTTCGATTCCATCGTAGTTATCAAGCTTTTGTAAACAATCGATGATATCATCTTCAGTTACTTTTCTTTTCTTTTTGAATAATTTATTGATAATTTCCTTTTTCTGTCCACTGTCAAGGAATTGATAGTCTCTCATTCCTTCAGCAATAAATTTTACTTTTGTTAATTCATTATAGACGGTAAATGTTTCATACAAGAGACTGTGTTTAGGCAAAACTTTCTCTTCTGGCAGATGCAGGTCATAGTTAGTCATTCTGTGGATGAAGTCTTCAGCAGAACTTGATTTATCAACAATTTCTTCGAAATTCCATGGTCGGATTGCATCGTCTGAATTTCGAGTCAGCCATGCAAATCACGATTGCCACGAGCCAATGGACCAACGTAGTAAGGAATACGGAAGGTTAAGATTTTTTCAATCTTTTCTCTATTTTCTTTCAGAAATGGATAGTGTTCTCCTTGACGATGGAGAATAGCATTCATTTCTTGAAGATGAATTTGATAAGGAATAGAACCATTATCAAAGGTGCGTTGTTTTCTCAAAAAATCTTCACGTTCAATTTTATCAAGGAAATAATCGGCTCCGTCAAATGCAGATAGCAGTTTTTTGATATATTTATAAAATGCTTCTTGAGTGGTCTTCCCATCAACATACCCAGCATACCCATCTTTAGATTGATCGGAAAAAACTTCATCATATTTTTCTGTAAGATTGTTTTTGATGAATTGTTTTAAAGTTGCCAAGTCTTTTTGGTGATTTTCATAGCGCTCAATCATAGATGATGACAGAGGAGCCTGGGTTGTAGAATCTGTGACAGTTAATATTCCTGATAGGAGAATAGCGTCATAGAGTTTTTTAGCAACTACGAAAAGGTCTGTATAGTCATCTCCAATTTGTCCGAGCAAGTTTTCTAAATCCTCATCATAGGTATCTTTAGAGAAATGTAGTGGGGCTTTTTCTTCTAAGTTAAAATGTTTTTTAAAATCAGCTTGATTCCCTAAAATTAGTTTCAAAAATTCAGCAAATAGTCCAATAGATTCTTTTTCTGGGAAAAGCTTTAGGATACGTTCTCTCTTTGCAGATTTAGTGATTTTATCAGTAAAAATTGCTTCTACTTGTGAGTTTTGTCCACTAAGCGAATTTCCTTCAAAGGTGTTGTCGTAAATGCTTAAAAATTCATTAAAGATTTTTTGGATATCATTGTTTTTAATATCGAAAGATTCTTCGTATAAAAAATGTCCGCGGTATTTAATCATATGAGCTAATGCCAGATAGATTAAGCGTAAGTCCGCCTTTTCTTTTGAGTCCGTCAAGTGTTTTCTCAAATGATAGATAGTTGGGAAATTCTTATGATATTCTTTTTCTTCTGACAAGGTAGGAAAAATAGGATATTTACTTCCTCTCTTTTCTTCAGGAACTAGGAATGAATCTTCTAAACGAAGAAAAAAGCTTTCATCTACTTTACTCATTTCTTCAACAAAGATTTCTTGTAAATAGCGAAGCCTATTGTGACGACGAATGTAACGACGGCGCGCTGTTCGTTTGAGACGTCTATCTTTAGCAGTAGTCCCCTCGTCAAATAACAATGCACCAATCAGATTTTTCTTTATGAAGTGTTTATCGGTATCACCTAGAACTTTCATTTTTTTTGACGGTACATTATAGTCATCCGTAATAATTGCCCATCCTACGCTATTTGTACCAATATCAAGACCGATAGAGTATTTTTTTGAATTCATGTATTTATAATCCTCCTATAAATAAATTTTTTTAAAGTTTTTCGAAATTAAAGTTAATTTTTTTAACTACTATACTAATTTATTTTTCATCCCTCTCCATTTTATAATTGTTATTATATAAAAATATTTAACCCCCTTTAAAAATATAACTATAGGTTCATTATACTACTTATTCTTAAGAATTCAACAAAAAAATAATGATTTATTAGTAAAAAAATTTGTTAAAAATCAGTAAGGATGTTATATTTTAGTTTTAGAGCTGTGTTGTTTCGAATGGTTCCAAAATCTTCTTAAACTAAATATAGAACACCCCCCTAGTGCTTCTCCGTGCTAGGGGGTCTTTTAGTTTCTTAAATATCTCACATATTCTACTAATACGTAGACGAGGATTGTTAAACAAATAATAGTTTCTAACCAAACGAGGAGGTTAAGAGCTGGAAACTGTAGGATGCCCTGGGCCATTTTCAATGAAGTTGCTGTGATGATGGTTGGAAAGGTTAGGGCTGAGAAGGCTGGTTGGAAACCTTGTTTTAAAATCCTTGGCAAGCGACTAAGGACAAAGAAAAAGAAGGTCTGTGATGCAAGGATCATAACTAGTAAAGTCCAACTAGGAAGACTGTATCCTCCTACTCTCACTAATGCTGCCAAAAGGAGAGAAAATGGAGCACAATAGATTCCTTCTTGCCCTAGCAAAGCGAGTGGCAATGGATTCTTTTTCAAATCTTGATAAATCAGAGGGTACAAGATGAGGGTTAAGATAAAACCAAAAATCCAAGCTCCATAGGCAATCCCAACAATGCCCACCACGGGGTAGGTCAAGCTCGCTACTGCTATTCCTACATAAAGAACCGTCCAAGTTGGTGTTGCACTGGCCCTTTGTTTAACCAAGACATAGTTCATTGTAAAGTATAAGATGAGGTAAACATCTAGAAGAAAAGCAAACCACCAGAGAATCTGTGCAACAATGCTCATGTTCGGGGGTAAGATTCGTAATAAATACGTTGATAAAATCATCCCTGCCATGGGAAAGGTTGCCATTCCTGACAAAACAGGGGCTTTCTTTAATTCTTGCTTACTTTCATGCCAGTTATTGAGGTGGCTCATCAAAAAATAAAACCATAAAATCAAGCCTGACAAACTAAAGATGTGTGATAAAAGCGGAAAAATATCCAAGATGAGATTTCCTGCTCCAGCCAATCCCAATAAGCAACCTGAAAAGGCTAAGGGGAGTTTTTTCATACCAACCTCCGAAAATGACGTTACTATCAGTATAGCATAAATAAAGCTCAGCTAGACAAGCCTTCATCAATTTTTTTGCTATAAAACGATTGTCCCCTTTTAAAATACTCACTAACAATAATGATTAAAATAAATTCATCAAAAAAGTACCTATCATTTGATGGGTACTTTTTTGACATTTCATTCTATAGTTTGGTTAGCCTTTAAAGGTAACGATAGTCGCTCCAGAACCGCCTGCATTTTGTGGTGCATAACCAAAGCTCTTGACCTGCTTGTTTCTTTGAAGGTACTTCGTCACCCCTTCACGGATAACTCCTGTACCGATACCATGGATGATATCCACTTGAGCCATGTTGTTGAGCAGGGCTTGGTCGATAAAGGCATCCAAGGCCTCCATAGCTTCCTCGTAACGTTTGCCACGAAGGTCTAGTCGAGCCTGTGGTGCTTTACCAGCAGCACGCTTGACCACGTTAACTTGTTTTTTCTTGACTGATGCTTCTTGCTGAGCCTGAACTAAATCAAACTCTTTTTCTTCAAGCATCATCTTGATTAAACCTACTTGAGCTTCCCAGCGACCATCCTTGAGTTGGTTGGTCAAGGTACCTCGTTGACCATAGCTTAAAACGATGATATCATCCCCAACTTTTGGAGCTCGTTTTTTCTTAGCCTTTTGGAGGACCTTATTTTTAGAAAGGTCAACTTTTTCAGGTGCTAACTTCTTGAGTTTGGCCTTGGCTTCGATAATTTCATGTGGTTTTAGTTGAGATTTACTGTGAAGATTTTTAAGAATATCATCACTTTCAGCCAGAGCCAATTCAACGATTTCGGCAGCTTGCTCACGCGCCTTATTGAGTTCTGTTTCCTTCTCACGATTGAGTTCATTGTAGAGTTTTTTAAGCGCACGGTTCATCTTGAGGTTTTCCTGCTCAACTTGGCGAATATTCTCAAGACGTTTGTGGCTTTCAAGTGTCTGCTCTTCCAACTGCTCTATGATGCGATTGACATCATTGTCTTGATTAATCTGCTTGCTAGCGTCACCTACGATAACATCTGACAATCCTAGACGTTTAGCAATCTCAAAGGCGTTGCTTCGACCAGGTACACCCTGCATAAAGCGATAGGTTGGGCGCAAGCTAGCTGTATCAAACTCCATGCTTGCATTTGAACATAGGCAGTTTCAATTCCGTAGGCTTTGAGTTCAGGATAGTGAGTGGTTGCCATAGTCTTGACCTGACGCAAACGCAAGTCTTCTAAGATAGACATGGCGAGGGCTGCACCTTCTTGGGGATCTGTTCCTGCTCCAAGCTCATCGAGTAACAAGAGCGAGTTTTGGTTAACCTTACCAAGAATATCAACGATATTGGTCATGTGACTAGAGAAGGTTGAAAGACTTTGTTCGATGGATTGTTCGTCTCCAATATCCGCAAAGACCTCCTCAAAAATTCCCACACGACTTCCCTTATCCGCCAAAATCGGCAAACCTGACTGGGCCATCAATTGCGTCAAACCTAAGGTTTTGAGCATAATGGTCTTACCACCCGTATTGGGACCAGTGATGACGATGGCTGTTAGATCTTTACCAAAGTGTACATCATTAGCAACAGCATTTTGCACCAAGGGATGACGAACATGGAGGAGTTGAATCTCCTGGTCCTCAGAGACTTGAGGAACTACTGCTCCTGTCTCTTGGATAAAGCGAACCTTAGCCCGAATTAAGTCCAAATGCCCAATAATCCATGCATCATTTGCGATTTCAGCTGCATGCGGTCTTACTCGTTCAGAGAGTTCCTGAAGAATACGCATCATCTCATAGCGTTCGTCTGCACGAAGACTAGCAATTTCCTCACTCAGCTTGACTACTTCACGCGGTTCGATATAGACAGTGTTCCCGCTGGCAGAAACATCATGAACCACACCGGCAATCTTATTACGATAGGTGTTTTTTGACAGGAAGAACCTGGCGACCATTTCTACTAGCGATGATACCTTCAGTCAGCATCTGAGCCTTTTTGTTTGAGAAGTTCTTGCAAGACGTCACGAACTTGGCTCTCGCTATCATGGATTTTTACGACGGATTCGTGCTAGTTCTTCACTAGCAAAAATTCTCAATAAATCCAGCTTCATTGATGGCTTGGAGATTGCCCTGTAGATGTGGGAAGTCGTGAAGTTTTTTTCAAACCAATTTGCCAAGTGGTCCAAGCGTATATTTTTCAAGATTATCATAGAAATTTTTTTCAGTTCACGGCTGGCAAATATGACACGTTTGAGAAGGAGAAATTCCTCAATGTTGAGATCAGCACCCATCTCCAAACGTTTGCAGGTAGCCGCAATATCTTTTGTTGCCGAAATGCTGAAATGAGGATGCTCAACAAAGAGTTCCTGCATCTCCTTCATTTCTGCAAAGGCCTGTCTAATTTTATCAGCTTTATCTGTTGGAACTAGCTCTTTTAACTGTTCTAGTCCTTGTTCCGTCAAAAGATGAGGTTCAAATAAAGCCTTGACCTTGTTAAATTCTAACGTTTCTAGTATTTTTGTATTCATCTTATTTCCTTAGTATTAAAGTTATGGCTTTTCTTATTTTCAACTCTTTAAATCAATCTCTTACTTTTCGAAATTGTAAACAAAAGGCTAGGAATAGTTCCCGCCCTTTTTATCCGATTAATTTAGTTACCCAAAGCTGTTTAATAAAATTAGTTGTGAATGGAATGCTTTGGATGATATGTCTAGCTACAAAGCTATTTTCAAGTGAATTTTGAACAATTTGTAATGGCACAGTCGCGAGAATCGTTAGCATCATCTGGAGTACAAACAAGGTCACGCCGATTGATAGCACACCCGCACCGATACGATAGTATTTCCCATCAAGTATCTTACTTGGTACTAGGTTTAGAAAAAGACCAAGCAAACGGCCGATGCAGTAAAAAATCGTAAAGGCCAAGAGGAAGCCGACACCTGCATAAAAAACCTTATCTAGATGGAAAAGTTGATTGGATGGGAAAAAGAAAGTTCCCTGTCCTTCCTGCGGATTAGCATAAGGGATTAATAAATTGAACTTCTGCCCTAAAGCTAAATAATATTTGCTTGCAAAATAAGCAGAGACAATCGTTGCTACAAGATAATATGCTTGTAAAATAATTCCTCTGCGGTAGCCAATATAAAAGCTCCAAGCAAGGACTAATAAGAGTAGAATGGAAATCATAGGGAATCCTCAATCTTACTCTGCTCTTGTTTAGCCGCAACCACTTTATAACGGAGCGATTCTAACTCTTGCTCCTTGTCATCAAATTCAATCTCACGGCTGAGCTGTGTTGACAAGCAGTTAACTGCTAAGAGAATTGCTACTGTCTCATCATCAGCTCCAGGCATTTGTTCTTTGATTGCTTCATACTTTTCCGTCGCAACTTTAGCAATCTCCTCCATGAAAAGATTGTCATGTTCAGTTGTCAGGGTTAATGTTTTTTTCCCAAATGTAAACTTGAATCGATTTAAATTTGCCATAAAATTCACCTCAAGATATTATACCAAATTTCACTTAGTTTGTCAGTTTTTACCAATTCTAGCGCTTTTATGGTACAATAGAGACTATGGCAAGTATCACATTAACTCCGAGTGAAAAGGAAATTCATGCTTTTGTTCAAAAGCATGAACATGCACTCACTCCTAGTAAAAATCCCTATATTCGCTACTTTTTAAAACTTCCGCAAGCTAGTGTTTCCGTCTATACATCTGGGAAAGTCCTCTTGCAAGGAGAAGCCGCTGAAAGCTATGCTAGCTTTTTTGGTTATCAAGTAGCACAAGTAGTTAGCGGGCAAAATTTCCCCTTGATTGGAACAGATGAGGTTGGAAATGGTTCCTACTTCGGTGGTCTGGCTGTAGTGGCATCATTTGTAACTCCTAATCAGCATGACTTTTTACGAAAACTCGGGGTTGGAGATTCTAAAACACTAACTGACCAAAAGATTCGTCAGATTGCTCCCCTTCTTAAGGAGAAGATTCAGCATCAAGCACTCCTTCTTTCGCCAAGTAAGTATAACGAAGTCATTGGAGAACGCTATAATGCTGTTTCTGTCAAGGTAGCTCTTCACAATCAAGCAATCTTTCTCCTCCTTCAAAAGGGAGTTGAGCCTGAAAAAATTGTTATTGACGCCTTTACCAGCTCACAAAATTATGAAAAGTATCTAAAAAATGAAGCCAATCATTTTCCTAATCCAGTCACGCTAGAGGAAAAAGCTGAGGGCAAGTACTTGGCTGTTGCAGTTAGCTCCATCATTGCGCGTGATCTCTTCCTAGAAAATCTTGAAAACCTAGGACGAGAGCTGGGATTCCAACTTCCAAGTGGTGCTGGAACTGCTTCTGACAAGGTAGCTAGCCAAATCCTTCAAGCATATGGAATGAAAGGGCTCGGCTTCTGTGCAAAGCTGCATTTTAAAAACACTGAAAAAGCTAAGCAACTTCTAGAAAGGTAAAAGTATGAATTATTTTAAAATATTTTTAAAAGAGTGGGGAATTTTCTTCCTGATTATTGCATTAGTAGGTCTCAGCCGTCTCTTTCTCTGGAGCAATGTTCGTGTAGAAGGACACTCTATGGACCCTACTCTAGCTGATGGAGAAATTCTCTTCGTTGTCAAACATCTCCCTATCGATCGCTTTGATATAGTTGTCGCTCATGAGGATGAAGGGAATAAAGATATCGTGAAGCGAGTCATCGGATTGCCAGGTGATACCATCCGTTACGAAAATGATAAGCTCTACATCAACAATCAAGAAACCGATGAGCCTTACCTAGCAGATTATCTCAAACGCTTTAAAGAGGATAAACTCCAATCAACCTATACCGGAGATAGCTGGGATGGGAAAAAAGGCGAGTACTTCAGAAGTCTTGCTGAAAAAGCTGATGCCTTTACCTTAGATGTTAACTTCAATACTAGCTTTACCTTCACTGTTCCAGAGGGACAATACCTCCTACTTGGTGATGACCGTCTGGTATCTAGTGACAGTCGACATGTTGGTACTTTTAAAGCAAAAGATATCATTGGAGAGGCTAAATTCCGTTTCTGGCCACTCAAACGTATCGGAACATTTTAAGAACACTAAGAGGCCGAGAAATATAAATCTCAGCCTCTTCTCATTCTATTCTGAATGATAGATTTCATTCAGGAATGTAAAGGAATTATATGGAAGTCTATTTTACAGGTACGATTGAACGTATTATTTTTGAAAATGTCAGCAACTTTTACCGTATTCTCCTTTTAGATATAGATGATACCAATGCTGAGGACTTTGATGATTTCGAGATCATTGTTACAGGGACCATGGCTGATGTTATCGAGGGAGAAGAATACACTTTCTGGGGGCAGATTGTCCAACACTCCAAATACGGAGAACAACTGCAGATTTCCCGTTACGAAAGAGCAAAACCAACTAGTAAGGGATTGGTCAAATATTTCTCTAGCAGCCATTTCAAGGGGATTGGTCTCAAAACTGCCCAAAAGATTGTGGAACTCTATGGGGAAAATACTATCGATGAAATCCTAGAACATCCTGAAAAACTTGAGACTATCTCAGGGCTGTCTTCTAAAAGTCGTGAGGCCTTTGTATCCACACTCCGTCTCAACTACGGTACAGAAATGGTCTTGGCCAAGCTTGCCAACTACGGAATCCCTAATAAATTAGCTATTCAAATTCAGGATACCTACAAAGAGGAAACCATCGATATCGTTGAGAACTATCCTTACCAGTTGGTAGAAGATATCAAGGGTTTAGGTTTTACCATAGCTGACCAATTGGCACAAGAATTGGGCATTAAAAGCCAGGCGCCTGAACGTTTCCGAGCAGGACTCATTCATAGCCTTTAAACGCTTGTATGGAAAGTGGGGATACTTATGTTGAAGCTAGAGACTTATTAGAAAAGACTCTAAATCTACTGGAATCCTCACGTCCTGTAGAATTAGAGCCCAGCCAACTCGCTCAAGAATTATCCAATCTCATTGAAGAAGAAAAAGTCCAACAAGTTGACACCAAAATCTTTGATAACAGTCTCTTTTTCGCAGAAGAAGGAATTCATAATCACCTCATTCGAATCCTTGAAAAAGAAGAAACTGATAAACAAGAAACAGAAATCATCCAGGAACAGATCGCAATTGTTGAGGAAGAATTAGGCATTCAATACGATGCCATTCAAAAACAGGCAATCTGCGATGCTATCCAAAACAAGGTCTTTATCCTGACTGGCGGACCTGGTACTGGAAAAACCACTGTTATCAATGGGATTATTGCCGTCTATGCTCTATTAGAAGGACTGGACCTTCGAAAGAAAAGTAATCTACCGATTCTCCTTGCTGCTCCAACTGGTCGTGCAGCTCGTCGCATGAATGAACTAACAGGCTTGCCGAGTGCAACCATTCACCGCCACTTGGGAATGACTGGTGACGATGACACAAGCCATTTAGAAGATTATCTAGATGCTGACTTTATCATCGTAGACGAGTTCTCTATGGTAGATACTTGGCTAGCCAATCAACTCTTCTCAAATATCTCCTCTACTAGTAAAATTCTCATAGTTGGAGATAGTGATCAGTTGCCATCGGTTAGCCCAGGTCAAGTTCTGGCTGACTTACTCCAGATTCCAAGTATTCCGCAAACACGCTTGGAAAGAATCTACCGCCAGAGCGAAGAATCAACCATTGTCACACTTGCGAGTCAGATTCGTCAGGGAATTTACCTGCAGATTTCACTCAGAAAAAAGCAGACCGTTCCTACTTTGAAATCGCTAGTAACCAGATCCCAGCGACCATTGAAAAAATCCTAGACGCTGCCATCAGAAGTGGCATCCCTGCACGAGACATCCAAGTTCTAGCTCCTATGTATCGTGGAGCAGCAGGAATCGATGCCATCAATCAACTCATGCAAGAACTGCTCAATCCTCTTCAAAAGGGACAGATTAGTTTTGAAGCAAGTCAGTTTCAGTATCGTAGCGGAGATAAGGTCATTCATTTGGTTAACGATGCAGAAGTCAATGTTTTTAACGGAGACCTAGGCTACATCACGGACCTCATTCCTGGAAAATACACTGAATCTAAACAAGATGAAATGATGATTGATTTTGATGGGAACGAAGTCGTCTATCCACGCAACGAATGGTATAAAATTCGTCTTGCCTACGCCATGAGTATCCATAAATCTCAAGGAAGTGAATTCCCAGTTGTGTTTCTTCCCATCACCAGTGCTAGCAAGCGCATGCTAGAGCGTAACCTCATATATACTGCTATTACTCGGGCTAAAAGCAAACTCATCCTACTCGGTGAACTTCAAGCCTTTGATTATGCAACTAAACATATTGGAACAGCTCGAAAAACCTATCTGATTGAACGTTTCAGCGACTTAACCGAAAGTTCTGAGGAACTAAATGAGCCAATTCTTGAAACAGAAAACCAGATTGATCCTCATCAACCTTACATCCTGACTGAAGAAACTGGACTAGTATCCCAGCCATGATTGGGATTAGCCAAGATGACCTTGATGAGTTTTTCGGAAAATAAAGCACAAAAAAACCACCGGATTCGGTGGTTTTTTATCTTTTCAGATTATTTTACTGTTGCAGTGCTTGTGATCAATTCAACAGCTTTTTTGATCGTGATATCGTGTTTCAACATATCTGCTGAAAGCAAGCTTTGTACTTGGGCAACTTCCATGTTGTAATCTGCAGCCAATTGCTCGATTTCTTTTTGGATTTCTTCTTCAGTAGCGTCAAATCCTTCAGCTTTCGCAACTGCTTCGATAACAAGGTTAGTCTTCGTACGTGACTCAGCTTCTGCTTCGTATTGTTTGTGAAGGTCTTCTTGAGTAGTTCCAGTGATTTGGAAGTACATATCAGGGTTGATACCTTGACGTTGCAAGTTTCCAAGGAACTCATTTACTGAGCGGTGAACTTCTTCGTGGATCATTTCTTCTGGAAGGTCAACGATTTCAGCATTTTCTACAGCTTTATCGATTGCTGCACCTTCAACGGCATCTTTGTAAGCTTCTTCTTTAGCAGCAGCTAATTCTTTGCGGTATTTTTCTTTCAATTCGTCAAGAGTTTCAACTTCTTCGTCGATATCTTTTGCAAGTTCGTCGTCAAGAGCTGGAACTTCTTTAGCTTTACTTCGTGAATAGTTGTCACGAATTTAGCTTCTTTACCTGCAAGGTCTTCTGCTTGGTAGTCTTCTGGGAATGTTACGATAACGTCAACAGTTTCACCAGCTGAGTGTCCAACCAATTGGTCTTCGAAACCAGGGATGAATTGACCTGAACCAAGTCCAAGTGAGAAGTTTTCACCTTTTCCGCCGTCAAATTCAACACCGTCGATAGAACCAACAAAGTCGATAACAACAGTGTCGCCGTTTTCAGCAGCGCCTTCTTTGATTACCAATTCAGCCAAGTTGTTGCGTTCACGTTCGATACGCTCTTCAACATCAGCGTCAGTTACTTCTTTATCTACATCAACTGATACTTCAAGGTTTTTATATTCACCCAATTTTACTTCAGGTTTTGTAACAACTTCAGCAGTGATAACCCAATCTTGACCTTTTTCCATAGAAGTTACGTCAATTTTTGGTTGAGCAACTACTTCAAGACCAGCTTCTTTAACAGCTGCTTCATAAGCGTCTGGTAAAAGAGCGTTCATTGCATCTTGATAAAGTGCTTCTTCACCAAATTTTTGGTCGAAGATAGGACGCGGAAGGTGACCTTTACGGAAACCTGGAACGTTAAGAGTTTTCTTTACTGAGTTAAATACACGGTCCAATTCTGGTTTGATTTGGTCTTGAGAGATAGTGAAAGTCAAGACACCACGGTTTGTTTCTTTGTTTTCAAATGATACAGACATTCTGTCATTTCTCCTTAAAATTTTTAATACAGTCCATTATACCACATAGTAGCGAACTTTTTCAAGTAATGGATGCGCTTTTCGTCCATGCTTCAGTTACATCCTATGTCCCCTAAAATTCATCAGAACCCACCAGATGATGTTGAAAAGCATAAACCGCCGCCTGGGTGCGATCGCTGACCTCAAGCTTGGCAAGGATGTTGGACACATGGGTCTTGACCGTCTTGAGAGAGATGAAGAGTTCATCTGCAATGCGTTGATTTTCGTAGCCCTTGGCAATCAGTTGAAGCACATCTCGCTCCCGCGCAGTCAATTCTTCGTGAAGTTCCATATGATTACGGTGGTATTCTACTTTCTTACTCACCTCTTGTTCGATAGCTAGCTCTCCAGCTGCCACCTTTTGAACAGCATGGAACAATTCATCGGCACTTGATGTCTTGAGCATATAGCCTTTAGCCCCAGCATTTAAAACTGGCATGATTTTTTCATTGTCTAGATAAGAAGTCACAATCAAAATTTTAGCCTCCGGCCATTCTTTGAGAATAGCTAGAGTTGCATCAATTCCGTTGACCTCAGGCATAACAATATCCATGACGATCACATCTGGACGAAGCTCCAAGGCCATGGAAATCCCTTCGGCTCCATTAGTTGCTTCTCCGACAACTTCTACATCATCTTGTAGTTCAAAATAACTTTTTAAACCAAGACGCACCATTTGGTGGTCATCTACTAATAATAGTTTCATTTTATTTCCTTTTGTTAATCAATCAAGCAAGGGGATCCGAATATCCACTGCCAAACCCTGCTTGGGTGCTGTTAATAGTTGTATGCTCCCTGCCATATCTTCCACTCGTTCTTTGATATTGCGCAGTCCATAACTTAGTTCATCAACATCATCTAGCTGAAAACCACGACCGTTGTCAACTACCTTTAACTGCAATTCAGTTTCCGTTTGATAAAGATAAACATCTAGACAAGAAGCTTGGGCATGACGGAGAGTGTTACTAATCAATTCTTGGACGATACGAAAGACATGCTCCTCAATCTTTTTAGGCAATTCGTCTACCTGATATTTAAAACTGACTTTGAGTTCACTTTTTTCTTCCAATTCTTTGAGAAGTAACTGAATTCCCTCAACCAGACTCTTTTGTTCCAGTTCAATAGGACGCAAATGCAAGAGTAGAATACGCAAATCTCTTTGGGCTGTCTCCAAAATAGCTGTTACACTCTGGAGTTGTGTCTGCATCTTCTCTTTGTCTAATCTGGAAGCTTGTTGACTGAGTCCTGATAAAATCATATGGGCAGCAAAAATTTCTTGGCTAACCGTATCATGCAAGTCACGCGCGATTCGCTTGCGCTCCTTTTCAATAATCACTTCTTCCTTGACCAAGGCTTGATTGTCCGCTTTTTGAATGGCTTCTGTCAATAAACCAAGCTTGCCTGACAGGTTTCTAAAACTTGCGTCTAAATCAGCATCTCCAAGGCTTTTAATATCTTTACCAGCTAGCAGACGATTAAGATTTGCTTGGATTCTTCTTCTTGAAATTTCGTCAACCATTGTCCAAAACAAGACCAATAAAAAGGCTAGAGCAAGACTAAACATCAAAGCCAGAAATAGGATTTTCTCTGTCTTTTCTAAATCTTGGAAGAGAGAAGTCCACTCCAAATCTAAGACCTTAAAAATGCTTCGAAATAGAAAAGCAACAAAGAGAAATGAGGTGAGACCAATTAAAATATAGGGTTGCTTTTTCATCCTCTCACCACCTCAACATCTCCAACCATAGTTGTCAAAAGAATCTTAACGCTCTTTGGACTCTTGAGATAATCTCTGGTTTCTTGATGAAATTGCTCATTACGCAAAGCACGTTTAGGCTGGTCAAAAAAGGTTAAATCTCCGTACAGAGAATTGAGGCTTAGACTGACTTCAACATCCACTGGTACGATAATTCTTGTCGTACCGACCAGTTTTCTCAAGATGATGACATTATCATGATTGCTCAAAATCACGTGCTCTAGATGAATGGTATCCTTCCCCATAAGGCGAAAGAGATTGATATCATCAAAACGACAGGTCTGATAGCTTGAGAAATGATGGAGATTTCCAAACCAGCGATTCTTCTCCCTCTTTACTGTCACAACATCTTCAAAGACCAGATTGGTATCTTCTCTTTCCTGGTTCATCATAGGGTAAAGCAGGAACAGGCTGTATATCAAGGCCACAAAGATGGCTAAAATGACAAAGGGATTAAGCATGATGATAAAGAAAAATAGGATGCTCACCGCCACTAAAATAAAGTTATTTCCCTGCTTTCCAGTATAATATCGAATCAGCAGTAAAAACAAGAGCAAAATCAGTAGAAAACGGGAAAAATGCTCTGATACCATCATAATCAGAGCTCCTGTTAATAAACAAGCTTCAATAAATAGAAAAATTTGAAATTTTCGCATGTATCCGTCCTCTCCATTTAATTGTATCACAAATCCCAAAAGTCACATCAGTCTGAGGAATGATAAAGAGGTCGGGACAAAAATCCCGACCTCTTTCTTTACATTTGGTCTTTTGCTTCTTTCAATTTTCCATAAAGGAGATAGTCGACCTCTTGCAAATCCTCAATTTTTTTACAATTAAGGGCACACATAATCAAGCGTAGGTCTTCCTTCCAGCTTTCAACAATGGAAATAACGACATCAACAGAGTAATTTTCAACCAGCTCTAACATAGTGCGTGATAGACCAACTGCCTTGGCTCCAAACACTAAGCATTTGATGATATCTAGTGGATTGCGAACTCCTCCACTTACCAAAAGCTCCATCTTGTCTTTCCAGTCTTGGGCATTCAGAAGAGCTTGCATGGTCGATTGACCCCAGTCATTTAGGTAGTCACGCTGTCCACTGCGACGGTTTTCGATATAGGCAAAGCTCGTTCCCCCACGACCAGACAAATCAACGGTTCGTATTCCCATCTCATAAGCCTTAGCAATGGTTTTCACATCCATACCAAAGCCGACTTCTTTTAAAACAAGTGGCACAGAGATTTGCTCAGCATAATCTTTCAGATTATGTTGCCACAATCTAAATTGACGTTCACCCTCTGGCATGAGCAATTCCTGCATGACATTAACATGAATTTGTAATAGAAGTGGATTCATCTCTTTCACTGTTTGTAATCCTAGTTCTACAGGCTTGTCTAAGCCAATATTGGTTCCAAGAAGGAGGTCAGGGTAACTAGTTTTGACTGAAAAAGAGTCATCTGAAGGATCCTTAAGAGCAGCGCTGTAGGAACCCGTTACAAATAAAATTCCACAAGCATCTGCCACCTGAGCTAATTTTTGATTGATTTCTCTCCCCTTATCGCTTCCACCTGTCATGGCATTGATATAAAAAGGAAAGTCCCACTTTCGACCTGCAAATTCTGTTGAAAGATCAATTTCATCTAAGTCATATAAGGGTAGCGAAGATTGAATCAGTTCAACTTCATCAAAACTATTATAAGTACTGTTTTGTTCAAGGGCATAGCGGATGTGTTCATCCTTCCGATTTGTCGTCATGTCCTATCCTTTCTTGATACAAGAGCTCAATTCCTAAATCAGCCCAGCGTTTTTCAGTAGTGTGGTCGAATCTTGGTCAAAACTGAGGGCAATCCCACAGTCTCCACCACCAGCACCACTACTTTTAGCGACAGCTTTTAAGTCTTGGCTAGCATTTTTTAATTGTCTGAGCAAAGGTGTGTAAATATCTGAACTCAAGCCTTCTAAAAGTTGGCTAGCTTGTTCCAGCAAGTCAATAATGGTTTCTTCTTGACCTACCTCCAAAGCCTTTACCAAGTTAGCTACTGTTTCTTTTGAAGCCTGTAAAAAGCTAGAGTTCATATTATCCTTGATTTGCTTGACCATATGACTTGATACAGCCACTTCCTTGGTCCAACCAACCAGAAAATCAAATTTCAAAGCTGGTTCAACACTCCTAATAGAAAAGCCCCAGTCACGTGCTAATACAGCCTGCAAGTCTTCTTTTTCTAGCCAATCTGCCACTTTCTCACGGTCAAATGACTGATAGAGGACGAGGTCTTCTGATACGATACAGGCAATGTCCCCCATGGAGCCATTGTCCCCACGTTTAAGAAGTACAGCACTCGCCAATTTAAACAAGAGTTCTCTGTCAGCTAATTTTTCATAGAAGGCAAGCATGGCCTTGATAACCAAAACAACCACACTGCCACTAGAACCTAGGCCAAATTTCTTCCCCTCGCGTTCCATTTTCCCACGAATGTCTAAAGAAAAAGGCTGCAATTCAACTCCTTGGGCTGTTAGATACTCCTCCACCAAGGCAACTGTTTCTTGAATCAAGGCATATGAAGAATCCGGGTGCAAGTCTACACTATAGGAAAACATATCTGAGTAGAGTCGATAATCATTAGACGCTTTAATCTCAGCCGTCATATAGATGGGAATAGCCTTTATTAGCGCCAACTGTCCTGGTTCTAAAATGGCATACTCCCCAGCCCAATAGAGCTTCCCACAAGTTTTAACAATCGTCATCTTGGCTCAAATCCTTTGTTTTTGAAACGATTAAGCGATAGCGTTGACCTAAAAGTTCTGATAAATGTTCCAAGTCCTCTTCCAAGCAAAGAACCTTGACATTCGGGCCCGCATCCATGGTAAAGTAGCAAGATTCTCCTTGTTCTCTAAGCTGACGAACAACATCCATAGCCTCATAACTAGCATCTGTCAGATAAGAGAAGGATGGAGTTGCAGTTTTTGTTGTAGCATGCATAGCCAAGGCGTTCTTCTCTGTCAATTCTCCAACTTTCTTAAAGTCATTTTCCTTGAGGTAGACTAACATATCCTTGTAATCTTGTTCAGATTGACGAACCCACTCATCAAAAGTCGTAGAAGTTTCGACACAGAGCTTCATACCATCTCGACTGGAAATTGGTTTTTTCTGGTCTTCCAAGACCAACATAATCATAGCGAGTTTCAAGTCAGTTTCGACAGGATAAATCTCTCCACTATCCTTGTCCCAGGCTGCCAAGGGACCATAAAAACTACGAGATGAAGAACCCGATGCAAATTTAGCTTCCAAGGCTAATTCTCTGCGATTCAGCCCAAGTTGGAAATAGGCGTTACAAGCTTTGACCAAGGCAGATAAACCACTGGAACTTGAAGAAAGACCTGCTGCTGTTGGCATATTGTTCTTAGTATCGATACGAACAAACCCTGCTCCTTCAGGACGGTAGCGGTCAATGATTTTACTCATCTTGGCATGCTCAGCTTCGTTTTGAAACTGACCATTGATGTAAAAGGCATCCGCCTTTGCATCTGCTGGTAAAGGAGAAAGTGTCGTCTCCGTATACATATTTTCTAAAGTCAGAGAGATACTGCTAGTCGCAGGAACCATCTCTTTTTCTGCTTTCTTTCCCCAATATTTAATAATAGCAATATTGGCATAGGAACGCACTGTTACAGGCTTTCGATCCATGTCTGAACAGCTCCTTTCTCTTCTAATCTTTCAGCTAGATCTTGAGCTTGGTGATAGTCGGCTACTAAGGCTATGATACAGCCACCTAAACCACCACCACTCATCTTAGCACCTAAAGCTCCATGTTGAAGAGCAGTTTCCACCAAGGCATCTGCCTCAAGGCTACTAACTCCTATTTCTTTTAAATTTCCATGTGCTTTTGTTAAAATCTCTCCCAGCATCACGGCATCTCTTGCCTTTATTGCTTCTTCTGCTTGCTGGGTCAACTCTCCAAGTGCATACAAGAAAGGTAAGGCATCCTTGCCCTTGCTCTCTACAACTTGAATAGCTTCACGAGTGTGTCCATAGACTCCTGTGTCTGCAATGACCAGATAAGCCGACAAGTCCATGTCTAGTTCTTCAAAACCAACATTCTTGATAAAACGAATAGGCTGGTCACTAAGACAGGTCTTAGCATCCAATCCACTAGGATTCATATGGGCAATCATCTCAGCGCGATTGACCAGAATTTCTAACACATCATGTGGAAGTTCTGCTTGATAATAATCAAATACAGCGCGAATAGCCGCAATACTAATGGCTGCCGAAGAACCCATTCCACGTTTTTCTGGAATAGCAGAGTCAATTTGGCAACGGATGTATGCATCTTTGATATTCAGATACTCTAGGGAAGCATAAACTGCCATGGACAAGGTGTCCTCTTCAAAAAGACGCCATGGTGTCGCTGCTGGAACCACCCGACAAGTCACTTCAACCTCTAAAAGAGGTAAAGAGATGGCTGGGTAACCATAAACCACCGCATGCTCTCCTATTAAAATAATCTTACTATGTGCCTGACCGACACCAACTTCTTTTGTCATTTAATCCTACTATCAGATGAAAATCATCTTTTTCTAGATAAAATTTTAGAACTTTATTCCTTTCTATTTTATTATATTTTCACAAAAAAAGCGATTGTTTCCTTCACAATCGCTTGTTTTCATTATTGTACCCACTCGCCATTATAGTTGACGTAGTAGCTATCTACTGTAGTATTCACAGCTAGGGCACCTGAACTATAGGCATAGTACCATTTACCATTAACTTGGAACCATCCTGTCTTCATATCGCCATTACTTGCATTGAGGTAGTACCAAGTTGAGCCGTCTTGAAGCCAGCCTGTCGCCATCGCTCCTGATGAACGGAGATAGTACCAACTGTTACCAACATAAGCCCAACCAGTTTTCATATCACCGTTTTGGCCATCTAGGTAATACCAAGTTGAGCCGTCTTGGTACCAACCAGTTGCCATAGCTCCTGATGAACGGAGATAGTACCACTTGTTACCAAGATATTGCCAACCCGTTTGCATTGTAGCAGTTGTTGGATCTAGATAGTACCAGGTTGAATCATCGTTTATCCAGCCTGTACGTCTTTCACCACCAATATAGTTTTCTCCATTAATTTCTGTTTTAGCTAGATAATACCAGTTAGACTGATCATAAAGCCAACCTGTCTCTAAAGAATGATTCTGATTGAAGTAATAGTTCGTGTAATAACGCTTCTCTTCTTTATCTTCTGAATCTTCACGTTTTTCCCCGTACTCTTTTCCAACACTGTCTTTTGTTTTAATCTCTAATGCTTTCCAGCCAACATATTCTTGGAGACTTCCATCTTGTCCAAAATAGTACCACTTGTGTTGAAGGCCGATTTCATTAACTGGTTGGTTATCTAATAAATTATCACGATAACCTGTTCCAGGAATTTCTAAGTATTGCCATCCAACTACCATTTCTCCTTTATCACCAAAATAGTAAGTTTTGCCGTCTATTATATGCCAATAGATTGCTTTATGATCATCTTTTACATAATATTTTCTATTATCCTTATCAACAAATTGGCCACCTGTAGTATCCGCAAATACAGTATTTGTTGCTAGCAAACCGAAGAAAAAGACTGCTAATGCAATTTGCATCAATTTTTTTAGTATTTTCATTAGACGTATCCTCCATAATTGATTATAACAAAGACTAAACTATATGTCAATATATAATGATTTCAAAAAAAGCAGTTACACAAGGTAACTGCTTTTTTATTCTTGCATGGTGTAACCCACACCACGCACGGTTTTAATGTAACTCTTTTGACCTTTTACGTCAAGTTTGCTACGTAGATAACGGATATAAACATCCACGATATTGGTTTCGGTCGCACTTTCATACTTCCAAACACTTTCCAGCAACTGCTCTCGAGTTAAAACCTTCTTGCTTCCCATAAGGGTAGCCAAAAGGTCATATTCACGACGTGTGAGGGCAATCATTTCTTCACCACGATAGACAGTATGATGTTCTACGTCCATACGCAGATTTCGATAGGATGTCGGGACCTTCATTTGACTACAGTGTTGGTCGATAAAATCCCGACCTCGGAAAATTGCTGCAATACGAGCCACCAAATCATCAATAATGACTGGCTTGTAGATATATGAAACAGCGAAACGCTGGATTGTTTCAAGTTGGTCTTGCAATTCTTCTCGATGATCCAAGACTATAATAACCGAAGCTGGCTTAGTCCGACTCAACTGTTCTGCAAAACCCTGGGCTGTCATATCCCCTAGATGAGTATTCAGTAAAATCAAGTCATAGTCAGTCTGAAGAGCCATGGAGAGAGCTTTTTGACCCTCTTCTACCTGATCAACTCGGTATTGCTCTTTTTGGAGTTCCAGACTTAAAAAATGAGCTAGATTTCTTTCTTTCTCAAGTAATAAAATCCGTTTCCCCATGGCTGACCTACTTATTTTTCGTCGTACCAAGAATAGTGGAAGGTACCTTCTTTGTCTTTACGTTGGTATGTGTGAGCACCAAAGTAGTCACGTTGTGCTTGGATCAAGTTCGCTGGAAGATCCGCTGAACGGTAGCTATCGAAGTAAGTGATGGCTGCTGAGAAGGTTGGTACAGGTACACCTGCTTGAACAGCAAGAGCTACAATGTCACGAACTGATTGTTGGTACTTAGCAGTGACATCCAAGAAGTACTCATCCAATAGAAGGTTAGCAAGATCTGCATCGCGGTTGTAAGCATCAGTGATCTTTTGCAAGAAACGAGAACGGATGATACATCCATCGCGCCAGATAGATGCGATGTCCGCAAATGGCAAGTTCCAATTGTTTTCTTTAGAAGCAACGCGCAATTGTGCAAAACCTTGTGCGTAAGAGATGATTTTTGAGAAGTAAAGGGCTTGACGAATCTTTTCGATCAACTCAGCCTTGTCTCCTTCAAATTTGAATGCAGCTGGTTTTGGAAGAACCTTGCTAGCATGTACACGTTCTTCTTTGTAGGCAGAGATGTAACGGGCAAATACTGACTCAGTGATGAGTGACAATGGCACACCAAGGTCAAGCGCTGATTGGCTAGTCCATTTACCAGTTCCTTTGTTTCCTGCAGCGTCCAAGATGTAGTCTACGATTGGTCCATCTTGACCTTCGTCGTCTTGCGTTTCAAGATATCCGCAGTGATTTCGATCAAGTAGCTGTCCAATTCACCCTTGTTCCATTCAGTGAAGATTTCAGCCATGTCTTCTGCAGAAAGTCCAAGCAAGTGTTGCATGAGGTCATAGCTTTCTGCGATCAATTGCATATCACCGTACTCGATCCCGTTGTGGACCATTTTCACGTAGTGACCAGCTCCATCAGGACCGATGTATGTCACACATGGTTTTCCATCTTCAGGCGCTTTTGCAGAGATTTCTTCAAGAACGTCAGCTACCAGGTCATATGCTTCTTTTTGTCCACCAGGCATGATAGAAGGACCTTCAAGGGCACCTTTTTCACCACCAGATACACCTGTACCGATAAAGTTAATCCCTGAGTTCGCCAACTCTTCGTTACGACGGATGGTATCTTTATAGAAAGTGTTTCCTCCGTCGATCAAGATGTCACCTTTATCCAAGTGTGGAAGAAGGGCTTGGATAGTTGCGTCTGTACCAGGTCCTGCTTGAACCATGAGCATGATACGACGTGGTTTTTCGATTGAGTTTACGAAGCTTTCGATATCATAGCTTGGCACAAAGTTCTTTTCAGGATGGCAAGCAACAACATCTTCTGTTTTTTCTTTACTACGGTTATAGATAGCAACTGTGTATCCACGAGATTCAATATTAAGGGCAAGGTTACGACCCATTACGGCCATACCAACAACACCAAAGTTTGCTTTTGTCATGTGACACTCCTCTTATTTAATATGTTTTATTTTATCACGTTTATCTGTGAAAAGAAAGAATTTTATAACAATTTGACTAGTAGTCTAAATCATCCGCATGGCCAGAACCATTCCCAACAAAGTATCCTGTCTTACAGTTTAGAGTGAAGAGATAAGTTCCATCTGGTTTGTAAAGATTGTAATATCCATTGCCATTCACAATATTTACACGTTCCAAAATATATTGGTTTCCAGTGATATATCCACGCGCACGGGATGTCTCAAGGATCTGTTCAAGAACACCATCTGCAAAGGTCCAGGCAGGATTACTACTATCGTTTACAGCAGATTGATTATACGGTACTCGGCTAGCGCTTCTTTGCAAATTAACACCTTCGCTTGACAAGCCACTATTAGTAGATGCCGCAGTATCACTTGTTGAAGTAGATGGACTGCTTTCTGTTGTTGGGCTTGACGCTTCCTGGCTCGCTGCTGTTGTCGAAGCAGTTGTTGAGGTCGTTGTTGTACTTGTTAATTGACTCTTACCAAGGCTGATTGCTTTATCAAGCAGTTTATCAATTTCTGTATTACCAGTCTTGATTTCCGTGAATTTAGCATCCGCTTTGATTTTTGCATTTGTATCCAAGACACCATCTGTAATAGCTGGAGTTTCAAATTGAGAGTTCACTTCTTGGATAGCCTTTATTTGGGTTTCTAGACTATCATATTTTGATTTGGCTAGAGTATGTTCTCTCGCTCCTTCTAGTTTATCTAGAAGTTCTTTCAATTGATTCAGTTGACTAAACTGGCTATTTTTAAGAGCCGTTTTGTTTTCATCAGTATAAAACGTGTCGTAGAGCGTATTAAATTGTTCATAGACTGACTGATTGCTTACCAAACCTGAATCCGCCGCCTTCGTTTGAAGCTCTTGAGAAGAACGCGTAATCTGACGATAAACGTAATAGCCACCTCCAAAAATCAAGAGGACTAGCAAAATAATGATTGATAAAATTGCCCATTTCTTTTTATTTTGTGGTTCATCATCTGCTTGAGCAGAACGAGACAAGGGTTGAAGTTGATCTTCATTTTCCTCATAAACCACTGCAACTTCGGAGTTATCAACCTCAGCCATTTCCACAGCTTCCAATTCATCCTTAAAAGGTTGCTCGAGAACTCTGGTTTCCTCTTCTTCGACTTCTTGGGCAACGATTTCAGTTGTATCTGTGGCTACTGCAAGAGCAATTGCTTCCTCTTCCGGACTTAACACATTTTCTTGTTCAGCAGTTTCTCTCACTTCTTGGATCATATCATCCAAGCTTTGAGTAGACTCCTCTTTTTTCGTTTGTAAATTTTCAAATTTGTCTGCTTCGATTTCTTCACGGTGTTGCTTGATATATTTATCTAAGATGGTATCATCTGGAGTCACACCTGCTTCAACCTCTTCGTTCTTACGAATAGCCTGACCAACCGTTAAATCTTTAGCCTCTTCAAATTCAAACTTAGATTCTTGCTCACCCTTGTGATGGCGATTGCGTCTTTCTTACTCATTTGCATTCCTTTCCACTTTGACATCTTGTCTTTTCACTCGTTGACCAAAATATTGATATAAATCAACTTTCAAAGTACCGTTATAGAGTTTCCGTTTTTTATCTGCCTGACTACCATATTTACTTTCAAAAGCTTCATCACTGGTCAGGATAAATTTACTCCAGGTTTTAAGTGGTGCAAATACCTCTCCCATCTCAGCATAGAGCTTTGTTACTCCTGCGTCATCTAATAAGCGTTCCCCATATGGTGGATTCGAAATAATAACTCCATTAATCTTATCTGTTCGCAAATCCTGCACGCGCATCTGCTTAAAGTGGATATCCTTAGAAACCCCCGCAGCCTGAGCATTTGCCTTAGCAATTTCCACCATGCGGCCATCGATATCACAGCCCATGATGTCTAGCTCAATCTCACGATTAATCTTCTTGCTAGCTTCCGTACGAATCTCCTGAATCAAACGATCACTAACCCAATTCCATTCTTCGAAAGCAAAGGAACGGCGTAAGCCTGGCGCCATATTACGAGCAATCATAGCTGCCTCAATACAGAAGGTTCCTGAACCACAGGTTGGATCAATCAAAGGTTTATCTGGATACCAGTTTGATAATTGCAGAATTGCTGCTGCCATGTTCTCTTTAATAGGAGCACCACCTTTTTCAGTACGATAACCTCGTTTGAAAAGACTAGAACCACTTGTGTCAATCATGATAGTCGCAACATCTTTAAGAATTGAAACCTCTATTTTAAACTCTGGACCATTTTCCATCAAGGGAACGCCTTCTGGTCGAGCATAATGTTTCTGCAACTTCTTCACAACTGCTTTTTTAGAAATAGCTTGAACACTAGGTTCATTATGAAGTTTTGATTTGACACACTTAGCCTTTGAAATTGGAAAACGCGCTCCAAGTGGTAAATAGTTTCCCAATCTAAGGCAAAAACTCCTTGAAAAAGTTCTTCAAATGTTTTTACAGGAAAAGTCCCAACAACAATCTTAATCCTATCTGCAGCTCGTAGCCACAAATTAGTTTCAATAATTGTCTTTACATCTCCTTCAAAGCGAACGCGACCATTCTCAACTTGACAATCATAGCCAAGTGCACGCACTTCCCGACCTACAACAGCCTCTAAGCCTGCTGCAGCAGTCGCGATTAAATTAAATGTTTGTTTCATGTCAGTCTTTAAAGACCTTTCTCTTGTTCACCTTTAAAAAATGAGGTTGAGAAAATTTCTCAGCCCCAACCTATATGCAATTTTCTATAAGCCATGTTTTGTTCCAGAAGTGACTAGGACCACTTCTTTCGATAATCATCTGTCTACCACTAACAGCTAGAAGCTGCTAGTAGTCAGAGTACTACGTTCGTTTCCGCGCACTCCATGCCCCGACCAAAATTTGGGTTGCTAGCTTGAGGGGTTTACCGCGTTCCACTCTCTCTGTTTCCAGAGAGACTTCGTCACTGTGGCACTTTCAGAGCTACTAAAACATATCCGAAAACTTAGTCTATTCACTCGCCGTAACGATTTCTCGTCCCTAGGCTTATGGTTTCGCCTAGCACAAACACTACAGGCATCACAGCCTGTGCTAGCATGGACTTTCCTCATGAAAAGATAAACTCTCCACGCGATTATCCAAAAATTGCACAACTGTATGATTCTTAGAAATCAGAATTTTCTACGATTTGTTTTCCAAATACTTCTTTTTCAAGACGATTCAAGCGTTTCAAGATATCAAAGTTAGTCATAGAAGTCGTACTTCCAAGCTCGGCAGGTTCAGAAGTTACAGATACAGGTGCTACCTGAGGTTTGTTCGCCAATTGTTCTTTCAATTCTGCGACTTCCAAGCGCAATGATTTAACCAACGCTGCATAAGTTTCATAATCCTTGATAACGTCATCTAAGAATTCATCTACCTCTGCTTTACTGTATCCACGTACTTCTCTTCCGAAATCCTGCTCAAAAATATCCTTTGCTGTAAAAATAATACTTGCCATGTCTCTCTCCATTCTCAGTTACTAGTATTATTATATAAAAAAAGGCAAACAAAAAGCAAGGTCAAAGCCTCAATTTTCGGAAAAATTTTCGGCTATTTCGTTTAAATCCTCAAATGTTAATCTTTTTGTAATATAGTTGTCTTTCTTTTTCATCAGTTCGTAAAAAAATCTCAGTTTTGTTTCGTTTTCTTGATCATAAAAAAGATAGGCTCCATCTGTATTTTCAAGTAAAAAAATCTGGTAATCTCTCAATTGGCTTTTATGCTCATAGGATGGATAGGCATACTTGATAAAATCGACCTGTTTAAAATCACTCAATTTGATCTGATTTGCTTCATTCCAATTTGAGCCATGTGTTTCAAAATCAAAAATAGTCGCTAGTTGGAATCCATAGTCATCTTTCATTTCCTTGGCAACTTCTAAAACCCAATGTTCAAAACCAAGAGAACCTGTAAACACTAGCCATTGCAACCCTTCCTCAACCATTCTTCCAAATCTCTTCGAATAGCTTTTTTGATAATTTTTAAACGAATGTCCTTTTCATTAAACACTCCTAAATCAAAAGCTGAGTATCCCAAAACCAAGGCTGTATGCATTTTTTCACCCTTTCTGAAAACCTTTGTGGTATAATAGAGTGATGTTATTGTACCAATAAGGAGGACTATGGTCAACTATCCACATAAACTTTCATCTAAACCAAGCAAAACTTCTCTACCTCAAACTAAAAATTTCGCAAATCGAGGTATGAGCTTTGAAAAGATGATTAATGCTACCAATGACTACTATCTATCACATGGAATAGCAGTCATTCACAAAAAGCCAACCCCAGTTCAGATTGTTCGGGTCGACTACCCTCAACGGAGTCGCGCTAAAATTGTTGAAGCCTATTTTAGACAAGCTTCAACTACTGACTACTCGGGTGTTTATGAAGGATTTTACATTGATTTCGAAGCAAAGGAAACCAGACAAAAAAATGCTTTCCCGATGAAGAACTTCCATTCTCATCAGATACAGCATATGGAACAGGTTCTTGAACAAAAAGGAATTTGCTTCGTCCTAATCCATTTTTCTTCTTATCAGGAAACATATTTATTACCGGCGATTGACCTTATCCGTTTTTATCAACAGGATATGGGGAAAAAATCAATGCCGCTTGATTATATTCGAGAGCATGGTTACGTGATTGAACAACAAGCCTTCCCTCAAATACCTTATCTCGATATCGTCAAACAACATTTACTAGGTGGTAAAACAATATGAACAAACAACTTATCTGGCGCATCGCTAAATATCTAGGGATTGGATTCTTAGTAGCCTTTATCGCTTCGATATTGATTGGTGGAAGTGTCTTCTTCTACTATGTATCTAAAGCACCAGAACTTTCTGAAAGCAAACTGGTAGCAACAACTTCAAGTAAGATTTACGACAGTAAAAACGAATTGATTGCTGACTTAGGAGCAGAGCGCCGTGTCAATGCTCAAAGCAATGAAATTCCTATTGAACTGGTTAATGCAATTGTCTCTATCGAGGATCACCGCTTCTTTAACCACAGAGGGATTGATAGTATCCGTATCATGGGCGCTTTCTTACGAAACCTCCGTAGCAATGGTCTCCAGGGTGGTTCAACCTTGACGCAACAGTTAATAAAATTAACTTACTTTTCAACTTCTTCATCAGACCAAACAATCGCACGTAAGGCCCAAGAAGCTTGGCTAGCTATTCAGTTAGAAAGAACTGCGACCAAACAGGAAATTTTGACATATTACATCAATAAAGTATACATGTCAAATGGTAACTATGGGATGCAGACAGCTGCTCAAAATTACTATGGTAAAGATTTAAAAGACCTATCTATTCCACAACTTGCTCTTCTAGCAGGAATGCCACAGGCTCCTAACCAATATGATCCTTATTCTCATCCAGAAGAAGCAACAGAACGTCGTAATCTAGTCCTATCAGAGATGCAAAAGCAAGGCTATCTAACAGCTGAACAATATGAAACGGCTATAAATACACCTATTACTGATGGCTTACAAAGTCTGAAAGGAAGCAACACCTATCCTCCATACTTAGACAATTACCTCAAAGAAGTGATAGAACAAGTTGAAACAGAGACAGGCTACAACCTTTTAACTACTGGAATGGATGTCTACACTAACGTAGACCAAGACGTTCAAAAGCGTCTTTGGGATATATACAACACAGATGAGTATGTTTATTATCCGGATGATGAACTTCAAGCAGCTTCTACTATCGTAGACGTTACAAATGGTAAAGTTATTGCTCAGTTAGGTTCAAGACACCAGTCGAGCAATGTATCCTTCGGACTCAATCAGGCCGTTGAAACCAACCGTGACTGGGGTTCTACTATGAAACCAATCACAGATTATGCACCTGCACTTGAATACGGAATTTACGACTCTACCGCAGCGATCATAAAAGATGCCCCTTATAACTATCCTGGAACAGATATTCCTGTTTATAACTGGGATAAGCATACTATGGAAACATCACACTACAATATGCAATCCAACAATCGCGTAACGTACCTGCCGTTGAAACACTTGAAAAGGTTGGTTTAGACAAAGCCAAGACTTTCTTGAATGGTTTAGGTATTGACTATCCGGATATGCACTATGCCAATGCTATTTCAAGTAACACGACTGAGTCAAACAAAAAGTACGGAGCAAGTAGTGAGAAAATGGCTGCTGCCTATGCTGCTTTTGCTAACGGTGGTATCTACCGCAAACCAATGTATATCAACAAGATTGTCTTTAGTGACGGAAGTTCAAAAGAGTTCTCTGATCCTGGAACACGTGCCATGAAGGAGACTACTGCCTATATGATGACAGAAATGATGAAGACTGTCTTGGCATACGGAACGGGTCGTGGTGCTTATATGTCTTGGTTACCTCAAGCAGGTAAGACGGGTACATCTAACTATACAGATGATGAAATTGAAAATTACATTAAGAGATACGATTATGTCGCACCTGATGAAATGTTTGTAGGATATACCCGCAAATATTCAATGGCTGTTTGGACAGGTTATTCAAATCGCCTCACTCCAATCGAAGGAGATGGATTTAGAGTAGCAGCAAACATCTACCGATCAATGATGGAATATCTTTCCGAGGATGATCACCCAGGTGATTGGACAATGCCTGAGGGCTTGTATCGTAATGGTGAGTATGTCTTCAAAGTCGGCGCTCGTAGTAACTGGATCCCTCAAACAACCCAACAAGCTACTACAGTAGCTCCTACTACAACAACCGAAAATCAAACTACAGTAGCTGAAACTACTAGTCCAAATAATGGACAAAACCAAACTGTTCCAAATACAAATCAAAACCCTCAACAAAATCAAAATCCTCAACAAAATCCAAACCCTCAAGGGCAACAATAATCAAAAAAGACCTGGGAAACATCATCCTAGGTCTTTTATTAATGAAAAAGTGGAGTTAATTATTAACTCCACCTTCTTTTATTTTACATGGTTTGCAAGATCTTCTTGCGCTTTTTTATTAGATTCTTCTTTTTCTTTCTTCCATTTATCTTGAGCTTTTTGATATTCATCAGCAGTTACTGGTTTATCTTGAAGTTCAAGGTATTTGTACAAGAGTGCCTCACTTGTTCCCTTGTTACCTGAGTATGCAAATGGAAGTGTGAATGGTACCATCTTAGACAACATTGGACGTCCAGTTTGAGAAGCTGTTGGAATAATCAAAGCGCTATCTGTCAACCAAGCTTGGGCTGCAGCATATTTGTCATAACGTTTTGAAACGTCAGTGTTTTCGTTTCCGGCTTCAACAACCATTTTTTCGTAGTCTTCCAAACCAACTTGTTTGGCTGCTGCATTATTTGTACCTGCATCAAATCCTAGGTAAGTCTTAGTATTTTCACCGACTGATGGTTTGATGATATCAAGGTAAGTAGATGGGTCTGCAAAGTCTGAGTCCAACCAACGTTATCTGAAAGATCCCAATCTTCCCCAGCAGCTGACTCAGCAAAGTAAGTGACATTCTGAACTTCATCTTTTTTGAAGTTGTTGGATATCAACGACTACGTTATCAGTTCCTAATGTTGCTTCAAGTGATTGTTTCAATGATTGAACACGTTGTACTTTTTGTAGTACTTGTTTGGTCAACCGGCATATCCAAGTGAATTGGGAATTGAACACCTTCTGCTTGGAGAGCTGTCTTAGCTTTTAGCAAATTCTGCTTTTTGCTTTTTTTCTGGACTGTAAAGACCGTCTTGAGCATCGTCTAGGTTAACATCTTTCCACTCGTCACCATAAGTCACCAATTTTTCCTTAACTAACTCACCAAAGTTTTTACCATCTGCTTGAACAAATGTTGGTGGTACGAACAAGTTACGAAGAAGTTTTGTTGCTCCACTTTCTCCATTGATTTGAGAAGTATAAGCTGTTCTATCAATACCGAAGGCAATCGCTTGACGGAAGTCTTTGTTAAGGAGAGCTTTCTTAGTTGAAGTTTTTTGCTCATCTGTAGTCTTAGAAGTATATTTATAAGACTGACGATCAATATTGGTACCAATTAAGTAAGTTGAAGAATCTTGTGGTGTATAAACGATATTGTCTTTAAACTCTTTTTCAGTTTCAGGATAACTTGCACTTGTTGGGAATAGACGAGCCGTTGAGAAACCACCAGCCTTAAAGGTTTCTGCAGGTTTGTTTGTATCTTGACCATCCCAGAATGATAGTTTTACTTTATCAATATGAACATTGTCCTTATCCCAATAATTTGGATTCTTTTCAAATTCTACTGAAGATTTAGCTACCAATGATTTCAACAAGTAAGGACCGTTATAAAGGATACTACTTGGATCTGTTGCTTTGGCAAAGTCACTTCCTTTTGAAGTAAGGAATTCTTCATTGACCGGTGCAAGAACACCCATAGTTGTTTTAGAGTTCCAGAAGCTTTCAGGTTTGTTCAAAGTATATTGAACAGTCTGATCATCAATTGCTTTGATTCCAACTTCAGAAAAGTCTTTAACTTTACCTTTCACATATGCATCCAGACCCTTAATAGAATCTTGAACGAGATAAAGTGCTTCTGACTTGTTGTCAGCTGCATATTTAAGACCCGTTACAAAGTCTTGAGCTTTCACAGCTGCGTACTCTTCACCTTCAGAAGTATACCATTTAGCATCTTTACGGATTGTATAAGTGTATGTCAAACCATCTTGAGATACAGACCAATCTTCTGCCATTGATGGCACAAAGTTTCCGTAGCGGTCATTTTCCATCAAACCGTCAATGACGTTACTAGTGATATTAGAAGTTGCTGCTTTACCAGTTGTCAAATAGTTGAGGTTGTCTGGGTCGGTTTCATACGTGTAAGAAAAAGTTTTCTCACCTTTTGCGCTCGAACCTGAACAAGCCGCCAAAACACCTGACGCTAACAGAGTCACTCCTGCTAGGGCCATTACTTTTGAAAATTTCATAATAAACTCCTTTATGACTTTTTATACATTATAGTCCCTTTTTTGCTAAGTGTCAATACAATTTTCAGAATTTTTAAAACTTATTGAATTGAATGTTTTTTAATTGTCACTTTTATGTATGTTAGCATAGATTTTCTAATGATTTTTAACCTATCCGAGAGTCATTTTAGCTATCTTGCTTGTCCTAAATTTTTTCGATTTAGAGTAGATTTTTAGCGTATTTAAAACCCTACTGCAAAACCTTATTTGGTTGACATTGTAACTATATTTAAGTTATAATATAAATTATAGGAGGAATTATTTTCATGAAAAAAATTCAAAAACAATTCATTATCGGTGCCGCGCTTCTAGCAAGTACAGGAATAGTAAGCACTGTAAATGCGGATACTACACCAGTAGAAAGCAAAACACTTTCTACTAAAGATAACAAAGCTTCTGTTACTAAAGAAACGGTTAAACAACAAACTGAACTTGTCGCCAAAGCTAAAGAAAATCTAAATAAAGCTTCTAACAATAAAGCTAAGGCTGAAGAAAAATTGGCTGAAGCCCAGAAAGATTCTATTGACACGAGCGAAGCAACTATTGCTAAAGCCCAATCATCTGTGACCGATGCCCAAAAACAAGTTGCTCCAGCTAAAAAAACTGTAGAGCAAGAGAAAGCATCTCTTGAGGCAGCCAAGAAAGCTGAAATGGATCAGCAAGAGCTTGTTAAAGAAGAACAAAATAAATTAGAATCTGCCAAATCTGAAACAGAAACTGCCAAAAAATCCGTCGAAGCGGCTCAAAAAGAACTTGATAGCAAACCTGCCGATGAAAAAGTTCAAAAAGCTAAAGAAGAGTTAGATAAAGCCCAAAAACGTTTGACTGCCCACGAAGAAGAATTGAAGCAAGCTGAAGTTGCTGATGCAAAACGCCAGTCTGCCATCGACAAAGCTGAAGCTGAGATCAAGGTTGCACAAGCAGAAATCAAAGAGAAACAGAAAAAAGTTTCTTCACAAGATCAAGTCCAAAACACATTTACCCTATCACAAAATTACATCAAAGCTGTAAAATCTATAAGAAGTGGAAGCTCCTCTCAGTTAACAGATGAAGCTAAAGAAGTCCTTTATAAAGAAGCTAGTGTATTAAAAACAACAAACAACTATATCAGTAGCAAAAAAGATGCTGAACGCATCTATGACATTAATTCTATTCCAAAGGATGTCATTCTAGAGCTCAACTTCTACACTCAAGACTTAATCAATCAGATTCGTAAACAAGCAGGAACTAGTCCAGTAACAGTGACCCAAAACAGTATGGACTATGCTGCAGCTCTTGCTCAAGCTGCCCGTGAAGAAAAA
>BNJT01002820.1_pt1 | contig 154650 bp, 288 predicted proteins | sample 8540491 | NCBI WGS metagenome assembly BNJT01 (sample SAMD00202455, study PRJDB9452) | human saliva metagenome | host: Homo sapiens
AAGTGTTATTATATGATACATAATACCGGGATTGTTGTACAATACATTGAGGGTGGAAAAGACTTTTTCAATTGGGCTGAAGTATCTGAGGTTATGCAGTGTATTAAAGATAAAGGAGATTTTGATGATGGACTTGCAGCAGTACAATGGTTCAATTCCTCTTGTCTACTCTATTGAGGATATATTGAGAAATTTCTACAAGAACTATTAGATAGAGATATAAGATTTACAATAGATGAGGGAGACTTAAATACTCTACTAGAAGAAGATGAGGATTAAGGTATGACTATAAAAGATAAATTCAAAAGATGTTTTTTTGATTTCACTATAAACAGTGAAACTAAACTAAACAAGATTAAATACATCTGTGAGAATTCATATACAGATGGTAAGTGTAAGGATTATATAGATGAGTTAATTACCGATGACGAGAAATTTTCATCATTTGCAACCCTATAGCTTTCTAAAGTTTATTTCAATGAAAAGAAAAGAAGGGATACATCTACATTTAAATTGTTTATGTTTGATGCAATCAGAGACATTTATGAAAATTGATTAGGAGTTTATTACGATGTTAAAGTCAGGTATTTTTAAAAAGTTAAAGATATGACTTATAGTGTTGTACAGTATGATGGTGCAGAGCTTTCTCAGATTTGATATATTTACAAATATGGAAGACTATGGTATCTACAACACAGAAAAGATGTAATGCTTCCTACTACAAGGAAAGGGTTGTAAGAGCTTCTTGGAAGAATAAACTTATAAAGCTATACAAGACAATCATAAATGCACCATCAATAATAAATGCTGTTCTAAACAGGAAGTTACATTTGAAGATGGTAAGCCGATAATAGTAGTTACAAAAAGAGGACTCTTCTATTGATGCTAAGCATGTGATGAAACTTGTGGGAGTTAAAGTTGTATATGAGTATTTCCAAACAAAAGAAGGCTCTATAGAGTTTACAGCAATAGAGCAGACAAAGTATACAACTCTAGTACCGTATAACATAGATGACTATGAGACTCTTGGTTTTGAAGATAAGGTACAAGTCAAGAAGAAACCTATAGGAAGAAACTATAAGACAGCTGAAGAATTGTTAAGAGAATTCCTGCATTAAATCATATAAATGATGGGAGTAATGATTATGTAGTTGTGCAATCTTATGAAGAAGCAGTTGATAGATTAAACACTTGGATAAACTCTAAAGAGCAATTAAAGTCTGTCGATATAGAGTCATATCATACTCTATGGGGAATTGGTTCTGATAATAGGATTACTGGAGTATTCCTAGGATTTGGTGAAAAGTGGTCTACTTACTTTCCATTCAGGCAGGAGAATTTTTCTGTATAACTTGCCATTAGAATTTTTAAGGCAAATATTTGATGCAGTAAACAATCAGCCACCAGCACCTGAAGTTCTAATACTATCACATAACTCCAAATTCGAAATTGAAGGTTTCTATCAGGAGTTTACAGATTGGATAAGAATAGATGTTGATACTTGGTTATTGGCAATACTGGTTAACCCTATTGTTAAAAAGTGGTACACATACACTGAAGGCTATAGCTGCTAAGGTTGATGGAAACTTCTATGTAGACTTGAAACACATATTCTATGGCAAAGTAGAATTTAATGTTCTGCCTCCAGATGTTGTAAGACTCTATGGTTGTCCCGATGCAACATCACCAGCTAAAATATTTCCTTATCTTATGAAGAAATTACCAGCAGATGAAAAGATACATAATGTCTCTAGAAATGAAGTTACCTTATGTAAAAAGCATCTATGGAATTCTATGGTTTAAGAGCTTAAGCAAGATAAGTTAGATGCATACATACAAGAGCAGGAAGAGGCAATAGAAATTCTATCAACAGAGTTTAAGAGAATATTTCACACATCAAAGAATATAAACTCTACTGATGTGTTAAGAGATATTATGTACAATAAACTCAGATTACCAGTCGAAGTTACTACAGATAAAGGATTACCAGCAGTATCTAGAGCAGCAAGGAAATCTGCAATCGACAAGGGTACTATAAGGGATTATGATAAGACAAATATGCCTAAACCTATAACAGATAAATCAGGCAAGGTTCTTATTAAATCAGAAGAGTTAGCATCTAATAAATACTATAGTTTAGTTATATATGAGGCATACAAGAAAGCTGTAAAAGGAACTTGGTGCACTTAGGAGATTGAAAAAGAAGTCTCTTATGGATAGATTTAGGTTCTATATAAATCAGCTTGGTGCTGGTTCTAGTCGTGAGACATCAGATGCTCAGCAGTTCTCAGACATAATGAAATCTTTAGCAGTTGCTGATAGTGAACATCACGGAATGTTATCTAGCGACTGGAGTCAGGTTGAGTTGAGAATATTTGCTTTGGGTGGCTGATGAGAAGCCTCTACTTAAACTATGTCATGAACCAGGAGTCGATTTACATCGTGCGATATTATCACTTATACTTGGTAAGGAGATTTGGGATATATCCGAAGAAGAAAAGAAAGAATGGAAAGGCAGTTAACTTTGGTGCAGTTTATCTTATATCTGAGTATGGGTTAGTTAGAATGAAAGTTGGACCTAAGTACACAAAGGCAGAGTTAATTGTTGCAAGGGACGAGTTGACAACATTCTTCAACACATTCTCATGATAAATAAACTAATTGCAGAGACAAGACACAGACTACTTACAAAAGTATAATGTAAAAACTCTATTCAATTATTATAGGTATTTTTCCAGAATTAGTCGACCCTACATTACCAAAGCGTGTGAGAGAATCTATGATTCGTGCTGGGTACAAATACACCTATTCAGGGTACTGGTGCTGGTATGATAAAGATAGCTCAGATTAAGTGCTGGAATTATATAAGAGATAAGGGTTGGGATAAACCTAAGATGTATGATGGCATACCATTGCCACAAGTTCGTATTATGCTTTCAATTCATGATGAGTTACTTGTATCTTATGATAAGGAAATTCCTAAAGAAGAAATAATTCATATGATGAAGGAATGTATGGAGTTAGAGTGGGAAGGTGCACCACCATTCTTTGCTTGTCCAGCCTTTATAAATAACTGGGCTGATGGAAAGAATCCTGCATTTGAGATTGGAACTGAACTTAGGGATAAGATAGATGCTGAGTTCCTAAAAGGTAATTATCTACTAAGAGATTCTGGTAAAGAATATCTTGATTATTTAACTGAGTATCGTAAGCAAGAAGTAGAATCTTATATGCAAGAGCTTAAGGCTAAATATAAGACTGTTGATGCAATTGCTGAGAATGTTAAACATCCATCATTGACGCACACTCTAATTGAAGCTATGCTACCAGAAAAGAGTGATAGAAAACATCTATCACACAGAGAGAGAATTAAGGAGAGTGTAAGGAAATGGATATATGGTCAGGAAGCTACTGTTACTGCAGAGTATAAGGAAGTTGAAGAAGAAGCCTAGTGAAGAGTTAATAGCCTTAGAAGATTGGGAGAGTGCCTACATAACATTTGATGATAATGGAGATGTAGTATATGAAGCAAAGGAAGGTTATGAAGATGAGGAAGAAGCACATTCATCTAAAGATGACCTAGGTTTATCAGAAGAGAATCTTAAGCCTGTTAGACTATTCTACATTGGGTTGGATTGTGTAGTTGATTTTACTGGTCTTAACATAAGGAAGAAGGACAATGGTGCTATGAGAAACTTCTTAAGTTATGCGATAATGATGGTGGGTACAATTTAAAAATTATGCAGGGAAATAAGATGAGAGATACAAGAGCTAAAATTCCATATGTTCCGAATAAGATAAATGAAATATTTGAGCATATAGATGAATATGTAAAAAGAGTAAAAGGTGGTATTAAAGATGGATGATAAAATGAAAGAGAGACTTTTTAAGGATGCAGGGTATGTTAGGAAATGATTCTGAGGAAGAAGCTCCTAATATTGAGGAAGATGCAGGAAGCTCAAATGAGCAACTCGAAGAGAGTATAAGCAATGATAGCCTTTAGTAATGTTGTAAATACTCGACTACTAATCCTATACAAGCTTCGAGTAATAACCCTACAGGTCCAAAGAAATTAGTTCAAGGAGAAAAATATGAGGACTCTTCAAATAATGTTGTTGATGGAAATCCTAATATTGAAACGAGAACTGCAAAAGATGGTAAGAAGCTTCCTATGAAAAATTGTAGCAATTGTACTCTGTGTTGTTGCATTATCTGCAGCTGGAATATTTGGTGCTTGGAAGGCTGGACTACTAGAACCAGCTGAGAAACCAAAAAGACATTGATGAGTTGCTTGAGACACAGAATACTAGTGAGCTGGAGATTGAGAATGTTGCATTCTCATATACTGATGATGAGAAGTCTATGTTGAGGGCTAGAGGTTACACAGCTGAAGATATTGAAGAAGGAGAAAGGCTTGAAACTGATGCAAAGGAGCTTATAGATAAAGCAGACCAAGAGCGTAAAGAATATCTTGATAAAACAGTGAAGCCTCTGTTTGATACTGCTAGTCCAGAGTATAAGAGAAATGCAGCTACTACGTGGCTTGGTCTTAAGGATAATATGGATTGCATTAAGAAAATAAAAGAGTATACCTTATACTGAGTATGAAGCAATAAAGAACTTTTGATTACAGAGCAGTATTCCTGTAAGAGGGCATCAGCCATTCATAAAGATTTACATAGATGGCACTAAGCATAAGATTGGATTTTTATGTCAGTAAGTCCGCAGAGGTATAATGAGCTTTAAAGCAAAAGGCAATATTATTGTACGATTCAATTACATTGTTGAAGCAAAGATAAAGAAGGACGGCACTGTTAAGGAGAATAAGAAGAACTTCTTTATCAACAAAAAAATTGAAGAGTATGAAAGTGGAGAAACAGAAATGGATTCGTTTGATGAAGCTAATCCTAAAGACAATGTAGAAGATAGTTACGAAGTGCCTGATTCAAATGAAGAGGTTGAGATTGAAGGAATAGATTAAAGAGGTTACGATATGTATATATTACAAAGTAAAGATGATATGATGCCAGATTGGCTAAAAAGAAAATCTACATGCAAAGTGTAAATACTGTGGCAGTGAGATGGAAAAATTTCTACAATGACGAGAACGGAAGGTGTACAGGTAGAAGATGTTCGAATAATTTATGCTATGGTATGCAAGCAGCTAAAGGCAAATTTTATTTCTGAACTTACAAAGGTAAAAGGGTGTTGGCTTTTGCTACATTTTTAGATGTAGCATTGCCAATAACACTAAAGCGTCATATACCTCTATTCAATAAAGTATGTGGTAAAGTTAAAAATGAGATCTACCTACATTTTTACGCTCTATGTGTTTTCCCGGAGTTGATGGTGAGTGGTCTCAAATTTGTGCATCTTTAGATTTACAAACTATTGATGAGTTATATGAAAAATATGATGGTCAACTAAAGGATATTCTATAAGTAATAAGGAACTTATAGAAGAAATGTCTGAGTATGTTGAATTGGAAGTTCTATTAGTAACAGTAAAAAGAATGACTGCATAGCAACAATTACTGTGATGATTACTGGTAATGTTGATGAGTTTCCTAGTAAGGAACATTTTATTGCAGCTGTTAATGCAGCAGCAAATGGTTACATAAGAGTTGTACATCAAAGAGACAAAGAGACAGACAGGGTGTTGACTTCCTAATAAAAGAAGAGCATACTAAAACAAAAGGAAAAAGTTGAGGCTGCTATAAAAGGTGGTATCCCTATAGTAACATCTGCTCAGTTTGTTAACATTCTGAACGGAATGATAATAAAACACAAAACCGCAATGGAAAAGGAAAAGAATAATACTATATTGTAAGAAAGAAAAGGAGGTTTGATTTTAATGACTATAAAAGAGTACATTACAATGTATTACCCTATTAAGGAAAAATTGTGGCTATGAATACAGATGTAGTCAAGAGAGTAGAAGAAGCAGATGATTTACCATATGATAAAATAGGACTTAATGAGTTTGGTAAATTGTGCAAGCTTGTTATCATATCTGAAGATGATGGCGCAGGAAGAAGTATTGTCTACCTGTACTTGAAGTGCTGTCACTCGATAGGAAGCACTTATTAAGAGTGGAGAGGAAGATTTACTTAATGTGTATGATAATCTTATGGATGAGGTAGAAATCTGCGAGATAAATCTTGTCGACCTTAGTGAGCTTGTAAATTCGTATAAGAAAGAAAAGGCTAGATTGGAGGCGATAAATAAGGGTGTATCATCTATATGTTAAATCTAAATCAACTGTATTGCCTAGGATAAATTTTACATATAGTAAGTTATCAGAAGCTATTGAAACGATGAATACTTTAACTGTAAGTTTATCTGGGGCATATGTCATAAAGCTTAAAGATTTACCTTATGATGATGTTATGCAGTTAATTAAAGATGCCACTAAGTATCAGCATCTTGATATTTATATTGAAGTATCAGATTCCATACTAAAAGTATGTAAAAGTATTCCTATCCCGATGTATCTATTTTTAGGAAGTGAATCATACTGGGATATCTTTATAGATTTGGTAAGGAGGTATTCTATACTTCTGAGAAAGGTGGGTTAGAATTCCTATATAGGGTTCTACCAAGAGACTACGATTACATAAACGATTTTCTATTACAACTAAAAGATAAGTTTGGAGATAAACAAATTTCTATAGCAGAGATAAAATCTAACTTTGTAATAGATGATTTGACTTATCCACGAACTGTTCTTATTGCATATTTGACTATGTCAAGATGGAGAGCTTCTAAGCTTAGGAAATCAATAAATGATTTTGGGCAGGACTTGGTACTATATGCAATGAGGAAGAATGTAAGGAAACTTTTAGAAGAAAAAGATAATGTATTATAAAACTGGAACAGCTCCAAGTACATTAAAGACATTCCATATCAAAACATTGTTTGTATGTGTAATGCATTAGATTATGGAAGGGATGGATTTAAGGATATATTTCTTCTACTAAAACTATATGAAAAGAGGTGTAACTGTAAATGATTTTTATTAAAACGAAGTTCCATTTAATGGAATACTAAAAGGTACTATGATGCTTACAGACGAGGAAGGAAAATAATATATTTGTAAGCAGGTCTACATATGACCAGGCATTAAGAATTGCTGTTAAGTATGATGACAGTTTTGAGAATGTTCAGCGTGACGGTTTTCAATGAAGGCCCAGATTATCAGAATGATATGTATGATGGTCTAATATATAAGATGGGTAAGTTAATGCCATACCCTATTAATATGTTGGCACCGTTTATCATAATCCTACGAGATATGAATACTGAGTTAATAACAGAGGATACTACCGTTATTGACTTATACGGATATCTTCATGTCCTGTCACAGTCGCTTGACTTTTTATTCTTATTTGCTTATAGATGAGAAGATGAGAAACAACCCTAGGATTTCAACATACCTATACAAGACATATAAGGATAACTGGAATGAGTGTTCAGGAAATGCAATGGGAATAAGTCACTCAGCTACTACATATAGCACAGAAGTAAATACTCCTACGCCTGTATATCAGGAAGTAAATCAGACTGTAGTTCCTATGCCTGATATACAGCAATCTGGAGACACACAGTCAATATCAGTAGAAAAGCTTCTAGAGTTTAACTCTATGTGGGATGAGATTGCTACACCTAAAAATGAAGAGGAGGAAGATACCCCTAAAGAACCTGTGAAGAAGGAGCCTCACAAGAAAGTATTGAGTGATGTAAGTGAAGATGTTGATGATGCACGCAGCACCTCTACAGATGTAATAAAAAGAATTTGACGAGAATTTAAAACTGATGCTGAAGTTGAAGAAGAAGAAGATGACACAGATGTGTAAGAAAGGTAGGTAAAATATAATGCCAGATATAGCTTTAAAAGGAATGATGCTTGGTTTGATTGGAATCTTTTTGTTTGCCCATACCATTTTAGTGTTGGCATATTCAAGCTAAAGTATAATACTGTACCAATTGGTGTTAGGGATACTTGCAATGATTCCTGTAGTGAACATTTGTAAGGCAGAGTATAATTATAAAGGTAGAATGGGTATAGTATCCTATAGCTCAATTGTATCATCATTATCATTGCTTGTAGATTACTTGCTGCCTTTTACAACAAGAAACCATATTATCACACTTATAACAGTAATAGCTGTAATAGTTACAACTGCATTAAATGTCGTTTCATTAATATGGTTCAACATAACCATCTTAAAGGACTCTAATCGAGATTGTCAATTGGCACTCTATTTATTGCAATTATCTATCCATTAGGGCAGTACTTTATAGGGTACTTTATTAAACATGAGTTATTAAGAATTCTCTTAAGAGAGAAAAGGAATTACATCTAATGAGTGCTGCAAAATATCAAAGATATAGTAGCAAACAAGAGAGGTTACAAGTATCCATACATAAAAAGTAAACCAGATATCTCCGGCTATGTCTACAACAATAAGAAATTTACAGGCCGGAGATATGATGCTTTGTATTATGTAAGGATGGTAAAGAGAAAGCAATGCCTGATGAAATTTCAATGGATATCAGGAATATAAAACAAACTACTAAAGACAACTGGTAGTTTAACATTCTATCCAGTGGAAGGTGAGAGCATACCGATTGTAACAATAAAAGATTATATGGAGGCATTAGATATATGGATTTAATAGTATATTTAATTGCCTTATTCGTGTTATTCTCAATGAACACCAATAAGGTTTTCTACTGAGCAGGTTGATATAACACCTGAGTGCTATCGAATTGCCTTTAGGTAGTAACTTAGGGACTTAAGAAAGAAGAAGGTGCTTATATGGCAATTCTTAAGCAACTTGGATTATTGAGGTGAATAAGATGTTTGGAATTTTTAATTTTTGATATCTGTTTTAACAGTTATAGCTTGTTGGTTTTGTTGCAGGATTTAGCTTATATTCAATCCTAATAGTTATTCCTGTTATTTGTTTTATATCAAGGAAAGTAGGATACCATATAAAGTTTTTCTTCTATAGTTGCTTTTGAGGGTTATTCTATTATTCTTACATTTTACTCTTATGTTTATATTTGGAGAGATAAAATGGTTACAGTTATTATTCTTATTATTGATAAGAGCTGTGTTTATTATAACAGTTTTGTAGATGATACAGCTTATGTGTATGTAAGTGAGGAAAGGAAAAGATAAAGATGCAAGAGAAACTAGTTGGAGATGTAAAGAGTGTGTCTGTCGTAAAGAATTACGGTAGTGTACTTTGATGGAACTTCAAATTGATTTCGATACAGTAAAGATATTTGGGCAGCAAGATGAAATAATGGCATTTATGGGTAAGCGTGTCTACTACACACTTAGGGATGATATAATAGAAGGTGTTCCTACGCAGGTCGTTGCCTCTATTGCAGAGGTTCGTGTAATTGATGTAGTAAAAATCAGTAGACAACATTAGCTTATTCCAATGACGCAGAAGAGAAATGTGCAACTTTTCTATCAGAGAGTGTAAATATGGTGAGTTCTATCCGGGCTGTATTGCTCATTAACTGCAATACAATCAGGTTCATCTAGAAAGACACAGTGGGTTGATTGTACTGATTGACCAAGAGTCCAAGGAGTTCAGTCTGAGAATATTTACAAAGAATAACCTTGATAATGCTATGGAAATATTTAAGGGTGGCTTGGCTCATATGTTACCTTTGATATGAAAGTAACTCAGTATGGTAATCAGACAGAGGAAATTGCTATCATACAGGATACGGTTACAATAAGTCCTGAAGTAGAAGTATCAAGAAAAAGTTATTCTAAATGAAATAGCAAATGACCCTGCACTAGATGAATATGAAAAGACACATAATCTTATGAAGTATATAAAGAGCACTATTGATGGTGAACCAGGGGTATATACTTGTAAGGATGGCAAGTGAGATTTATATGATAAATGCACTTGCTAACATAACAATGACTTTGATATACAGGCAATGAAGCGTGCAGTATATACTTCTAGAGGATATCTTAAAACCCCACAAAAAGAATTGGAGTAGACCAATGTTAAACTCTAATTGTGCTTTAAGGTGCAAGGGATTACAGGAAGATACAGAGCTTTTACTAATCCTAGATGTTATGTCACAGGAAGAAGTTAGTCCTACAAAAAGTATGTACATAAGGATTAGAAAGATGGTTGATGATTGTATAAAGATAAGGAGAGGAGTTTTAAATGAAGCTGAAGAGATTGATGGCTATGGTAAGTTTATCTCTAATTTTTAGTGGGCTGCTCTAAGGGCAGCTCCAATATAACGATGGAGAAGGGTGTAGTTATGTTTGATGGAAAGCCGTCAATTGTAGATAGGTTTACCGGAAAATGCAGCAGAAGTAAAAACTTGGCAATGACAAGTATGAGGTTAAGTATACAGAGGCTCCAGTCCTTGCTAATGCTGATGGAAATGATAAAGGTATTGATGAATCAAACATGACCAAGTTTAAAGATGCACTGTACTTTACATTATATCTTGACACATATCTAACAATGTACAAGAAAAGTTGGAGATGGAAAATATATTTATGTGCAGACTGGAAGTGAATCCACACCAAAAGACTCTATGGTTCAGCAGGCGTATAATGTATTAGAACAAAACTCCAGTAACAGGAGATTCTAAATTTAAAAAGTAAAAGACAGATGGTGGATTTACAATAAAAGGCTCCTGGTGGTGTTGAGTTGCAGGCATTTAAAAATAAGGTTAGTGTGAAGAATAACATTCAAGTTACATATGGTGAAGATCCTAATTGTACTAGTGTTGAAAAATATTGACATAGGTGGCAAGGTTGTTGGAATGAAAACATTTACTACTTCAACATACAAGTTCTATGCATACAATGGGTATACAATACAGACAGTGCTTGGTGTTAACTTATCGGACTATATCGAAATAGATTAAGGAGTTTATTGAATGTGTAAAGATATTATAAGTAACGATTGGGATAAGCTTAGAGAATCTGTACCAAGTTTTAATGTCAGGGATAAGAAATTAAGAGATGATATAACTACTAAAGATTAAAAATCCTATCTTGGTAAAAACAGAACATCCTTTTTATGGGGTTAAGCGGAATACAGGTTGGTGTAGATTTTAATTGCACTCTACTTAGGTTGAAGGGATGGAAAGAGCATAGAGTAGTATTCAATCTTAGAGTAGACAAAGAGTTGGAAAGCCAGCTCTCTAGGGAGAGGTGTATGTCTGAACCATTAGTGTATTACATTGTTAAGCGTCCATTTTATTATTCTAGCTTCATGGACAGAGGCTAATGGTAAAAGGAAGAGTGAATGGTTAAAGGATAGGAATGCTGCAATATTCTGTCATGAGTGTGACCATCAGAACGGTATTCTAATACACGATATAGGAGAGATAGATGAAAGAGTACTAGTCGTATTTCCAGCTGAAGATTTCTCAAGTCTGCACATTGACACATACAGAGGTGTCAGAGAACGAATCATTAAATGGATAAACATATTCTATGACAAAAGAAGTATTTAATAGATACTCTACTTGAGGATGAGAATTCAAATTCATTCCTATCAGAATTGGGAGGGTTGACTTTTAATTGTAAAACTATCCTAAGTAAGGATGAGTACGACTTCCTATCAAGGCAGGAATTTATATTAAGTCCATTTAATGAAAAGGTTCTTAAGTAAGTACCACAGTACTGAGTTTATAGAACTTGTAAATAACACAAAGAAAAAGTCTAATAAAGACAAGGGATGTAAACGAGTACATTGAAAGAAGAAAGAAAAGAATTATAACTTCTACAGAGAAATCATTCAAGGAACTGTACAAGAAGTATGATATTGTGCTTCAGTTTGTTGGTAGTAGAAAGTTATTTCCATATATATCATCAATATCGTCCTATGGAGATGAAGTGATATCAATAGTGCAAAACATATACAATGATGATATTGATATAAAGTATAGTGGAGTTGACCTTTCATTTGAAAATACCATAAAAATATTAAGAGGTGAATAATGGCTAATTACGATGTTATTCTAGATTTGAATAAGAGAATAACTCTTGGTGAGTTTAGACACTATCAGGAAGATAATGAAGTATCACTTGAGGAGTTACATAATGCCTCTAAATGCTTTTATTGACAATAGAAATAATATAATATTTCTATTCTCAGATTATATGAGAGAAGTTGAAGGTAATAAGTTTAATTTTGTCTCATATGCAGATTATATTAGAACGCTGGCAAATCCTGAATTGTTTGACCAAGATAAATGGAAATTTAATTACATTGATGCTGGCTTCGTTCCTATTTATATGTTACCTACATTTTATGATTATAATGGTAGGGCAATATACAGGAAGCTGCGATTATAAAAACCTTTTTCTTGAAGAGAGATTTGGAAAGTCATTGTATGAGTTTCCATACTCATCATTTAAATCAACAAAGACTTCTACTGAATGTATGGATTTGTACATGAAGAAATATGATGTTGCTGAGGGTATTCAAAAAGTACAGATGGTAACATACTGGATGCAAAACTTTCTACAATTGTAGATGAAGTTGAAGCAGAGATATTTAGGTTCATAGAACAGAAAAGGATTTGATGTATGAACTTTAGTGAATTTCTAAAACTAATAAATAAGGATAGTGAGAAAACAAAAGTTGAATGGGAATCACCTACACAACAGGAAGTAGAGTTATTTCAAGAAATGATTTCTTGCACACCCTATATAAAAAGTTCTTTTGAAGATGGAGATGTAGCAAAGGCTTTCATATTAGAGTATCCTAAGTTTATGAAAGTGTTTGACAAGAAGAAAGCTTGCTGATTTGTTCTACACAGTAAAGAATGGATTTATAACAAAAGGTGTACCTGCTCACATCTGGTATATTATTGAGAAAGGGAAAAAGGAATATCCAAATACTCCTATGCTTGGATTATGGAGTGTATACAACCTGATATCTAAGGAAGCTGGTTGTGAGTGGAATGGATATACAGTGCTTGATGTTGCATCATCTGTTTACGGAAACTCTATATCTCTATTCAGTGAGTACAAGAAAAATATATCTGTGATTTCATTCGATGGATATAAACCATATGATGAAGTTCTGGTTGAGTGTAGAGATTCCAATAAGCAAACCAAATGGAAACTATAAAGTTGCTCTAATTGATAAGAGCATTCTGAATAGATTTTCATATGAAGAGATTGCAAGTATATATCCTACAAATGATGGATTGAGAATTGGAAAGTTCCTATTAAGAACATCGTCGGAGTTACAGGGCCTTACAAAGAATGATTTTGATTTGAGGGTTAAAGAATGAGAAGTCTTGAGGAATATCTCAACGGGTTAATTGGCTATAAGGTAGATGAGCCCCTATAGGGAGATGGCAAGAATAAAAAGTGTGTTGATTTCAATGAGGGTTCTCTATACCAGATGAGCTAAAAGAAATTTGAAGAATTTAGAGATGCATTAGAAGCACATAAGACAACAATAAATAATATCAATCTCTCATAATGGTTGTTGATATTTTTAAATCTAATCTCTGAAGAGATTAAGTTGCTAATCTTGAAAAAGAGGCTTCCAGCAAATGAGAAGCAGGAAGCAGTCATCCAGAAGATTGAAGATTTAAGAGATAGTATAATGAGAGGCTAACAAAGAACACAATAATGCTCTTAGGGTCTAGTGATAAAAATGTAAACAAAGTATGGGATGAGATAGAGGCAAAGAAAGAATCTTTAGCACAATATCAATCTAAGGTATATGACTACTGTTCTGATTATGGTATATTAACAAATGATATAGAGATACCAAAAGAGTTATTATCGCCTGAGAGATTGAATTCATTATATGATTCCTATGCAGCTTTTTCTACAGAAAGAAGACAATAGGAGGAACCCTATAGAGAAGTTTAGAATGCTATCCCAGATACTTCAGTGCAGGGTATAGTGCTACTTGTTGCTTTTTGTGTTAGCCTTACACCGGTACTTAGTATAGTATCCGTGATTGCTATTGCATTCCTAATAAAGTCGCAGCTTGGGAGTAGTAAGGAGGTTGAATACTACTCTCTATTAACTGGGTTACTATTTACTGTAAATCCTAAAGAATTTAAAACCGCAACCTATGATGAATCAGACTTACTTCCTGAAGAAATATCAGATGAGGAAGTAGAGGAAGATGAAAAGGTTTGCAGAATTATTGAAAGAGTTAGACAGTCTAGAGAATGAAGGAAGAAATAAAGGAAACTTCATCTCCTCTAATATCTGAGTTTGAGGGCAGGCGTAAAGAGTTCGAGGATAAAATTGATGAGACTATGGATAGGTTCAACTCTACAAAAGCACAGCTTAATGCAATGATAGCTGAAATTGAAGAAGCTACAAATGCTAAGGAAGAAGAATTATTAAATTCAAGAAAAGAGTTTTGGAACTGATTTCAATATGTCTCTATCAATGAGGACTAAATACATTCTTGGTGAGGATAATTTTGAATTCGAAGTTCAGGATTATGGCGATACAAATTTAATCATAAGACCTGCACTAAACCAAAATGATATGAGAGATTTTTATAAGAGTTCTTGTTATGAACGCTCTTATGAATGTAAGCCCTCTATTGCTAGAAGTTAATGTGTATGACCCTAATGGTATGGGTCAAGACCTTATGGTTTTTGTATCACGATGATTTTAAGAATGTATTCAAAGTTTATTCAGATGCCCTAAGTGAACCTATGGATGAGCTTACAGAGTATGCTCAGGCAAATCTCATGAATTGCAAGGACGAACAATTAGAGAGTACAATGATGAATGTGAGAAGACTGGAAAGACACCTAAGCCATACAGACTTCTAATAATTCTATCACAACCAAAAACGATGGAAGAGGACGAGGGCTTTACTGAAGTTTTTTTGGAATATTCTGTTAAGACAGGAGTCCTTATCTGGGTGATATCTGATAAGCTAAACTCTAATCATGCAAAGGTAATAAGGAAAACATTTGATGGTGTCTCCAACCCTATAAGGCAATATGCATCTGACACATTCTGTAGGAAGTTTGTTAACAACTATGCCGAGGCAATTAAAAATAAGCCAAGGGCAAGTCTAGATTGGGATAGCTTTGTCCAGAATATTTGTCCTAGTGATAAAAGATGGATTAAAGATACAAGCTCTATGATTGAGTTATATCCTGGTTATAAGAATGGTGACCCTAATGAGCCTACTATGTTTTCAGTTGGGCATCAGGGAAATGTACATGCATTAGGTGCTGGTTCTACTGGTGCTGGTAAATCAGCATTTCTAAATCATCTTATAGCGACATTAACTTGGATGTACAGCCCAAGAGACTTAGAGCTTTGGCTTGCCGACTTTAAAGGAAGTGAGTTTAATTACTATCTTGGTACAACTGAATATCCACAGAGATATCCACACATGCGTGCGTGTCTATGTACATCAGACGGAGATTATGCTCAATCACTATTTAGTGCATTAGAGAAAAATAGGTACACAAAGATATGCTCAGATGCAGGATACAAAACTTCTGTACCCAGATGAGGACCATCTAACTTTTAAATCCCTCACAGGGATTTAATAGGTATTGGGAGGCTTTTGGCTGAAAAGGAAACAGACCCTGTAAAAGAAACAAATGTATATTGATAGAAAATGGCCACAGATATTTTTCGTATGTGATGAGTTTGCTGTTATCTACAATAAAAGCATCACAGGAATGTATTGAAGTTGTTAATCGTGCAATTACATCAGTTTTCAAATGTAGCTCGATGCTTGTGGCGTTCACCTCCTATTTACATCACAGAACATGGATGGTACAGTATCTGCCACAACACTGAAACAGTTTTCTCTTAGGTTTGGTCTTCGTATGGATTCTGCAACTTCTATGGACATAATGGGAACAAAGTGCTCCTCCACTATTCTAGAAAAAGAATGGTTTCCTATATGTTCGCTCAGAAGGTATTAAGCCAGAAGACTATGCAAGGTATAAAATACCTTATGTGCCTGATGAAGATAAACCGGGCAAACCAAGTAGACTTAGACAGCATATTGTTGAGACTGCAAAGATGGCTGAAGAAAGAGGAATTAGACCATATAAGCTAATCAGTTACTTAGAGTCAACAGAGCATCCTATTGATGAACTCTATGCATTATATGAAAATGAGAAGATTAAAGATGCCTTACCTGATTCTGGAATGTTCTTCTTAGGTGAGCGTATGGCATATGAAGAAAAATGACTTGCCAGATAACATTCAGATATCAGCAGTAAATAATACTAACATCTATGCTGGATTTGAAAAGTACAATGACCTTGTTTTTATTCTTCAACACAATTATGGGTAATTTAAGTAGACATAAGAATCCTGGAGTTGTATTTATAAATACTCAGGTTGCTGATTTAAGTTATATAACTGAGGCTGAGAATTACATAAGTAAGGACAACCTAAAGAAGTACTTATCAGAAAAGAATTCTACTGAGTCAATTTATAAATGGGTTAAGGAAGTCTACGAGAAAAAGAAAAAGCAAAAGAATTCAAAAGAAACACCTCTATGGATAATCCTAATGGGTTGGAATAAAGGTATTGGAATTGGGATTGACCCGGATGCAAACCTTAAGAGAGATTTAGTAAATCTTATGCAGGTATGTGGTGAGTTCAATATGCATTTCATTTTCTTATCAACAAATACTCCTATGGGTATGTCTAATATAGTTGATGCTTGTAAATATAGGATTGCAGGAAAAGTAACTGAAGATGATTCAAGACTTATTATCGGAAATAAGAGAGCTGGTATTGTTTATGAGGGTAAGATGGCTGAAGGTGGTTATATCTTTGTAAATACAGCTGGAGTTGTTACAAGAGATAAGCTGTATAGGTCTGAGATTAGCACCAAGTAAAAATCTGATAAACTTATATTGAATATGTAGGAAAAATCTACATATATGTAGATTTTTATTAAAATTTACATATATGGTTGCTTCCTACATAAAAACTAATATACTATTGTAGTATATGGAAGGAAAGTGGTAAAAGCAACAAATGAATATAAAACAAGTAGGTTTTTGCAGTAGCTGCTTTGATAAGTATAGGATTAATTATTTACATAACAGTTACTAAGTATAATGTAAAAATCTAACTTCTGAGTTTGACAATTCAGCATATTATATTCCTGAATATACTGATAAGGGCGATGATGAAATTAGGATGATGGGTCAATTCTATAAAACTGGTATTGAAACTCATTGTCCTGTTTATCAGCCAACAATAACTACAAAGGGAAGGTTAGATATTTCATCTTGGGATTCCTATTATAGGAAAGCATATTGGATACTTGCTGGTGGTGAGATTAAACAAAGTCTTGGGACTGAAGATACTAACATCTTGCAATCAACATATAAGTTCAATAAAGGTAATAGGAAATGGCTTATTAACCGTAGATGGCATCCTATTATTGTTGCTGAGTCTGGTGGGACTGCTGAGGTAGAACCAATCAATGCAATGATTTGTTTAAATCCAAATACAAAGATTTCAACAAGTGACACAGCATACTATCCATTCTTTAAGGATAGTACACAAGAGAAGACTGTTGATACGAATGAATTCACTACTACTGGTAAAAGATAATGGTGTATGCAAGATAGATGTCAACTCAACATCTCCAGAGAAAAAAATGTTTACCAGATAATAGCCCCATTTGCATTTAAGTATGTGGATTATAATAACCTATACAGGAGTAATAATGGGAGTAAAGATTCAGATTACAGGTCTACAGTAAGGATACAATCAATTGATGGATTACAGCAATTAACATTCTACAATGTTATAAATTGGTTCTGTGCTGGAGAGCCTGACAATGATAACAAAAGATGTGTGGAGAAAAACATTATAAGATGCACAAGTCCGTTATTGGTGCTGGTAAAAAATGCTTCAGTAAAAAGGTGGAGATGCCGGATGTATTCTAGGTTACTGGGACAGAGTAAATGTTTCAAATGATGATGATATTAAGAGAGTTGGTGAAACAGCTCCTTATGTTACAATAGAAGTTCGCGATTCAGTAAATGATGAAACTTGGAAACAGATTTCTATGGTGGATTGGTTATTTGCTAGAAGTCTGTTGGCAGCAATGACGAGTGGCTTAAGAGAGCCGAGATTGATTTAGGTGTAAAACCCTAATTAGTTATGGTATAAAGTGTGGTGGAGTTGAACCTTTTTGGTTGAGATACTTGGGTACAATTTTTAATAGCTCATTAGCGTAGACTAGACTCCTTTTGATTAACAGGTAGTTCTCTAATAAGGAACCCCTATAGCTTCACCACATTTTTATATAGATATTATTAAAACAGTAAAGCTATTTCTTTGGCTACTTACCGTAGCCAAATAAATTAAATGGAGGAATGAATGGATATGGTAGATTACAAAAATCCAGGATTACGACGCATTTCTGTCTGAAGTTGGCAAGGTTGAAAAATGCTGCTGCTGAACTTCAGGCTCAGATTGCGCAGGCTCACAAGGTTATCTCCGAACTGTCTGGAGTAGACGGATTATTAGGAACACCTGAAAAGGTCGCACCTATATTCGAGTCTATGGCTAAGACAATGCAGGAGGTGGTAGATGACTTATCATCTACAACCAAGCATGTAAAAGATATGGCTGGTGCACTTGTTGATGTTGGTGGAAGAGACGCATCATTTATGCTTGGTAATGAATAAGGAAAGGAGGAACTAAACTATGGCAATGCAGGGATATGCTTCATATTCAAACGAGGCTATGGAAGGATTCTGTAACTCCTTAGCTTCATTAGGAAATAGTATAATTGATTCTCTTGAGAATTTTGCAGGACTTTGCAGCAAGCTTGCGAACAGTACTGAGGTTACTGAGTCTGCTGGACTTAGCTCTCTACTTGAGGTATTGGAAAAGATTCAGGCTGATACTGTCAACAACGATGACAGCATGAAGGCTAGAATTACAAAGATGAATACCAATTGCAAGAAGCAGCTTGAGCAGTTGAATCTTGTATTCAATGTTGGTGCAAAAGAAAAAGACAGATGATGCTGTTGAGGAACTTAAGGCTACTGTTAAGAAAGTTAAGGAGTCCACTTCTGCAAAGAAGTAAGACTTAGTACTGGGGCACTCTACTTCAGTATCTGGATAGGGTTTTTGTGCCCCCTATCCATACTATAATAAATAGAGTGTACAATAATTTATAAAGGAGATATAATATTATGAATATACTTGGTATTTTTCAAGTACAACGATGTTGATTGTTTAAGGTTAGATGATGAAGGAATAATTATGGACTATCCGGTTAAGGTTTTGTTTAGTAATAACTACTGGGCAAAATTTCAAAAAGATGGATGGAGAATCTCATCATATAACCCACTTGAAGCAAAGGATAAGCAAGGAGTGTTGCTAGCTGATTATCCTATGCTTGAGCCACCATACTTTGTAAGTCCTATGAGTCCAGAGGATGAGTTTGCTATGGCATCTGAATCAGTAGAAGCTGATTTGATTCCAGAAGCACAGTTAAAAAGAGATTATGTATTCGAGAGTACAAATGTAATTGAATTTGCAGAAGGCTTAAACTCTATAAAGGATAAAAGCATATTCTTGAGATACCTAGCCTCGTTGTCTTCAATGGAGGATAATTTATTGTCCTATTGCCCGATGAATTACATAGTTGCACCAGAAGCCAGAATAAGTATTAGTGAGCTTATCATCAGTGATGCAGACAATGTATCTGAGGTTGCTTCTATATTTGGAAATATATGGAAGAGGCTTGAATTCAAGAACTAGGGATAGATTCTATAAGTTGGTTGAATTTCTATCAAAGAATGCAGGACTCAAGATTGATCCTACTCTTAATGAGATAGAATTCCTACAGGCATATTTGAAGTGGGGGACTAGATGGAATAAAAAGACAGAATGTGTAAGCATGAAACTTATTCAGCAGACTTGGGGTTCAGCAGCCAGTAGACCACATGAAGGTGATGGAAGCTCGTGGTTTAGAAGTGATATGGGTGTCGCCTACAAGAAGACAATTAATGGTTCAATGAGATACTTTATATTCTGTAATGGGCAGGAAGTTGATATTACAGATAGGATGGATTTTAAAGGGGTTGAACATTAAAGCTTAACAATTCTATAAATTCTACACCTGTTGTAATTGATAAAGCTTAACAACTCTGATAAAGAGTATATTGCTGTAAACTGCAGTGTACTGAACAAGTTTGATATGATTCAGATGATGTTCAGGGATGAGGCAGGATTCTCCTATGAAGTTAACTTAACGCCATATGATGTGAGGATTTGTCAGCTTGGTGAGTGCTGAGTTATCCTACCACAAGATATTCACAATTGATTCAATTGGTGGCAGCTACCGTTCTCTATGAAGAGTGCTTGGACAAATCATATGTATGCAAACCTTAATCTAAAAAGCTTGCCAAGGCACTTAATATAAGTAGAATGACAACGAAGGTTCCTAACTGTGTATCTTCTATGGACATCTATAAACAGCTAGGTATGCCAGTGAACGCTTGTTATTCGTCCCCTAATCAGAGACATTGGTGATATGTCTGAGGACGGAGCTAAAAAGCTTGTAAGGAGGCACTAGAAGATTGGAATGTTGGTAAGGTTAGACCTGAAGTTCTTAATACTTGTGGATTTGTTCACAATAGCGATGTAGATAAATTTGGCTCTCAAGTTGAAACTCTATGGAGAGCAATAAATAATTCATCTGCAACAGATATACTGCCGGATGTGACTTTTGATTACTACAATGATAATCCTACTAACTCAGAAGAGTTTATGATTTTCATTGATGAGAGGTTATCAACAGATGAATCTTATACTGTCTCTATAAAAACAAAAGGAAGGATTAAATCCATCTCTTGATTTTGATATTCTTGATTATGTGTGCACAATGCAGATGCTTCAATCTGCTTGTAACATAATCATTGGAAATTAGCGTATGGGTATTGAGCTTGATGCAACATCTACGGAGAATAGAACTTTTAGACTCCTAAGTACACTTGCTAATGCATACTTGGGTGAGGATGTTTCCTATGAGCAGCTTTCTGTTTTTCTTAATAACGATACAAAGCTTCAGTCACTTATAGATTTAAGTGAGGAATATAAGATAAAAGCGTAACGGATTTGATGGATACATCAAAGATAGAACAGTGCATCCAACAAGTATTACAGCAATGCATGGAGTTGGATTACGATAACATCTATATTCAGGGAGTTATCTAATTTGCCTGATGAGTTACAAAGGGATTATGCTGTACAGATGATTGCCATGATAATGATGGTGAAGGCAGGAAGTACAGAAACAACTGCACAACGATCATAACGAGTCTGATTGAGGAGATGGAATATCTTACAGATGAGCAGATAGAAAATGCGTTACTATACGCACCGGAGATTGCAGCTAAAAATCTCAGGAACTCTAATGACTGAAAAACACAAGATTGATATGGACAGCATTGGTGAGATAACCAAGCACTTTAACTTTCCTATTGATGATGAGACGGAAATTGAAATTACTCTTAGTGGCACAAACCTTGGAGAGTTCCTATTATACGAGCCTGTGCCAACATATGCAACTCTATATTATCTCTACAATTTCTATGTTGATTTGAGGTGCATCATGGAATTGCTCATTTGCAATTACTAATGCTACAGTAACACTCATGGAAGATTATTCCTATGGCATCAGGAATAAGGTCTCATTCATTATCCTATAATCTTATGGACGAAGATGTTTATGATGATTTTTGATTGGTATGACAAGGATAAGCATATTGTTAGCCTTATAGATAGCAGAGTCAAATTTGCTGACATTAATGAGGCTTGGGAGACAACTGATGCTATTGATGAAAGAGAGGATTGGACTGTTGATGATTATACAACAGACCTGTTGAATAGTGTTGCAATTGATAAGGTTGAGCCGGTATCAAAATATTACTCTAGGTGGACTAATGCATTATATAGCCTAGCTGAAGATGACAATGGAAACAGAGTTAACAGGCTTGTAACAATTCCGTTAATGAGTGATATAAAGTATGGTGGAAATACAGAGATTACTGAAGGTGAGATACCTACAGAAAAATATTCTAAAAGCCATATGATGCAGCTGAGGGTGGTCTAATGAGGTTATATGCAGTTCCACTCTAAGATAATAACATTAACATCAGTTGTTAACGATTCCAATAAGATTGGTAAGAAGAGTTTTACAACATCAGTTTGAGTATAATAAGACTAACATTACCAACAAGGAGACTGATAGGTTGCTAAATGAAGGGCGTATCTTTAATGATAAATTCATTAAGGTGTCTGGGAATTCAATACTTATTTGGAATTCTACTGAGGATGCAGTATCTGGAGAAGTGCAGCCTACAATCTATGACATTGATGATGTAGGGATTGCAGACCTTAAGACACTTGAGTCAATGGATGTTCTTAAGCCTCTTAACAATGAGTCATTTGTAATGCAGACTGTTGATAAACTTTATGTAATAAAAATGTAGGAGGTATTTGAGTATGTTAAAGATTGATAAGAATGTCGTAATCCCGAGCATTTTCTACAGCAAAAAGTGTACTTGAATTACACAGAAAAAGTGCCCTACATTTATAGACTTTGATAAGCTATCATCCTATTGGAGCATATTATGTTCAAAGAGCATCTGAGTTAGAGGAGAGGCTCTATGAACAGTTTGAGTACATAAGGAGTAGTGAGTCCACACCGAAGCAATGGTTTCAGTTTAAGATGAGAAGTAGAGGTTACGCATCTCTACTTCCGAGAAACAAAGAAAGGCGCAATATCTTTTTGATGCTGAATCAATTAAAGGATTGATAGAAGATGGCAAGGTTACAGGCTCAGATGCTGATGAATTACTTAATTACATTGGGTGGAACTCTATGTGTGTAATAAGGTCTACTCTTGATAAGATGATGATGTTGCCTCTCTCAGAGTTATCTTCATATGATGGTCATAGAATGGCAATATGTTACCCTATTTTTGCTGAGCAGATGACCGGAAGAATTGGAATGCAGAATCCAGCAATTCAAAAACTTAGCAAGAGTAGTTCAGGATATTGTAACTGTGCCGAGAGGTTATATCCTTATCCATTGTGACTCTGGGCAGATTGAACCAAGAAGTATATACTCAACATTCCTTGCTGACCCACAGATTCAGTATCTAATAAAACCCTATATGGAGATGCTTATTACGGAGTTCTACATTATGCTGTTTATCTTACTGATGAAGAGATAGTATCTGGAAGATTGGATATTAATAAGCTTGAAGTAACAAAAGAGATGGAAAATATGCGTCCAGAAATTAAGACTTACAATAATGCCATAATGTATGGCTCCACCTCTAACATCAAGAACTCTAAGGTTAAAGGCTGCTTTAATTAAGAGAGTTTGGAGAACATCCTCTTAGAAAGAAAAAGCTAATGAAATTGAGAAGCAGCTTTACAATGGAAACTATATCTTCCAAACTTATTTCGGAACTCCTATTGATATAAGGAATTCAGATAAGTTGAAGGTGCTAACACCGAGGGACAGAGGAGTACTTCTATGAGTGTAACAAGTTGGCAATAAATAATCCAATCTCAGGGTGCGGCTGCTGACCTAATGAGATACAGTATTAGTCAGGCTGATAAGATAATCAGAGAAAGCTAAGGACTCTTATATAATTGACTATGTCCATGATGCAGGAAGATTCTGTGTTAGTGAGAAGGATTACGATAAGGTTGGAGATTACCTTAAAAGATATCGTAGGGTATGAGGTTGATGGATGGATTCCAATTTATGCAGAAGCTGAAGTTGGAAGATGTAAGGTATGTATAAGGATTTAGTATAGGAGATTACGGTATGCATTATTCAATATGGACTGATGGCTCAAGTTCAGTAGAGAGAAATAGTGCTTCTTCAGAATACTTAATCTTTAGTGATAAGACTTATATAGGGAGTGGTGGAACAAAGTTCGATGAAAGTAAAAGTTCCACTTATGCTGAGGCTGTGGCAATTGGACTATCATTAGCCTCAGTATTCCCTAAACTAAAAAGATGGTGATACAGTATCAATACATACAGATTCAATACACTGCTATAAAAGCATTATCCTCAATAATTACAAATGTTAAGAATTACTACTCTGGGTTTTCTGGGATTAAGAAGTCACAGTATTTTTATACGAAGGGGTAGTGAGATGGGTGTCTCATTTAGTGTGTTTAAAGTAAAGGCACACAAGAATACCACGCTAACTCCTAACAGAATAGTAGACCCTACTTGCAAGAAGGAGGATGAGGTGCTGATGTGGGCATTTGTAAGTAATGAATATAAAAGCATTGTACATACATAAACAGACGCTCGATTTGTATCTTAAGCTCTACTCATATCCTAAGTATATAAGAGTAAATACAAAGGAAGAGGCTCTTGAGTTCATAATGAAAAACTCTAAGGAGTATATCCGGTACAATTATATTGTAAAGGAGAAGCAGAGTAAATGGGGGTATGTTGATGTATCCTATGTTATTGATAATGATTGTATATATGTAAATGTTGATACCTCTAAGCTTGGTAATATCAGTTTAAGGCCAAGTGAGTTCAGTCAGATACAATCATATACACAGGGTTATGAGAAGTGTAGATTTATTCTAAAGTCTAATGGACTTAAGGATTGGTCAATCTCTAATCATGTTGTTGCAATATGTGCAATAATAACATCTATGGATAAGATAATAAATCTAAACATTGTATGCCTGATATAAGTGTTTATCTGAAGATAAAGGAAGCACTAAGAGATACTAGGTCGAGTCTATCACGAAGATTAAGCACTAGATTTGAGAAGTCTATTGGACAGTAAAAAGGAAGTAAATAATGGGATTTAAAGATGATGTAAATGGATTTTAAAACAGATGAGAGATGTTGGTGGGACAAGTAAAGGTGAATATGGAGAAGGTGCAGTATTCTCATATGTGAGGAACTCTATCAAAAAGAGGTGGAATCCTTATACACTCATACGAATATAAAACAGATAGTGAATTGCCAGGTAATGTGAAGAGGAATGATAACGGTCTTTACATAGAAAATCTTAGCGGCTTTTACAGAGCTTGATGTTTTGTATGTTTCCCATATAATATTTTTTCCTATAGAGGTAAAAAGCGTATAAGGCTAAGGAAATTACATTAACTGATGATAAGATTGATGGTTGCTTCAAAACAGACAAATCACCAATACATCAGAACGAAAATGCATTGTAGAAGCATCTCTACAGTTACCTCTACAGAGCATTACCAAATGGTGAGACAAAAGTATGTCAAGCTCTATTGTTTGCTTTGTAGATAAGTGTAGCGTAATTGATGATAGGAGTGATTGGCAGAGAGAGTATATTTATGTTGCAATACTTAACACTCTAAAGGAGCTAATACTTTCTTTTAGACACTCCTAATGAGTATAAGTTAAACTTATCATTAGTAGATAATATTCTAAAGGAAGGTATGATTGGGAGTAAGAGATACTTGCCACCAAGATTCTAAATGTAAAGGAGATACAAAACTTGATTGCTACAATTATAGATGTGGAGACTACAGGTCTCAATCATCCTAGGAGGATATGATAACTATTGACAAGAATTTAGATTCATATGATAATATAATTGAAGTTGGTGCTATGAGAGTAGATACAGTAACAAAGAAAATTCTTCGTGCTGATAATTTCTACTTTTTACAGGCCTGGATGGGATATAAATTCTGCGTCATATATACATGGAATTACAGAGGACTTTCTTATAAATCATTATAATGAAAAAGAAAGTACTCTACCGGGACTTGATTTATTTTCAGGAGAACCTGAATAAGTTATTTACATATATGGTGAGTGCACCTGTTATTGGAAAGAATTCAAATGCTTTTTGATATACCATTTATTAAATATTTCATATACAAGAATATGGGTATTGACATTGATGATTTTCCAGCAACTCCGGAATAGATGTGCAGAAAACATACTCACCTATTTGGCAAAAAAGAAAAACAGGGAGACTAGAAAGAAGGGTACATTAACACAATACATTGACTCTATACCCTAACGGTAAATCTATTGCACAACAGGTGTATAAGTCACTTGGAAAGGTTGAAGGTAGTAGAGGTACAGAAATGCATACAGCCTCTATGATGCTGTGTGTACATATGTAGTGTATTGTTATACAGAAAAGCCATGGTAATATAAGGAGATTACGATATGATTAATATGTATTTATTAGAAGGAGATAAAGATGTTTCTGTAATGATTAAAAGATACCGAAAGGACTAAGTCACTTATAAAGTTAACCCTTTTCCATATTATAACCCAACTGAGATTCTGAACTTATGTAGAATCTACAATGTTGGTGTTGTGTACACCTTAGATAGAACACACGAAATATCTAGGCGCATAAAGAGTGCTGGATATAGAGTAGTTTCTATTAACGACATATCAGGGTGTTAAATTTACGCCATACACTCTAAGTGTATACAAGAGGGGTGAGGGCATAGTTCATATGATGCCAAATTACTCTATATTGAATGTGATGATGTCTATGGTTGAGGAAGGGCTCATGTATCCTAGTACAGTTGAAAAACAAGGGCTGATATTGCTATAGAGTCTTTAGGTCTGCTTACTATAACAGACCAGATTTAATGGAAATAAGAAACATTACATTGAAATATTTGAGCAAATAAAACAGGAGGCAGCTAATGCTAAAAGAGAGTGAGATATATGATATACTGCACAACTGTAATTTCTACTTGAAATAAACAGGGAGAGTGCAAGACTTGCTAAATCTGGGAAATGTAAATCACAAAGAGTTAAATAAAGTTAGAAAGCGTGTTGTTGAAGAGCTTACAATGAAAGGGTCTCCTTATAAGAAAGTAGAGTTAGAGGATATTCCTAGAAAGTCCAGAAACTCAAATTGTATTAATTGGTTTAGATGAGGTGATGGCAATTGTTCAGGAGAATGATTCACTTATGACATTAAGAATGTGAGACAGGATTTAAAACAAGGTAGTAGAATATTGAAGAAAAAGATTATTGGCGTAATGCCATTAAGGTTGCTCTACAAGAAGATAGGAAATTATCAGAAGAGATTTCTGCAGTGTGATGCATTCTTCATTGACGAAGATGAGATGCCAAAAGAGTAATGATGATTTCTATCAGAGTATCCACTTGGATTTGTAAAAGTATAACAAGTTTATATTTAGTGGAAGAATTGTGTATCCCTATTAAAAGATGTTAATGGAGATGTAATGGGTTTCTTGGCTGGGATAAGTTTGAAACCTTAAATACCTTGACTCTCATTAACTATGGTTGTAGAGCCAAGCAAGGTTCTTTTGCTGGTAGTGGAAGACTTAAGAACATACCATGAAACAAAGCCATATCTGTTTATAACAGAAGGATATGTGGATACTCTATGGTTAAAGAGCCAAGGGTTTGCAGCAATGTCGTCACTTGGTTCTCATCTAAGCTACTATCAATTTTACAGATACTTAAGAGGTTTTGGAAGTAAGGTAAATTATTTTAGCAGATAATGACGAAGCAGGAAACGATTGGATAAAAGCTAGATAAAGAGAAAACTACCAAGGCTCATCCTTTCAGGCAAGGTTTGGTAAGGATGTTGATGGCATGCGTTTAATTGATAACGAAGTATCCTAGAGGATACCCTAAAAGAATTAAAATGCAATGATAAAAATCCATACATAAGTTTTCAAATTATTTATTAGGAGATAAGTTAATGGTTGCGAAGTTGATTATATTCCAATTGGTTCTAAAATTGTATCAGATATATATTCACCATTTGGTACATTACTCATATGAAGAATGAAGCAAATTACATCGGATATGAAAAGTAAATTTCTTAAAGATATTGGAATTGAAACTCTTTGAAGTTGATATAGGTGTAAATGATTTTATATCTGATAAATCATCGTTGAGAAAATTATGAATATGATTTACACAATGGTGATGAATTGTAATGTTACTGAGATAGCAAGAATATCTTATATGTTTGTGATGGATATGGCAAACAATTCCTCATCTAAGTTATTAAAGCAGTTATATAAATATAGCCCTTACACATACAATCACTCTATAAAAGTGTCACAGTATTCTATGATTATAGGAAGTATGTTTGATGTGAAACTTGACCACATGAAAATGCTTTGTGTAAGGGCGGATTGTTGCATGATATAGGAAAGATAAAAAGTTCCAAAAGATATCCTGCATAAGCCAGGAAAATTAACACCAGATGAATTTGATATAATTACAAATGCATCCTATTGAAGGTGTTAAGATTGCTATTTCAAACGGTATAACAAACCCAAATATCTTAGATATAATTGGTCAACACCATGAGAGGGTGGGATGGCTCTGGATACCCTAGAGGGTTATATCCTAGAGCTGTAAATAAGCTTGCAAATATATGTCACATGAGCAGATGTGTATTGTGCTTTAAATGAGAAGAGAGATTACAAGGATAGACTTGGTAGAAGTAAGTTATGGAAATAATGACCTATGGCGAAAGAGTCACTTTGAAGAATCAAGCTATGAAATGGTTAGAAATAAACTCACCTATGTGCTTTTGTTGAGAAAATATATTTCTGTAGATGGTTCATCAGCTGTTGTTATTGGAGACTGTGATGATGGCAACTCTAATCCAAGAGTTAGTTATAATGGTAGAATAGAAAGTTTACAAGATATAGGAGTAGAGAGAATGGACAAAATACTAATTATCATCTTAGCAATTATTATTATTGGCTCTATAGCTTTTAAATTTGTTAAAGGATTTATAAAGCTTGTTATTATTCTAGTACTTGGGTTTATTGCTATTAAGTTCCTAGGTATTATGTAGGAGGTATGTATGGATTTTGATTTGTTTACAAAGTCACTTGAAAGTCTATAAAAACACTATGGAGTTTGCTCCAAATATATCTCCTATTAAATAGAGTTGTTAAAAGCACAAATGATTGTAGTAAACACCTAAAGGGTTTGAGGTACGTGTATCTCAGAGACTTCAAACTTATAACTACTCCTATAACACGCAAAACAGAGTTTAATCTTATTTTGTTTTTGCTGGAGGACTTAATGATAATAGGGATGAAGACATAATAAAAGGAATATATTATGCCTGAATTTAAGAAGTATGAGTATCATATACTATAGAAAAATAATATAGAGCAAATTGAACCGAGTGAGTCACGATTATTGCTATGGTCTAAGTATGGTATTGAGTACATTCTAAATGATAGTGTAATTAAAAATTACCTTTTACCGAAAGAATTTGTTACCCTTAATTCTGACATTTACTTCACTGCTGATTTAAATGGATTGACTATATTAATTGGGTGAAGATTGCTTATAGGGACTCTCAAATTCTTGAGAGTATTGATATACGCATATTTGATGACAGTACAGATGGTAAGAAAATTTTGGTGTATTTTGCGTACAAAACATATTTCTACAATCTGAGCTTCCTATTGTATCTATTGAAAAATTCTCGAAGTAATACTACAGTTATATGATAGTATGGAGAATCAACATAATCATACAATTATGTAGAGTATATCTACAAATGCAGAGAATAGGTAGTTTATTCCTATAAAAACTAATTTATTATTGAGAAAATTAAGAGTTAGAGGAAGTCCCATCAGAAACTAGAAAAACTAATAAAAATATATACATACTCCACTTTTAAACAATTCTCAAAATTGTTTCACTGATGGTTTTGATACACATATGTATTAAGACTGTCAAATGATTACTTTTTCATAGTACTCCTAGGTTTGTCCCGGTTAAGACAATATAAACTGACCCTGCTACGAAATGTTACCCATGGCCTCGTAGCAGCCTCTGGATACAACTTAAGTGTTATGCGTACGGTAATATTTAAGTTTATCATATAGAAACCAAAAAGAAATCAAAAAGAAATGGAAAGGAAACCAAGTATGAAAGTATCAAGTACGCTGCAGACAGAGCGAAAGAGTTCAGAGTAGCCAAAGGTTTTGATGAATTGTTTAGTAAAGCAGTTGTCCTTGAAATGATTATCGCATCATTATGCGAGTAATTGAGGATGGCGAATACAAGGAATTTTCAATCCCAGCAGATGCTGGTGAGAAGTTTGGATTACAATGTATGGCCCCTAGCTGGGTAAGTTATCCAGAAGGTGTCTTGAGGAGCTAAACAATGGACACTTCAGAGACCTTACGGTGCTTAATATGTGGGCAAGAGTTGCTAGGATACTGCTTGACGCAGAATATACCTATGAGCGTAGGATGGCTGAGATTAAAGCTAGTGCCGAGGCTGAGGTATCAAAGAAGTTTCGACTGATGAGGCTGCTTTAGCAATTGCATTGAAGGATTTAGAGCTCAAGTATAAGGGTGGTGAGAAGAGTGATGGGGATAAGGTTAAGCCTGAAAAGTTCCTATCATTGGTTCAATTCAGATTGTTGTCGTTGCGCAGGCATACATTATAAAGTATGATGCTGATAAGAAAGAAGCTGATTGGGAAAAATTCAAAGGTAATCAGCTAGATGTAGTAAGGATAAAAATAAATGAGTTGAAAGCCGGACTTAAGTTCGCACAGTGAAATCAGATTACCTTATGTTGAATTCGCATATTCCTACACAGGAAAGGATAAGCAGTCCGCTGGTCGTAAGGCTAAGCTCGAGGTTGTAAAAGGAAGAGGAGAACAGTCTTGCACATATGTTCCAGAAGCTTTGGGAGCGTGAGAAGACAGAATATCATCATTAAGCACAGATGAAAATGTTATTCTTCTAAGTCGAGTTATATTCTTCTACAACAACAATTGATGAAGTTGTTTCTAAGATGAAGGCTTACTGTGCTAGAGAATGTTGGTGAATCCCTAGTAATGTAGACCTGGAGTCTGAGGATGTAAAGAAGAACGTTGAATTCATGCTTGACAACAACATCTTTGTGTAAGACAAAGGATAGTATTCCTAAGCTTGAGGAAATTGTTGCGCAAGAAGAAAGAAGAAAGAGCTGATGGGGAAGAAGATGCTGCAGTTGTTACAGAAGCTGAGAATGCTGCAATTAATGCTGCAAACAAGATTAAGAACGCTGATGAGGATAGCTCTGCAATTGAGACATTGGCTGAGGTCCTTGAAGAAGTAGATGAAGCTGCTGTTGCTGAAGATCATGATATTGAAGAGATTGAAGTGCCTAATTTATAATATGTTAGGCTGATGAGTACTGCCTACGGAGTTTGTTCCGTAGGTAGTATTTGGAGATTATATGCTATGATACTTTTTAAACTAATTAACATTCAAGCATTGAAAGATGCAACAATTGCTTGGGATGACAAAGAGATTGTCGAGTTTGTCAGGAGATAACTCAAATGGAAAATCGATTTTATCAAAGACTTTAGATTATATGGTTAAGGGTGATATATTTGATAAGCATATAAGAGAGGATTTGATTAACGATGAAAGAAGATGTTGCACTAGTTCTGGATAAAGACAGACAAGAAAAACTCTAGGGATTATCCTATATAGAAATGGTACAGAGTCCTATTTTACTTGGGGCAAGAATGGTACAGAATTAAACCGTCGTCAGCAACTGAGGGCGGATTCAAAGAAGTGCTGTATGACTTTGGGTTTAGGTTCTATCAGAAGGGTGAAGTATGCCTACAGGTATTTCCACATACGGACCTATACCTTTATAACAAATATCCGGAACTACGAACAAGGAAATCTATGATGATCTTACATCAGATAAAAATCGCTGATGACTTTTTGAGGTTTATATGGAGAATACACTTCTACAACATTTAAGCTTAAAGAGAAAGAGTTCAGGGAATCTAAGGAGAATAAAATCTATACTTGATAATATTGTTGAGTATGATTACGAGGCTTATGAGAAACTTGGCAGGAAAATGAAAGAGGATTTGTCAAATACTGAAGAATTTGGAATTCTTTGACTTTGAAGACATTAATGTACCTCCTAATGTGTGTGCATTTGACGAGATGAATTTTACTTTCGAAGATATTCCAATCTATAATGAACAAGTATCATTAGACATTGAACCATTTGAGTTTAATGATATTCCTGTATATCCTATTAAGGATGAAGTATTTCCAGAAGGCTTTATATTTGATGACATTAATGTGCCACCAAGTATCATGATTCCAATATTAGATTTAGATGATAGTAAGGTAACGAAGTCATTTGGAAATTATTTCGATGCTCTAAATAAGAGGTGCCCTACTCATGGCAGGTTGTTATCAGAATGTGATGATTAAGGAGATTACGATATGAGTTATGTATTTAAAGATGCGTATGAAAAAGTACTTGATGCTATTGAAAACAAAGTTATAGATATTAATGATTGTATCTATGATAATGTTCTAAAGCTTATAAATGGGGTAGAAGATTATGCTTGGGTTGTTGAGGAAATGAAGCAGGCATTTGTAGCTATACTTGCAGCTATATGTGGCAATAATATATCATATGAAAAATATAGTTGTTGCAGGACACTCTATAAGCAGAACAGTAGTTGAGGGTGAGATTATATTCTAAAATAGAAATAAGGAGATATATTTAAAGTGGATTACAAGGAGAATAGTTTAGTAAAGATTTCAAGAAATGGCAGTGACACAACAAAGTTTTTATGAGGCATTGAAGATGATTATCATTGGAATGGAAGAGGGTGACAGCCTAACATCAATAAGGGATTTTGTTCGTAGGCACGTGAATTATAGTGATGTAAGAATATTTGATGTAGACAGTGAACAGGTTAAAGAAAGATTTAAAGAGTTCTTAAAGAAAGAGGGCAACAATGTACAGGTAGCTTTATATTAAAGAGATTATAAATCTCGGTTCATTGGCCCTAAAGAAATGTCCCTATATCTGTTGCCCTAAATGAGATGAATGAAAATTCTATAGGGCATACATTGTACTCTATTGTTATATTCATATTAAATTACAAGTAAAACACAGGAGGAAATAAAATGATAGTTCTTAAGGTTGGTGAGTTAGTTGCTCACTATAATAGTGAGTGTGTTCGTGCATTTAAGTTTGCACAAAGGTGTGGTGTTATAAATGAAAATACTACTGCAGAGGAACTCTTTGAAATCCTATCTGATTTGATAGAACCTAGAACAGTATTAAGTGAAAGAGTAATTTCTTAAATTCTGTTATAGAGGAAAGAGGATTAAACTATGGCAAATGAATATGATAGATTTATGGAGAAGCTTGATGCTGAGGAGATTACTAATCTTTCAGTAACTGTTGAGGAGAAAGACTTAGCTGATTTACTCATATTATTTCTAAGTACTTGGCTGGAAGGTTTCATATAGAATGTAACCTTGATGAAGTTGGTGACTTATGTGTAAAGTTTGGTGATGATACATCTATAGATATGAACTTCCTATGTAAGACAGTTGATGTTGAAGAGCTTGCACATGAGTGGAATGGTGAAGATGGCACTCTACTATCAGAGCTTGATAAATACATTAATAGTAAAACATCAAGGATTAAAAGTACACTCATCAACTTACACCAGCGTGAGTATTTAACTGATATACAGCTGCTAAGAGTTAAGAATATTTTAAGAGACTTATATCTTTCCCTACATATCAAAGGAGAGGTACGCTGTAATCTCCACTCTTGGAGATATTGCAAAATGGAGTATTTGCAGTAGTTAGTGGTAATTACGATGAAGTGCCTCTACTTACAAAAGACTGGGATTATGACTCTATTCTACGATACTATTTATGACTCTGAAGTCATAATGAAGATTACTAAGATTGTTGCTAATTACTTAACAGATGAATTAGAAGATGTGTGCATTAAGTTTGTTGGAGATTAGTACAGATGATGAGCGAATATTAAAGACGCTTGACATATACAATAATCTATTTGCAGTGCAGCACAGAGTTCTAAACATACATGATGCAGATATCAATGTTGCAGTTGAAAACATGAGGAAGATATGCAGTGATGCAATCAGTATCTATAGGAGTAATCAGGTATACTATGTACAATTTAAATCTTAGTTGTACATTGTAGTAAAGAATACAATGAGGTGGACTATGCATAAACTATTCGTATACGGAACATTAAAAATCTGAAATGGTCCAAGAAAAATTATTAGGGCATGTATTAGAATCATATGATGCCAGATTGCAAGGGTATTCTATAAATATAGCTGAAGAGTACTATAATTTGGTACCAAATGAAGGAGGCTGTGTTAAGGGGCTAGTTTTACTTGTAAGTGAAACAGACTTGTTGTATATAGACCAATGGGAAGAAGTGCCTTTTATCTTAAGAAAGAAGTGGTAGTTAAATCACAATATGGAGATGAAAGGGGATGTATGCGTATATTAAAAAGGATGATGAAAAAGAGCGTCAAACTTGTTAATGATATCGAAACTGTTTCAAATAATGTAAACTTGGAAGAAGCCATTGATGAGTTTATTAAAGATAGGGATAATAAGTAATGGAGGAAGATATGAATGCAGTTACTAAAGTAGAATCGAAGGAGTTAGCATCCTACATTTTAAAAATTCTTATGTGCTGTCTATACTTCTAGCTACAAGCAAAATGCATTACTGTTATTACAGTACATAAGTGCTAACGGAAAGAAAGGCATTACAGATAGAACTATTTCTACTGTAGCAAAAGTTATAAGTGGTGGTGGGTACAATACGCACAAGTTAAGAGAGCTACTGTTCCATTACTATATTTACAAGCAGTCTTCAGATATTTCACGTTTCATATCTACTTTATGTAGTAAAAGATATGAATACGGTTTGGTAGTATTTGACGATTGTGATGTAGTCATTAAAAGAATTTGTAAAAATTATTTGAGAAAAGGTAGAGTAGAGTGATAAGTAAAGAATTAGGTATGGATTTACAGAAAGAAAATATTAGTGTTGTTGAAATAAGATTAAAAGCTGCTGCAAGAGGTATTTATTACATAGTAATGGGTGAAACCTCAGCATCAAGTAGTAGCATTGAAGAGGATTCTATGCTATACTGCACAACACAGAAGAGTTAAAGAAGTATATTCAAGTAATTACAAGTTTTTCTTAATTCCTCCGATAATACTACTAAGCTAACAAATAAGTGCAGGGCGTATATAGATAGTAACATATCTAAAATTATAGAGGAATTTGTTTCCAGCAAACAAAGGCTATGATGAGGTTAAACATGTTTCTGACTTAATAAAAAGAAATTTGTATTCAGTACCTATTAGTTGCAGGGTTAAATCCTATAATTAAATTCAAAAGTGTTGATTTGGATTCAAACTGCACAGATGAGGAATTAGAACTTCTTGCAGATTATATAAGAAACACACCGTACCTTAAAGATTTGACTATAGTGAGTCAAAAGGCTCAGGTTTATTCGAATCTTTTGCAAAGGAATTTGTAGAAGACTCTACTGATACACGTGTGGAAGATTATAATACTGTCAAATCAATAAGTGGCACTATAGTCTACTTGTTTTGAATCTAAGGCAGTTTCTAAAGTGTCAGAACCAAAATGGGTTGCAGAAGGTGTATCCAATCTTGTATCAGATAACGACTTTAGGAGATATTGCTATGATAGCTGAATTAACAGAGGGAGCACTAAGCACAAGTATACTTAATGATTGTAATGAATTTGCGAAGAAAAAAGAGTAATGTGTGTAGGAAACATATTTGGTATACATCTTTAATAAGTTTATTAAAGATGGCAGAGCTGAGATTGAACTGCTTCATGATTACTATAATTTAAGGAAACATATTGAACAGGTTTGCATTGCAATGTCTAAGTAATATCAAAGGAGTGTTGTTTATGGCAATAAGATTAAGCAAGAGTATAACAGAAGATAAGATTGATGAATCTGTTATATTAAAAGAGAAGGTACTAATGCTAGAGTTTATTGAGTACTGCAAAGATATTTATGACAATAAGTTAAGAGAAATATGCTGTGCGACATTTTATATCATTAATGCATTTAGACACAAGCCGGATGAAAGTTACATTAAATGGTTTAAAAACTATATTTAATGAGACTGGTATCTGCCATCTTTATCGGTACGATATTGGATTAGTGTTAGCTAACAGTAAGTATGCAGGCGACATTCTAACGAAACTCAAATGGCTTGAAGAAGATAGGAGTAAAGAAAAATCCTATTATTTACACCATTGTATACAGAAACAGTTACGGCCCAAATGCTGCAGCTAAGGATGTTCTTAACTTGATGATTAGAGTTTACAGAATAATGAATTATTTTTATCCACTCTGAGGAAGGAGTTAATTATATAAGAAATGAATATATAGATTTAACGAAGCCTCGTGAGTTAGATAATCTTGGTGGAGAGGATTCAATATGGAGGAATACATCCAAGGAGATTGAAAACTTTTTCAAAGGATTTATTCTATGTAAATTGTGGTACTAAATTTGGTAAGTATAACTTAGGGACGATTAAATAATTTTTAAGTTAAGGAATTACGATATGAAATATAAAATACTTGTGAGTTAACGACTTTCACAAAAAGATGAAAGATGTCACAACAATTAAAGGGGTATGTAGATGTTCAGAATAAAGTACAATCTGAACTCACAGATTCTATTGTGAAAAGAAGGATTTAATAAAGTTATTATCAATGGAGATTGGTACGATGGTGGCTATGGTTCAGATACAGCGTCTGTACTCTCACACAGAAGCTGACCGTAAAATGTACGAGACATTAGGGTGGTGAGCTTTATGGAGTAATTGGAAATCATATAAGAGTTAGAATGGACTCTAATCCAGAATTGTTTCTAATACAGCCACATCCATATTTTTAAAAACAAGATTGCCAGTCGATAGGGATTACCAGATAATAAGGACACCGGATAAGCTTCTATTAAATGGTGTGCAGATTTCATTCTGTCACCATAACAGATATGCTAAAGGTGCAAGAGGATTACATTGTGGAGAGAGATGAGAATGCACATTATCATATTGCTCTCTATCATACAGAGGATGTAATACCGTCTAATGTACTCTACAATGCAGGATATGGTACTATGGTATCAGAGGATTCTCAAATAGCTGAGTGTTTGTGGAATGTAGATTATGCCATTGTTGGGCACATACATAAACCTATTGGTGCATTCCCTATAAGACTACCTAACGGTAGAGTATGTACTATGTGTATCCCGGGAAGTCTGACTAATACAGATTCTGGATTAAATGCTAGAACATGATTATGTCGATGCACCTGTGATTGAGATTGATGATGATGGAAAAAGTTACTCACTCATATTTCAGGATAAATATGCATACTGATGAATTGCATTTTGCTGAGAAAGTAGATAACTCTGCAACGAAGTTAAAAACAATAAGGAGTAACGCAAAGAAAAATCTCTACACAGATGAAGAAGAGATTACAACTCTATTTGAGAATGACCCTAAGACATTTACATCCCTAAATTCATTTATGTTGAAACAAGGGTATAGTGATAGTGATAAGGAGTTAATTCAGACAGTATTGGATTCTCCTACAGACATTAAGAAACTAATGGAGATATGGAATAAAAAAGAAAGTGAAGAGTCACTTATTATAAAGGAGATTACGATATGAAAGAGAAAAATTTAGAAAAAGAGTTCATTAACTTTATGAAGTATATGTTTAGAATGGTAAAATATGCCTGATACAGAAGCTAAAATGGAGAAGTGTATCAAAGCTTAATAAGGTAAAATGTCCAGGAAGAGGAGAACTTGAGCATCTGACTCTACTATTAATGAAAGAGTTTGCAGGTGTAAAATAAGTCAAATATGCAGATGTTAAATTCTATAAATGGGCTAGAGAGGGCTCTAATGGAGTACGGCATGCATGGGAGAAAGACATTACTTAGCACCGTTATATCAGAACTTAATCTTATTGATGATTCTGAGATAAGGAATGTATTTAGTATAATATCAGAAGTACTTGTCAAGGAAAAACTATACAAGTATATTGATAATAATGATAATAACTTTTCTTTGCAAGTGCTTTGTGAAACTTTTATTACAGTGCTTTATGTGCAGCAACACATCCTAAAGAAGCAATAAGAGCAATAAATTGCCCTCGTTGATGATTGGCATCACTACAACTTTACATATGATGATTTTAAACATATGGATGATGCTGGTTTCCTATCAACACTATTTGACATTCAATGCAATAAGAGTTCCCTAATCTATGAGGCTGCTGAGTATCTATACAAAGCAGGCTTAATAGCATACGGAACATATAATAGTTTCAATATTTTACTTGATGAAACTTCTAAGAAAGTCAATAAGTTTCTAAGCACATATCTTAACGAAGCGTGTAATGGTATAGCATAGAAGGAAATGAAAATAAAAAATATAAAGGAGATTAATGTATTATGAAAGAAGGAAACAGAAAGATAGTAAAATGGATTTTGTGAGTTTGTGGAAGGATTAATTAATGACAAATTTGACATAGAATACTGCCAGACTTTGTTCAGAAACGATGATGTAAAAGATAAGCTCGTACATCTATTAAAAAGAGGCAACCGGTGATGATGAATTTAATCCTAGGTATGAAAAAGTGTGGGGTATTTTTGAAAGACTATGCGGCTAATACGCATGAGAGTGGCGTGGAGATTTGGCTTGAGAACTCTATAAGTGATCCTGAGACAGGGAAAGACTTTACTTACTACTAGTAGATATTGCTAAGAAAAATGTATTTATAACAAGATATGAAAGGATGCTATTAAAATGATTACAGTTAATGAGGCGATGACTCTTCCTATTGAAAGAGTTACAAGAGAATGCAGAGAGTTATTTATTGTAGACCGTTCAGAGTTGGAACAGAAGTTTAAGGCATGGAGAGCAAAAAGTTGACAATCTTCCGGAAAGTATAAAAGAGAAGTTTCCTGCTGAGGTTATGACTAAGAGTTTTCAGGAATTGCGTCCAGAACTCTATTCTGATGAAGCAACAGATGAAAGTGTTAAGGCAGAGGGTGACAGAATCAGAGGACTCATGGAAGATGTAAAACAACTTTATTAAAAGTTATCTTGATGGTGTAAGACAAAGGTCAGTGCAATATATTGAACTAAGAGAGAAGATAAAGAAATAATGAAACTTGTTATTGATAAATCTATAATAGGAAATATAAAAAGATTTCCTAAAAGGAAAGAAATTGTTGTTTTTCATTGAGAGTAAACGAAGATAGTATAACTTGTCAGATTTATGATAACTACTTAGTTCAATGGATAACACCTATTCTAAGTAAGGAAGGATGTGAGGTTGGAGACGAGGTTAGTTTTAATCTCCAACCTATTCTCACACTACTTGATTATGATGAGGATTTGTGTATTGACCTTATTGCAAATACAGTTCTTATACATCAGAGTAATTTTAGTATGTACATGAATACGGAGTTTGAAAAAGGGTTTCAAAAGCTTGACTCTATTGATAAGGAATCTATGACTCTATTCGATAACAGTAAAATGAAAAGTGTAATGAGAATTTGTAGAATAGCAAGTGCAATTGCTAAAGAGCAAAGTATAAGTAGTCAGCCTCCTATATTTGTTGGTGGTAGATTCCTACTAAAAGTATGATGCGATGGCATACTATACTCCTATGGATTTTGACGACTGTATTCTTGTAGGTGAGATACTAATACGATTACTCAGAACCTAGGAACAACAAAAGGTGCCTACTACATTGATGGGGACAAGATAATATTTGAATCAAAGAAGTATAAGTTTATGATGGGCTTAGATAGAAATAGCTCTATTTATATGGAGAATGATTCTATTAAAAGGATTGAGAAGCTACTACAAGATGTGTGTTCTATAAATATTTCTACTGTTGCAGAATCTGGATTACAGTTAACTAAAATTATTAAAAAGCAACTAGTTACAATTAATATTTATAAGAATGGACTATCTATAAGTACGGAGAATGATGGTGCAGTTGTATCAATAAATCCTATAAGTGGAGAACCTTTGTATCAAGGAGAGTTATCAGTTGCTCAACTACAAGTCCTATTAAACATATTCAAAGATGATGATACAGTTTCAATAAAAAGCAGGAGGACGATATCTGTGTATACAGAATGGAATAGACAGCTTGATTCTACCCGTGCTGATTTAGTTGCGGCTATCTCTCTTTGCGAAGAGAGAGCTAGAGTTGGCAGAGAAGCAGAAGCAAAGAAACAGAAGTATCAGGAAATGTATGATAGAGCGAATGATACACATTTGAAAACTTATAGCTCTATCTAATCATATGACTGATATCTACAAGAATATAAAATCTTACGCAATTGAACATAAAAAGAAAGTTAAGACTCTTGTAGACTTGGCTATATCTGAAGTTGGTGAAATGGTTCCAGATGCAGATGCAAGTGGAATACACTTAGAGGTAAGCAGTAATGGAAAAGTACATGTGTTGAATGGCGAAGATTCTGATGTAAATGTACGAGAGGGTAGTGGGTATAGAGCGATACTTGGAGCATTTATGAGGTATGCTTCAATAAAAACTCAGACCCGGAAGCTCTACAGTTTATGGTATTTGATGAGTACTTTTTCCCGCTATCAGACTTAACGACTGAACATATGCGTGATTTATTTGAGAGAATGAAGAAGGATATGTCACTTGTAGTTACTGAGCAAAGAAGAAATGTTATGGCAGGAATTACAGATAGGGAATACTATTTGAGAAAAATTGCACCTAAGCACTCTATTGTGCGTGAAGTTACAGGTGAGCAGGAGGAATAAACTTAGATGAGTACTATGTTTATATGACAGACTTGGTAAAAACAATGTGGGGCCATAAAGGATACTCTATGGATATAAGGGATGCAATCAAAGATGCAAAAAGAAAGAGGATGTAGCTTTAGACATAAGTAATGTATGGATGAATGATGATTCAATACATGATATTGAATTAGCAATGAGAGATGGACTTGAAGTCATAGATAGAACAAACAGCAGGAGAAAATCTCTAATCGAGGAGAAACGCAAGAGTTATAAGAAATACTATTAGAGAAGATGACTCTAGATATTGGTCATTAGATTTCAATCCTGATGAGGTTGACTATTCTGATTTCCCTACTTGCTGTATCGCCTAAACTTCCTGAGAAGATAATAGTAAGGCCATCAAGTATAAACAATAGGAAAAGAGTGTGCATGCTGGTTTTTACTTATTATGGCTAATCCGGACCATGAGTGGGATTTGCAGTTTGTATCTAGTAAGATTGTTGAGGTGTTCTCAGAAATAAATGAGGTAATAAATTCTGAGATTACAGATAAGGTACATTACTTTATGCCAGGAAAGTAACATAGTAACTCTTACATATGACGAGGATAAGGGTTGGGTTGATGAGTTTGGCTATGTAAGATTTGGTTATGACTTATTAGACTCAAGGTGTATACCCTATGAGTTTGGAGAAGAGGAGTTATTAGTGTCAACTCTATCAGGGTGAGCGTAAATCGGAATATTGGAATAATGTATTACATTACATATCAACTGAATTGCAAGGTAATGAAATTACTTCTATTACTTCAAGTAAAAGTAATGAAATTATTGGAGGTATTAGGAATTGAGTAATGAAAATGTAGATGATGAAAAATAGCTTTTAGACTTGGGTACAATACAGTATGCTATTGGCTCAACACTAACTGACGAACAGAAAGAGTTTGTTAGTGATTTTACAAAAGAATACTATTTCATTTTCTGATGCTGGTACTGGTAAGACACATTCATTAATTGCAGGAATAGCATTGGCACAGAAAAGCTATGGCATTAGAGTAGTAAGATTTGTTGCATGTCTTTTTACTAATGCAGCAGTAAACGAGATAAGTGCACGATATGATAAGTTCTATAAGAGTGTAATGTTGGAACAAAAAACCTGTATTTTTCAACAGTGCATGCACTATTCTTAAAAGATACTAAGGATGCATACCCTCAGATAGAGGTTGTTAACTTAGACTTTGTTAAATGCAAATCAATGTTGGAATCATATATGAAGGAGACAGGATTAAAGACAGATGATTTGGAAGTTAACAAAATCAATATTTCAGGCTATCCAAAAGTTAAACAGTGCTCTTTACTTTGATGACATAACACTGAGTAACTCCTACGATTTTATTAAACTTGGAATTAATTCAGATGATTTCAATTATATTAGAGAGAATGTTTAGGGCAGGAATTATTACTAACAAGATAGCACAAGGATATACCACTGTACTGCCTTTATGCTCTACATAACAACAGTGACATAATTGATAAGTGAAAATCAAAACATACGATATTATGATTGTCGATGAGTTCCAAGATTTATCGACCTTACAGCTTGAGATACTTTCATCATATATCAAACACTATGGTAGTTATTGGTGATATGAAGCAGCAAATCTATGCCTTTAACGGGGCATCTGATTTGATTGTCGATAAGTTCCTAGAGTGTAAAAAATAATGATGTTAGGGTTTGTAATCTTACAAAGTCATTTAGATGTAGAAATGAGATTGCTGAGTTTGCAAGAAAGGTTATAGAGCCTAATATGCTTGGTGAAAAAAATTAAACTTCACAGGAACAAAAAGATGGTGGAAGTGTTGAGATTATTGCAAGAAAAGAATATGGACTGGAAAGGCATAGCAAATTCAATTTACACAGATATAAGTGTGAATGGATTTTACAAAAGCTAAAGACATAATGTTCTTGTATCGTAATAATGTATCTGCTCTCCTATAATTGATGAGCTTTTATAACAAGAGGATTGCATTCAGATGTTCCTAGGTTTGTTCAGTGCTTATGAAGTGCCTATTGTCAAGGACTTATATAAACTCGCCAGAGTGGCACGAGACCCTTACAATCAAAAACAATATAACTGATGCTTTAAAACTATTTGATGAGTTTAGTAGTACCAACTATGGAAAGACATTGCCTCCTATTCAAGTAATGGAGAAAACAGGAAAGAGTATTATTGATGTTCCATATGGTTTGGAAGACAAACGAGGGTGGTAGCGTACATTAAGAACCTTAAAACTTGCTCAGGAAGATATGAAGAATGGTAAGAGTACAGGCTCTATATTAAACAGATTCTGGAGAATATATGAGAAAGCAATAATCAAGGAACAGTGGTGGAGATTGGATAATACACAGAGTTCTACTTGAACTTAGTTGCACCTATTGTCAACTCAAGAACATTTGATGAGTTTGTTAGGATAGAAGATGATAAGGCAACAAGGAATGACAATTACCTCGCTACATCTGTTGGAATAAGATGTTACACTATTCATTCAGCCAAAGGACTTGAGGCTGACTATGTATATCTTCTAGATGCCGATGAGGGTATGTTCCCTAACAAATCAACAATGAAGAGTAAGGCAGGAGCTGGGGTGTGATTTAGATGTGGCGAAAGATATAAGGGAGTGATAGGAATCTTCTATTTGTTGCAATAACAAGAGCAAAAGAAAAACTAGTTATATCCTATTCTTCTGAGCTTTGTAGGCTTATAGCTGACCCATATGATAGTAACTATTCAAAGTATGATAAGATATATGCTGACCAGGTAGAGATGCTGTTGGTGATGATGTATCTGCATTCTTTAATATATTCAATGTAGAAAGGGGCAACAATGGATGATGATAGAATCGAAGTAAATGGAGATGTACTAGACGCCCTGTTTGGTTCAAATGTTAAGAATACTGCATCAAGCCACTGCATTGAATTTACTGCTAATGGAGACCTAAAGTATAAAGTTATTGAGGGTGGTGTTGAAAAAGGTGATGTCGAAACTGTTAGTGAAGAATCATCTATTAACTATTATGGTATTGAAGAGGAAGAAAGGAAGAAAGGAATAAAACCTGAAATCCTATATTGTGTCTTCATAGCTGTAACAGTTTTTCTAGCTATCCTAATATTAAAGATGTACAACTAACAGAGGGTCTTATGGGATACAGGATTGGTAATATGGTTAGTGCAGTACCATCTAGAATTCTTGAAGGAGTTCTTGAGGTTAATACTTTAATAGATGGTATTGCACGAGTAAGTTTAAAAGACTATCTCGGAACAGGAGATTGGGATTTTTACACCAGTAGTATACGATGTTATTTGTAATGTAGTAACCACTGGATACAAAGTAACAATGTACAGAAACGGTATGGTATTGGTGACATTACAGATAACACCTTGTATGATTACTTTGAGTGTAACTTATCTGAAGTAAATTCTAAGGATGTTGATATTGTTAGGTCTACAGAATTGAGAGTATACAATATCCGATGTGACTCTAACGCCTGCTAGAAACATGTGAGCTAATGATATGGTTTGTAGAGCTAACTTGATAACAAATATGAAGATGAGTAGGATTATAATTGAGGATACAGTTAAGCTCATGCTATACGAGATAGACTTAAGTAATCATCTAAATGATGATTTTAATACACAATTACATTACAGATATATCTGATACTACACCCTATATGGGTTAGGACTATTGAATGTGAGGATGGTGTAAAAAGATGTTAACAGGGTACTACTGGACTAATGATATTAGAAGTGATGGACGATTGGAAGGTAAGTGATGGGTAAAGATTATACAGCGTGGAATGTTGGACAGAAGGTTTAGGGGGTGCTTCTTTTGAAACATAATTGTACTATAAGATGATGGAAATGGTGGAGTGATTATGTACTCTACATATGATGATGAAACACTCCTTATTGATGGTATATCAAAAGAAGATTCTATGGAGATTTTTGATATGAGCTCTATATATTTCCACAACGGAAATTACGAGGCTAATATGGTGAGAATGCCAAAAATCAGAATTAGAATACTCTATGAGGGTTACATAAGAATATTGTTGTTGCCATTGATATAGGGTAGTGCATATGTTCTTATGGTTGACCATGATAGGTATTGTTACAGCGAGAAATGATGAGAACATCAGAGCAGAACTTTTGAGCTCGTATACAATAAGCAAAGATTCCTGATGTGGCTCGTTTATGAGCGTAGGCATTGACTAGCACTCTATGTGGCAAGTAGAAATTCCTACAATGCCGGAATCGATATATTACTAGACCCTAGCACACATGAGATATTTGCTACTAGATGGATTTAAGAAAATTGATTTCTGTTCAGTTGATGAGCTTGATTTTGGTGCTATTCCATTAAATTTATATCAGCTCGTAGTAAGTAATGGTGACTCATATATAGTCACAACAAAAGGAATAACTATCTTATTCTAGATGAGAATTGAACATAAAAGCAAAAATTGAAAGGAAAGAGGTAATGCACATTCTTAATTTTTAACAGATGTAAAGGTTGTTGCAACTATTGTAGGTATCCTGATTGGAGGCTGGTTGCTCATAAAAGGGAATGAACACAGACCCTAGAGATGGAGGAGGTTCAAAGGTAGTGGAAACAAAAGCCAACTCAACTCCAACACAGACCCTCCTCAGAGCAACACAACTGAGACAAAGGTAAAAATATGTTAGAAAACATATTGTTAATCTTAATACCAATCGGATTCATTATGATGCTTCTATTGTATGTTGAAAAAGGCACATGGAGGAATTCAGGATTAAAGATTATCTACTATTTACTTTTAATGAAGAAAATGGGAAGGAAGAATTTTTCCGTCTCCTTGGAAAACAGAAGATTATAATGAGATTAACAATGAACAGAATTAAGAGGTACAGGAAAAAGGAGAAGATTAAACAGATAGAAAAGGGTTTATAATATTTATATGTGGGGATTTCTTAGAGTAAGGTTAAAAGGGAAATGAATTCAGTCAAATCTACAGAGGTTTTTGGATAAGAGCAGATTTACTCTACACCTCTGCGTATAAGACTCGTTCTATGATCCCAATGAAAGAATTTTTAACTAGAGAACTTTGCTGTAAGATTGCTAATGTTGTTGCACAGCAAGGGTTCTCAAAAGGTACTATCAGACCCTAAATTCAGGAAAACTGAAGTGGACTATAAAAAGAAGGTGATATCGATATTGATAGAAAGTTTGTATTCTAAAGGAAGTAGAATATGATAATATAACGATATCCCCTACACGAAAGATGAAAAGTGTCTACAGATTATATGGAGCTGTGGGAGGTTGATAAAGATGCCCTATAGTTCTTGCATATAAGTCCATTTGACGAGGAGGAATGAAGTAGCCAGTAACATAAGAGATATAAGTGGCTTAATTGATAGATTCATTACAGATGGCATTACTAAGCTAGAAGAAGAATCAATTGAGCTACTTTAAAGATAAGGAGAGACTTGCAGAGAGTATAGAAATACACCTAAGGAAGATGCTAGAGAGAATGGTATTTCTAGATGCTCTTCAAAATGATATAGCATCTAATAATATGAAGCTTTCTATAAATGCAAATAAATTAAGTAAGCTTCAGAGTAGTAAAATGGTAAGCAGTACAACTCAGTTGGTATATGCTTACCTTATGCGACAATCCTTATTGAAGAACAGAGTGAGTCTAAATTCACAGGTGCGTATAGAATTATGCTGGGAGATATCTCCTATCCTGATATAGGTAAAGTAAAGTTTGGTTCCAAAGAAATATCCTATGGTATTATGGGTGAGCTTGCCCCTGTAGCTATGGCTGCAATGACACTAAGTAAAGGTGAGACTATAACAATAGGTGGAACCAAGCAGATAAAGTATAAGATTATCGATATATATTAAAACGAAAAGGAAACTAAAAGGAAATGATTATTACTACGAAGGAAGCGTCTTCTTATTAAAGAAGGCACTTAAAAAGCACAAAGGCTGATGTATTAGGGTTTGATACAATTTGTCAGAATCTTATTATTGACCCTAGCACTTTTATTCCAGAGAGAGATGTTTATATTCTGTGCTCAGATGATATAAAGAATAAGGCAAACACTGAAATGTTCTTATCAGCTCTCGCAACAAAGCATCCTAAATCAAAGGTTGTTTTTTATTGACAGGAGTAAGAAAGGTACTTTTTGTAGATACGAATATTGAAGGTTAAATCTCTACATGTTAAATCCTAACCCTGCTGAGGGCCGCTGAAAAGATTTCCAATCTTATCGAGATGGAAATCGAAGATGTTATTGAGCAGATTGAAGAGGAAGAGGACAAGGATGAGATTCCTAAGTTTCAACTTGAAAAGCCAGAGGTAGAAGTTTCAGTTGATGATGAGCCTGTAACAATGGCACAGATTAAAGAAGAAGATATTCTGATGAGCCTTTTAGTCGTTCATGCTGAGCATGAAGATAAGGAGTTTGAACCTATCAACAGAATTAACAGGGGCTACAACTGTTGTTGATGTAAAAGCATGTTGCTGCTGAGATGACTAGGCAGAGACTAATCAAAGAGATGATAGACACAAGCTCTACATATGCTGGTATCGAAGAAAAACTTCGCTCGTTAAACAATTCTATTTATGCAATACTGAGTGACTCTACATTTTCAACTCTACATGAAAAGATGGATGCAACAAGGGACGATTTTCAGAGACAAAGCATATTTCGCTGCTAAAGGGCGATACACTTATAGAACAGCGTATTGAAGACCTTGTTGATACAATATGCAGAACGTACAAGTGTATTACAGAAGAAAGCTAAAGCTGATGTTGATAAGCTTATTTATGCTCTTGAGAAAAGTGCTTCCAGCTGGAAATGACTCTATGAAATTACAGGGGCTTAATGAAAAGAGAAATCAGTTAATGACAGAACTTGTTACTATGAGAACTGATATTGAAGAGCTGCATGGTGTTACAGATGATGCTGGCACAATGGAATTCTTGCTCTAATCAACTCTATTATTTCTGGAGAGAGAATTCATTTCTTAAGGAAACACTCCGTACAAACGGTGACATTCCTATGCTAGTGAAGTACTTGAGTCTATATCAAAGACAGCTCAGTTAACGGAGAAAGTTGCAGATAAGTTCACAGATATGCGTTCAGAAATACAGGCATCTGATACTCTTAATGCTATAATGGAGCTTGACAGAGAAATCATAACAACTCAGGAAGCAGTCATCCGTATGATGAATGCTAAAACAGTAGAAGGACACAATAGTAAACAAGACATTATTAAAGTCTGCTCTTAAGGTGTATACTGGAAATGAAGGAAACGGAAGAACAATAATTCCTTACATCTTATCTGAATTTAAATCACGCCAGAGAGCTAATGTTCTTTTTCATTGATTGTACAGGAAAAGAATAGAGTTGAGATGATTACGGAATTGAATATATGGATGAATTCATATGTTTCAGAGTTACCCTGAGCAACAGTTCTGCATTGTATCTGGAAATCTCAACTCTACAGTTGAGAATGCCAGACGATTCTGTCAGCACTCTACAAGGCGGCTGATTATTACAAGGTAATAAACATTGTACTGAGACCAGACCAGAAGGAGATATTCGAATCTCTGTCTTCAGACATACTGTCGATTAAACTACATAGTTAACACAAAGCCAGAGTGATGTTGCCTCTATTAAGCCTGTTATTGAAGAGACTGACTATGAGAACGTTGGCAAGAGAGTAATATTCAACAAGTGTGAAATTAATATCACAGGATGATTGAGCAGCTTGGCATAGCAGATAGAATGGATGTTTCTGCTGTAAAGATTCCAGTAATGCCTGATGTGACCTCTGAGTTCTTTTTGAGGAGAATTAATCCTTGTGTTATTACCAATGTTAAGTATATTATGGAAGGAGTGCTTAAGAAAGTATTAAATTTAAACGGTGGGTTATCACGTTGAGATTTTTACAGGAGCTGCAATACTATGCTGATATGAGGGTTTAAGAAACCTGAAAGGTATCGCCAGGGCTACAGCTTTTATCAGTGTATGAGCAGAAACTTATTCCTGAAGACAGGCTGCTTGAAATTTGTTCTAGGGATGAGGGCATTGAATTAAAATGCCCTCAATATCATACCAAATGAGATACTGAAAAGTTTGTTGGAGAGAGAGTTATACCTGTGTCATATTCACCACCTACAAAGAAGATAACTTGCGTATCGCTTAGGGAGTTCGGTGATAAAATGAAGCCTAAGCAAGGATATGAGTAGAAGTTGTATATGTGCCTATCTTCTACCTCCAAGCTCTATATAAGGCATTGGGGAAGACACGATGATTTGTTAAGTATACCAGCAAAGACTCTATTTGATTTTATTATAAAGAAGCTATATCAGCTGGTGCAGCAGATATTACTATATCTTCAAGCAAGGAGGAGGCTACTGTATACTACAATGTTCGTAAAAGAAGGTAGTCTCTAACAGGATAATGTCAGCCGGAAATGTAGAAGATATAGTAAAACTTTTGTGTATAAAAGAAAGTCCAATGCTGTTAAACTCTAATAGACCAAAGTATGTTAGTGTTGAGTTTTGAATGATAGTACAGAGGTAGAGTTGTAATTAACCCCTAAGTTTAAGGGTACATCAATTACAATTAGATTACTTCCTAATGCAACATTTGATAGTAGGCTTGAAGACTGCAACCTTACAAAGGAGACTATTGATTTCATCAAGAGATGAATTAATGTCGAGTGAGGTTGGACTGAGGCTACTGTTGGCCCTACAATGTCTGGCAAGAACACTACAGCATTATCTATTTTTAAATGAGGTAGTTCATAACAAAGACCAAAAGTTGTATCTGTTGAGATGCCTGTTGAACAGGAACTTAGGAGTTGAACAGATGAATTGTGAGGATGATGAGGAGTTTGATTTGGTAATCGAGCTCTCTCTATTAAGACAGAATCCAGACATAATTTATGTAACAGAGATAGGAGATAAAAATGCCAATTCTGTTATGAAGGTTTGTAACACAGGTAGAGTGGGTTCTATCAACAATTCATGCAGAATGGTGTTAGTGATGTATTCTCTAGGTTAGAGGACATAACAAGACTCCTGTAAAGTCGAATAATACAGGTAATTCACTCTATAGTATTTCAGGAACTTGTCAGAGATGAAGACACAGAGTACAGTTAGACCAAAGAACAGGTATGTCTATCTTTCACAGGAGAGAAAGCAGAGACTATACTAACTGTCCATATGAGGATATAATTAAAGAGATAAAAAGTTGGGAGGCTGGTGATTTATGGTAAAAGGAAAATGCCAATTGATCCTATACATAGTAGGAAGATTCTAGGAGAGGTATTGCTTGGATTATCGGTGACACAAATATCCTAGAAGTTTTTGAGGAAGACAAAACTCAAAAATACTCTGCCATTATTCAGCCAAATAACATTGGATTATCTTTTACAAAGATAACTCCTATTGCTGAACATTTAAACTTGAACAGTACAGAAATAAGTTTCGCATAAGGTTATCACGGAACTTAAGATTCATGTACCATTCGATTTAATTATTGAATCATATTTGAGCGTTAAGTTGGAATCTGATGATATGGAGATGATGCAGAATGATTGAGTTGGGGCTAAGACATTTGATGGTGATACTATTAATTTTTACTTTAAGGGATTGCCTATATATCTGTGGAATGATACGGTAGCATTGAAACAGATTAAAGATTCTAAATTAGTTAATGCAAAAACAATAGAGATGAAAAATTCCTGTTGGAGAGTTTAAGGGCCATATGAAAATGACTTGATTACAGATTCTAATGGAGAGGTGAAAAGGATACATTGGAACTGTGGTTGGGGCTTTCATCTTCTATTGTGCCTGAAGAATATGGAGTTAGATTGTTTGAAATAAGAGGAGTAACATTTAGCCTAAAAGGATATTATCTTATGAGCGTTCTGGTATAATAGTTTCAAAGGCTATTAGCACCTCTACCAGTTTCGGAAGCAAAGATTTTTACTGGGTATCAATATGATAACTAGTTAGAATGATATTCTTAGGTGAAGTTACAGAGTACGGAAAAGGTTGTATATAAAAACAACAGGTTTGAAATAAATGGTAAGGAGTTGGAAGAATATGGATTTATTAGAGTCAATTAAATTTCCTCCATCATTGGTAATGAGCTTCCTATGAAAATACTACAAGATGCAATCCTATGTGCTGACGACATTCTAAAGGATATTATTGAAGATATATAAATACTTCTAATAATGTAAAAGGAGTTGTAAACAAGTTAAAGAGGGCGATGGAAGTTATTGATAGGGAAGGAAACTTTTATTAAGGAAGTTGACAATAACTCTAGTAACACTATCAAAAGTATACATCTATTAGAGTTACTAAACAAAGATGTTCCATTAGAACTTCTTACTGTTTGGCAGGGTATAATTTCCTATTATGAAGGAGCTTAAAGGATAATGAGTTTAAAGCAGCATTTGATACGAGAAGCAGGCGATACGGTCTTCTCTATTTAAGGCTATAAATAGAAGAGTATAACTCTGAGTTTAATAAAGACAATCCAGAACTATTAAGCGCTCTATTAACACTAAAGTTTACTACCAATGATGCAAAAATTCAAGAATGCACCTAAAACAGAAACAAGAAGATATTCTGGAACTGATAGGTTTAGAATGAGTAATAAAGATATGGAGATACTTAAATATGCTATACAGTTTAGAGTCGATATATCCCAAGAGGAATGATAAAAAGACTCTTGGAGGTAATATGACACTTAAGATATTAGACTGTTCAAACTTCATATACTAGTGATGTGTCACATGAGACAATATCTAGAGGTATAAGAGAAGTTGACGGTAAGTTTGTACCAAATGAAGCAAAGAGTGGTGCCATACAATTTCTACTGTATAAGGTCAAGGAATTGATGGACAGTGACTCTAGTTGTACCAGTATTTGATAGAACACCGGAGATAAAGAGACAGGCATACTATGACTTCTATGGTGACCCATATGGGTATAAGGCTGGTCGTTCTAGTACCACCAAGACAGGAACCACAAAGGAACGAGATATCATTAATAAAAGAGTATGCTGAGATACATTTTGCGAGTTGTGGTTTCCCTGTTCAGGCTGCTGAAGGTTATGAGGGCTGATGATGTAATATACACTTATGGAAGGATAATCTAGAGTATTACGATGGGTGAGAGATTCACACAGGTGACTCAGACTTATACTTTCTAGTAACTGAGATTGTGAAATACATCCAGTTGAAAAGGGAGGAAAGTTTGTAGACCTGCAAAATTACTCTAGTAGTGTGTAAAGATTCCTACATACATTATAATCACAATACATTTCTATCAAATTGTATAAAGGAGATACTGGTGACAATATCCCTGGTGTTGGATTTGATTGGGCTCCTATGGTTGATGCTTGCATAGAGAATGAATCTGATTATAAGCATCTTGGAGATTTAGATTTTTGCAGGTCTATTTTAATGAAGATACCAGAAAAGTTTCCTAAGGGTGAGATGCATCTAATTTGCTTGATGTATTTAATTTACTTGTTCCATACTATATAAATGATGATATTGGTGGACAATTGTCAAATGATTCCATATCCGATGAATTCTTTAATTATTACTTGAAAGGTTTTAACGAAGACTCAGGATATGAGGAAGCTGAGGATAAGTTAAAGGAGTATATTGACTCCTTTAATAGATAAGGAGTTAAGTATGAGTTTTTGCTGATGAAAAGAAAAGGATTTTTAGAGCAGAAGAAGTATAAACAATAAGAAGCTTGAACGGGCCAAGAGTACTGTTAACTCTATTCTAAATAGTGAGCTATTTTATTAACAGTGTACTTACAGCACCTGAGGCTAAGATGGACATTGATTATATAATGAGATGAGGGCGATACGGGAAGTTACTAATCCAGTTGCTGACTTTATCGATGTGTCCTTACAAGTGAGGTTTACATGAAGCTGAAAATCGAAAAATTGTGTACAAGGTATATGATTTTACGAGGGTAAAAGTTGACAGTTCGGTCATACAATCAATAGGGATGACATTACTTATGAAGAACAGCTTGAAGTTGTTGCTTCCTATGCATATGTTAATCAAGGAATATACGATATAATAAATGGTCTGAATTTGGATGACTAATACGATATTATGCCAAATATTTAAAGTTGAACAATAATATATTGAAGATGGAGAGTTAGAAGTGAAAAATTGGAAATCTTAGTTTAAGAGAAAGACGCTCTGAAAATCTATCTTAGGAATTGACAGTAAGGCTATTTCTAAAGAGCTTGAAGAGTGGGTTAAGAGTCAGAGGCATTAGTTAACCATAAAGATTTTTAGGCAATGAAGACAAAAAGTCTTATGATGCAAGGCGTAGATGTGCTGAAGTATTTAAAGGTGATTATAATGCTTTAGCAGATTTACTAAGAACGGCTTTTTAACTTAACCGATACATCCCTATAGTGATATCGAGGGTTATGTTAATTATATAATAAAAATCAATCCATGGACTAATGCTGAGACAGTTAGTGGAAGGCGAGATACCGAGACCACGTTAGAGTTGGCTGATGATGCTTCTGTGGATGAGAGTAAGGAGATTTTTCGATATGGCAAAAAGAAAACAAAGACACAAATCCTGGTTATGAAGGTTTTGCTGAAGGCGTAGGCGTAGATGTTAATGGTGCAAATCCACTTGAGAATGCTGGTGGAGATACTACTATTGATGACGCTAAGAAGAGCAGAAGAAAGAGCTTGCTGCCGTTAAGGAAGTTAATATTGCAACACAGACTGATTTAGGGTGCTGAAGTTGCTGCAAAGCTTAAGGAAAAATGCTGCTACATACGCTGAACTTCAGTCAACAGTTCAGGCTGCTGAACTCCTTTCAATTTCTAAGCCTGTAAGTGCAAGACTTGTATCAGGACAGAATGAAGGTATCTCTGTTGGTAGATGGGGACAGGAACTCAGCTCTCTTAAGACCAAGTTAGCTGATATGTGGAATGACTTCAAGGAGAAGACTGGCTACATTAAGGATTACACAATTGGCGATAGCTTCCGTGCAGAAAGCGGAGAAGAAGCTAAAGTGCTGAACATGGTTGAAGCAAGACAGCTTATGTATCCTCTTTATTCAACAGCCCTGAGTCGAGGGTAAGTTCAGATGTAAATCTTGAGCGTGCTGATGCATATAAGAGGGTCTTCAGTTACTTGAAGCAAAGGGTGAGACAGCTGAATACAACATCATGACAACAAATCCTAGATACACCGTAAAAGGGTGCAAAGCTTACTGGCGGCTCTTATGAGGGCAAGATTCTTGACCTTAGTCAAATGGGCAACCTCTGCGCTAAAGCAGGAGGTAGAATCTTCTATGTAGGATTTGAAGCCTATGTAAATCAGGAAGACAATACAATTGATGCTAAGGCTCCAAAGTTTGTAATTACACAGACTAAGAAGGCAAAGAAGGTTACAGGTAAGGCTGCTGCTAGACCGAGTGACAACAGGTAAAGAGCCTAAGATTGTAACAGTATCTGCAAGACTTCAGGGTGGTAAAGGAACTCACAAGTGTTGAGTCAAACTTTGAGTTTGCTTATGTTGAGGATATGGCTGATATCAAGAAGAAGAAATTCGCTATGGCGGTTCCTCAGATTGATATTGACGGAAATGAGACTGGTGCTTTTGTTAGCACTATGTACAAGACTGTTAAGAAAGACAATGGAAAAGAGCAAGGTTGTTACAACTCAGGTTGGCAACAAGAAGCAGGCTCCACTTTCTTCACACAAGATTTCTCTTCTTGGAGAGTTCTACGGACTTACCTCTGAGTGTGCAGCTGACCTTAAGGAACTTGGATGGACAGTTAAGGCTGAGTCTTCTGTTGGTGTTAAGTATGAGGGTATCGGTGTTGATGCTATTCTTGCAGAGCTTGAAGAGTTCAGCAAGGACTTTGCTGAGGGTAAGAAAGACCCAAGTAAGGTAAGTGGTGCTCTTGGTAATATGATTAAGCTTACATTAACTGCAGCTGGTGGTGGTCTCTCAGATACACCTGATGCTCTTGCTGAAATTGTTAACGGTGCTAAGGCTAGTCAGGATACTAAGGCTAAAGCTAAGACAAAGCAGGCAAAGAAAAGCGTAGCTGATTAATTAGTTACGGAATAATTTATAGGGATATCGCAGTGATGCGGTATCTCTATATTCAGATTGAGGTATATACTCTATGAGATTATGCAAAGGATTAAATGATATAGTTGGTCACAAACCTATAGTAAAATGGTTTGATAACTGTATTAAGAAAGACATTTTACCACAAGTTATCCTACTTGATGGTGTTGCTGGTATCGGTAAAAGCTCTATAGCTAAGATTGTTGCATGTGAGATAGCATGTAAAAGCATTTCCTGATAGACTTGAAGAGACAAAGAGAATTGTTATTGAGGAAGATAAATCAACAGATGCAGTAAAACTTTTTAATATGTCTAATCTAAAAGTCACAGGGATGCTGTCCTACAAGTTCGTTCAGAGTTAAATATTGGAATGTCATCTACAGGTCGTAAAGCTATAATAATGGATGAAGCACATGGAATGAATCAGGAAGCACAGGATAGTCTTCTAACTGCATTTGAAGCATTGTCTTGTAGGCGTGTACATATTTATATGTACTACAGATATATCTAATTTGGAAGATGCTTTTTGTATCTAGGTGTTTAAGGCGTAGCTTGAAAGGATTATCTGAGCAAGAGATTAGCTCTCTAATAAGGCAGAGGATTGTAGATAACAATCTTAAGTTTCAGTTAAAGGGAAGCAATGGCTGTAAAAGCTTATATCTACATACACTGGGAGAGAGCCAAGAAGAGCAATAAACCTTTTAGATTCATTTTGAGAAAGGTGCAACAGTATCGAATGAAGACTTAGAGACTTTCTTTTAGCTTGGATGAGGCTAATGATATTCTTATCCTAGCACAGTATCTCTACAAAGGAGATATCTTAAATGGTCTTAGATTTATAAAGGATGTAGATATATCTCCTACATTTGTTTCCACCCTGTTAGAGATGACTCGTGTTGCTAAAGGTGATACAACTGTTCTTTTAGAGAGGAATGCACTAAGTAGATTTATGGAGTGCATCTCTATTGATGAAGGTGATTTGCTATTGGGTTTTACAATTGAAATCTCTATAGCAAAAAGATTAACCTGAAACTTAATGTCTGGGTTATTTCTAAAGTGGTGTAATCATAAACTTGAAGCTCCTATGAGATATAGTGAGAATCAAATACAAAAGGATAACTCACAGCTATTAAGTAGCATGGTTGATAGTAATTCTGATGTAACAGCACCTAGTGAAACACAGATAGATGTAGTAGAAACACTAGATGATTTATTTGAGCAGGGAGATGACTTGCAGGAAGGTGCACCTACAACATATGATTTCTAAGAAAGGATTTAGGTATTTAAATATATGACTAAGGATATTGATTATTCAGGTACTAAAGGGAGTGCTTGATGAGTATGAGGAGATAGTTGCAAAAAGAAGGATTTAGTGACAGTGATGGAGTGAGTTGCGGACAGCTTATGCTTGAGGTTGTTGATACCACAGACGATAGTACTGAAGATTTAAAAGCTAGTAGATATTCTATCACCAATGACTGTTGATGACTTTATAGATATGCTTGATGTTAAGGAATACATGTCTGTATTATTTTTTAGACATACTACACTTCATAAGTCACACAAATTCCACCATAAAAAGTATATGGAACATCTATAGTATTCACAGATTGGGTTGATACATCTACTACATTGTATGCAATAAACCTATTCAAGAATGTTAATGGATTTATTGGAAGTACACTTGAGGAGTATATAAATTTATTTAGGAATTCTCTGAATGATATTGATGATGCAACCCTACTTTACCTTTCTGTGTATTGTAAAAGTACAAAGAGATACCATAGTATCAAAACAATCAAATAGGCTTGAGAATAATGTTCTTGAAATTAAGTTTGATTTCTCTAAGCGTATAATTTCAATAGCTGAACCAAGTGGTATTGCTGGATTAGATTATACAGTAAAAAGGATTTGCGATATGAAAATTAAGGTAAGTTATTTTTATATGATAAGGTTCTTTAAGCCAAATCAGATTCCTATAAGTACAGCTGTGTGGGACCCTAAATGGTACCATAATTTTGCAGGAAATCCTAAGTACAGGTTTCTTGATAAGAACAATGTTTTAAATGGAATACGGCTTAAAGATATTGTTCCTAATGAAAAAGCTACATAACTGCTGTAGGGGAAGAGATAATTGTGCAAGCCTAAATCCAGAGAGTTGTGAATTTCTATCTGGCTATAGAAAGCAATTATATGAAATAGACTTTAATGCTTTTATAAGAACTCTAGAGACTATATCATCTGCAGCTATGTCCTACACAAAAATCAAATGATGAGCCCGAGATTATTTTGATTGTGTATGAAACTCCGAACAACCCATGTTCGGAGAGGGAGATTCTGATTGATTGGTTTGCCTCTAATGGTTATGAATTAGAGGAATACAGAAAGGAATAAAGTGATGGCGAAAAAGATTATTATCTTACTACTGAGTCTAACTCTAATTGTTGGACTTGGTTATGGTGGTTACTGGTTGTTCACACATAAAGGTACTGATGGAAATAACAGAATAAAAACAACATCCTATGATGACGGTACAATTTCTACAGAGCGTGATTGGGAGTTTGTACCGTATAAAGGAGATGAAGAAATAAAGTCGTCTATTGTTTATGATGCAAATTATAGGGATGTGAATCCAGGTACGAGATGTTCCTATGTATATTGCAAGTAATACAAAAAGTAAACTTGAGTATTCCAGCCGGTATTGAATATGAGTGGGATTATGGTAAAAACATTGTATGCATTAAATGGAGGTTTAAAGTAAAGATTGTTACAGCAATGGATGATTCAGATTTACTTGCAAAAAGCCGGTATTGATAACCCTAAAACTGTTGATGGTGCAAGTGATGTGTTTATTACAAATGATAGTATAAAAGGTCAAAAGACTATATGTACTTTTTATAGGGAAAAACATCCTATGGAATTATTGCTGATATTTACAAAGACACAAATGATGCACTTAACATTATAGGAATTCCCTAATTGAGCTTAGCAAAGAAAGGTTATATAATAACTCTATTCTATTAAGTATGCGTAATGATGTTGAAAGAGTAAATGCATTACCTGAGATTGACGGTGAATTAGCGAAGTACAAATCAAGCATATCCGTAGATGGTCTTTATATGCAACTCTATAGTAAGAGGTATGAGGATGGGAATATATACTCTATGATGATTACAAATCCTATACAGTTATGTATAAGGGATTATGTAGATATACTTGAGATTATGAGCGGGCATAAGATAAGTTCATATTATCAGGACACAAAGATATTCTATTCTAGATCCGATGAATATTCATTGGGTCTGATAAAGATATCTAATAATGCTACTACAGTTTTAATTGGTAAGGGTATAGAATGTAGAGCAAACATTTTAAAAGTTTTTAAAGGAGATTGAATAAGTTATGAGTAGTAAAATTAATAAAGATATTAAGGACGCTAGAAATACTATAAGAGAAATTGTTAGAGTCATTGATAAAAAGCTTCGTATAGTACATGACAAGATAGAGATACATAGAACAGCGGATGATGCAAGTGCATTTGATGCCTACTATGAATTCCTATCAACAAAAGATTGTAAGGCAGTGTGACTCAGATGATTTTGATTTAGATAAGATTATCAGAGAGGCAATGGAATCTGAGATACTATTGCCAATAAGTCAAGGAGATTTAAGATTTGCTATATTCCTATCTCTACTTGTTGGCGAGTGCGGATATAAACCTGTGGATAAAGATATCAACATAAAGATTGAATTTAATGATGATAAAGGTCCATTTCTAGTATTTGAGACACTTGGTAAAATAACAATCAATGATAGGGAAATAGCTATACAGCCACTTCTTTATAGTGATGTAGTTATATCTGCCATTACGAAATATCTAGAAAAGTAAAGTTGAGCAACATTATTTATGGAGAGTTAACTATGTATGGTGTAGAAGAAACATTTAAAAGTATTAGAAGAGCAGAGGGAGTTGATACGAAAAGCATTTAAGAAGGTTCTTGGTATAAAGGACAACAATGGACTTATATACTTAAAAGATTTTAAATCGACATTCAATGTAACAAAGGACAATGAAGCTCTTTTGAATAAGTATGCTAATGCCATTGGTATATTTATTGCTGATGGTATGACAACAAATGAAGCAATGGATTTAGCTGGACTTAAGAATAACCTTGAGCCTATACCTTTAGTTGAAGTCAAGTTCTCATTTATTCTCTATATTTTTGAGAAACTTTCTAAAGGAGCATATCGATTTAACAAGAAGAGCAGAGTTTGAAGTACACTTGTTTAATGACTCAGAGATTACACAATCAGACAAAGTTCTCAGTATAATATCAGACGGTCATACAGATTATAAACTGTACATGAAAGATAGTGCTGAGTTTATAAGTGATGTTATAAATTCATATGATGAGAATTATACCTACAAGAATATTACAAGATGGAAGGATATGTACATGCATAAAATGTCTGGCTCCAAATCATTGTTTGGTGGAATGCCTATTGATGCAAGTAGCAATCAGGACAAGGAATGTTCGGTTAATGAGAACAGTGCTAGTGCAATAGATAGTAGTATAGAATCTGTGCCAACAACTCCTATATCTTTTGATTCATTTTAAAGAGGATATAAAGGAAGAGATTGAAGCTGCTAAAGAAAGTGGCTCTAGCAATGATGCTAAGGATAAAGAAAGTAATACTTCATCCAATGACACAGCAAACACTATAAGTGATTCAGGAGCATATCCTACTGATAGTCCATATGACGGTGACCCATCTCCAAAGGAAATTGAAGATACAAGAACAAACTTTTGATATTGCAATAAATAAGTGTATCTCAAATTCAACATCGGTTGAGTTGTCTAGGTTGCTAGGTTCTATAAAAATATATCGTCATTAGATAAGATTAGAATAAGTGCAAATGGTGAGGCATTTATTTTTGTTGATATTCCTAATAAGCCAGATACAAAGAAGAGTATAAAATCATCTATAGAATATCTATCAAAGAATATGGATAATTTTACAGGCAAATCTTTTGATGATGTGTTTAAGCTTATAAAGGCAAACTTATCATATCACTCTTCAAGTCTTATTCTCTATATATCAATAATGGTATTTCTTATTTTAAACTACGAGGAAGATGGTTATGATTCTTGGAAAGTAGAGGATAATGGCAATAAGGTGTATGGATTTGAAGTGTATAAAAATTCTATAGGATTTCCAGATGCAGAGTTAAAAATGGAATCCTATTATGGAATTAAAGACAAGAAATCAAACCCTAAAGTATTAGGTGTAGTTGACACAAACAAAAATATGACAGCAGCCTATGGCGCTCGAGAAGTATTCAATAGAAGTGGATGTTTTACTTTACCAAGTAAAGAAGATAATTCTAAGATACCTTGGGGACTACTTGGTATAATAGGTGCAGTTATTTTTGTTTCTTGTTAAATGTATGAAGTAAGAAAGGATTAAGATATGAGCAATAATAAATTAGCATTTAAGTTTTTAGCAAAGATTGGATTAATTATAGTTATTTATAATATAGTTATCTTTGCTCTATTTACAACAACGACATATTACTTATCTTCAGATAGAGTAAATGCTACTGTGAAAGATATTAATACAAACAATTTACTTACTAAGGTAACAGTCGAGTTAGAGGACAACAGTGAGGCGACTTTTGAAACAGTAAATAAGTATGAGGTAGGGTAAGGTGTATAGTATATACCAGAACATAGACAAAGTATTTGACAAGACAATAATTGATTCTACTTTGTTTGGAGCATTGGTTGTGAATAATAGCTTATAATGATATATGTCATGATAGAGGCTTCATTCTGCAGTAAAATTAAAAAGAAGAAAAGGAAGAAAAATAAAGTTATTTGGTGTAGTTTACTACACCTATTTCTATTGTTTACCTTTAGGAATATAATTACAAAGGAGACTAAGTTATGAGCAGGTTATTTGAAGAAGTTAGAGATATTATAAAGTTTGAATTATATGGAGCTGCAAGGGATAGTGATGGTTGTGAAATAAGTTATAGATTTGGTGATTGTAATCAAAGGAAACTTGATGTATTAAAACACGAAGTTATTGAGTGGCTATTAAGTGAGGGATTTACAGAAGATGAAATTGATGTAAATTGTGGAATAATAGTTGGTTCCATTGGTATTATAAAATTAATTATTGTATGGAATGTTATTTCCACAGAAGATTCAGATTGTCTATACAATGAATTAACTAATATTCGTGGCAAGAAAATATATACTTCTTTAATAAGTATATAAAAGATAAGTTGGTAGAGAAATTAAATTGGCTAGATGGTGCGGTTAAAGATAATTCTATTGATTGTGGCATGACTGAATTTACTGTAAAAATTCTAAGGATATAGATATAGAAAAATATATTTACAAGATTATTCCAAAGAATCTTAGGGATTATGTTACATGTGATGTTGTTCCTATTCACAGCTATGAAGAGTACCATTTTATGTTTAATGCAGACAAAAGAATATCATAAGGAGTGTACTAATTTACGATTTATAAAGAGAGAAATAAGAACTAAGTTTCTAAGGATTAGGAATGAGTTAAGTGGACACCTCTATGTAAAGCTGGATAGTATTAATGCTGATATAAAAACATAAAATATATTCTTGGCTTATGTGCTCTGGATTGTATAACATAGATTTTACTACAATTGATGATAATGGAAAGCTAAAAATTAGTGCATCATGGCATGAGCCAGAAGATGTATTAAATATTGACACATCTGATTGTAAAAAGTCTAATAGGACACTTTAAATTAAATTATAGGTACTAAAAGTAATAAAAGTAATAAATTATTGAAGAAGATTAAAGATATAAACTAAGCTACCTAATTTTTATAAATTTAATCAATATTCACATATAAACTAGATTAAAGGAGAAAATTAAGATGAAAAACTTTTACAGGATTTAGAATTAATGATTGGAGGAATATTTTTAATTGAGAAAATCAACATTGTTGAGAGTATCAAGGAAAATAAGTCAGGCAACTCAAACTTCAAGATAAAACTCTACTGTGATGTGATTAGAGGTATCCTTGGTTACATACTTCTTGACAGTTACAATGAGGAGGCTGACATACTTAAGCAGGACATTCCTACAATAGCTTTTTATGTTAAAAGCAGAAGAACAAAGATTTAACGAATATATCGAGAGTCGGTGTTATAGACTTCCTAGGCCATGATATATCCGATGTTCTTGATACATCTTTCTTTACAACATCAAAAGCAGAACTTGAGCTTGTTGAATCGAATTACAAGTATGTTGTTGAATTGCTTAAGCAGAAGTATCCTAGGGAGTATGAAGCATTATATAATAATGGTACTGAAGTTAATAAGACTACAGTTCAGGAAGTACAGCCAGAGTCTTATGAGCATGAAGTAGTGCCAGAGGTATCACCAATACCTATACCACAAGCACCTATTGCCAGTATGAGGCCATATAACGTGGTACCTGAAGACACAACAGCATCCGGAAGTGAAGTGTAAATGCAAGTTATACGCCTTAGGGTAGCTAGGCGTATTATCCTTATTGCTGACCAATAAGGATATAGAAATAAATCGAAATATTATTTTACATAGGATTAAGGAGATTACGATATGGAATATATTAATGATACGAAGAAAAAGATTCATTAAGGGCTTAAAATTGCTGCTAGGCATTATAGTTCATTTATGTTTGAGTGTACATTTAATAGTGTAACATATTCAGATTATGAGCTTGTAGATATCTTTTCTGAATATTTGGACGAACTTGGATTTGAAGACTTTTAAAGTTTCAGCGTTTGCTGAAGATAATAATGTTATTGTGTGCAAAATAAAAGCTTAAATGGGAGGAGAAAGAAAGATAGTAAGTTTAAGTTATACAATAGTGTTATTGAAATATCTAGGAAGCATGGTGTATTTTTCTGTGATGCTGTGAAGAATTTGATTGATACTAATATTATCAAAAAAATTAGATGAGTATAACTACCCTATAATATTACATCTGAAAATACCCAGAGAATATAAAATTCAAAACATTGAAGGGTATGATTATGTATTATATACCAGCGTATTGGCGTAAAAGATTCGAGGGTGCAGCAGATAGTGCATCCTGAATATCAAACTAAGTATGTTGAAGTAATTGTAAATGATTATTTACACAGATTTATATAGGAGGTGTATGATATGGAATTTTTACTTTTTCAGGCTATTTGCATTGCAGTAGTCTCAGTAGCTCTAGTAATTTTATTAATGTGTATTGAAGAATACGGTTTTGTGTATTATAAGGAGACGATGCCAACCAAGTCCATTTATATGCATTGTTTTTAGTAGCCGGCATAATTGCATTATTTATTATGCTATCTGAATACTTATACAACTCAAATAAGATAACTACGAGTGTTAATAAGTATCCTATTATAAGCAATGGTATAGTAATTGGAAAGCATAGTCCATACATTGTGTATGATTACAATGGAGAGATAGTTTCAAGAAGTGTTTCAGGTGATGAAGTTAAATATACAAGTGACAGGTCTTACATTGAAATTACAAGTAGTAAAGCCGGTATATTTAAAAAGAAATTTGATGATGTATTAATCTATTTAAATAAAGGAGAATAATTATGAAGAATAAAATATTTATGTTTATTATGTTTACATTTGTTATGATGTTTATATCTACATGCAGGGTAGATGCAAAAGTTACAGACAAAGGGTATACATTATATATTAATGGTGTAAAAAGCTACAGACAATGTTATATTTGATGGTTATACTATTATGTATACAGTAAAAGGATTCTAAAAAGGAAACCATATTAATTTCAGATATATTGATGAACCTAGTAGTAACAGGACTATGTATGCGAGGTTTGGTGAATATACTCTTATGGGAAAGATACTAGACAGTACTGAGACTATGAACATTGTAACAGAATCAGGGGAGAAGCTAAAATTTTTCTTTCCATGCTAAATTAGGTATTGACTACTCTAAGATTGAAATATATAATAAAGATTCTAGTACAAATATACCTGAGATTTTACTGAGGAAGTATGACCATAATAATGATATAATTCTTAGCAGGAATACTATAGCATAACCCTATTTGTAACTCATGATGATTTTGGAGTTTATAAAATGAGTAACAATGATGGCTGGGAATTCAATCTTGAATTCAAGTTATATGAAGACTCTAAATGCACAAAGGAAGTAAGAAATGTATCTGATTATGTTTATGCTAAAAAAAGAAAAAGAATGGATATTGGTATTTTACTGAAAGAAGAATATACTCAAAAAGGTAAACCGTAAGCTGTTCATTAAATTTAGAATGTATGATTCTGTAATTGGAAAGAATAGTACTCCATTTTATTATTGCGAATGATGATGTCGAGTACTACGAGGAGCTTTTAAGGATTATGGAGAAAATGCGTAAGAGTTAACTGAGAGGAGTAAATTATGAATAATAAATATAAATCAAAAGAGTAAGGTACAACAAATCTTAGAAATACCTATAAATGTTGATACAATTAAATCTACAGGAAGAGTTACATCTTCCTGTAGAACTAATAGTTCACTTTTTATCTTTATGTAACGCAATGGAATTATACCAAATTTTATGAATAGAACACATGGCTCTTTAATTAAACTTTATATGGAGTAGAATAAATATGATAAAAGAGTATTTAAAATGGTACTTTAAAAATGTCGTACCATTATTTGTGTATATGTTATCAATCATGATTATAGCATACTATCTATGTACTGAAATATTATACACATTAAACTTTTAAAGGGGGTAATTTAAATTGTTAATAACGGATGATATAAAGAGAAATCATAAATGGTTTTGAACTTGATGCTATGACTGGGTTCAATGAGTATTGTGTTGTAGACTATAGAAATAAGAACAACATAGATACTTTATGTGACGAGGTTTTGTAAGTGGTTATCCGAATGTGGGTTTAAAAGATGTAAAGGTAACACCACATACTAGTTGTGATAGATTCTATGTAGAAGGAAGTTGGAAAGATAATCCACAAAACTGTAGCATTGAATACAATAAGCTCCATAAAATTTCTAGTTGTTGTAATATATATAGTAATAGTATGGATTTAACTATAAACTCAAATAATGAAAGGAGAACAGTTAATGTTTAAAAGCAATATGTACTGTCGTTGCAGCTGCAATTATTATAACTTCAATCCTATTGGAGTAAAAAGCAGCTACTGCAGATGTAACAGTAAACGCTACAATTAAGCCACTAGGAAAAGTGAAGGTGTCAAAGGATAAGATTGCAGAGGTAGTATCAAGAATCCTTATCTACAAAGCAAAAAGGTAAGGAACAGTGATTGCATATAATAATGGTAGGTATGTAAGAGTTAAAACCAAACAAAGCTGTACTGTCTTGGTATAATAAAAACAGAAAGCGTAATTTAACTCCGGCTTTTAATATATATAGAATATATGGAGAATTAAAAAGGCTACTTCTCCATACTCTAAGGCACCTAGATTATTAATAGGAAATAAGTTTGCACAATCTTTGGCTAAGATAAATGTTGGTGACAAGCCATTAGAACTTACGGCAATACACAATGGTACCAAAGCATTAAAAGGTACTTGGAGTGTTGAGGATTCTAACATTGGTTCTATTACCGAGGATGGTAAATTCACTGCTTTGAATGAAGGAGAAACAAACATACAGTTTAATTACACTAATGTAAAACAGGAACAGAAAACACTACTTTCAAGAGTTAAAAGTATCTATACCTATAAATTCAATTAGGTTTAAGGACACTGAAGCTAATAAGTATACAAAAGGAATTACTTGTCGGAACTAACTCTAACTTCTCTCCGGGAATTGTTATAAAACCTAAAAAGAGTGCAGTGAGAGTAAATAAAGGTCTCAACAATAAATGAAGATAATATTGAGTTCACAGCATACCTTGATGAGAAATCGAAGAAAAGAAATTGACCTTTATGATAACGATTATATTATGGAAGAATCTCCAAGAACTTTTACTACCCTAAGTGATGAGATAACTGTATACCTGCGTGCGAAGTACAATGGTAAAAACATAAAAGGGTAATGTATTAAAAGTTCGCATTGTAGATAAAGATAGACTTGAAAAAGAAAAGAAAAAAGCAAAGGGAAGAAGAAGAAAAGAGAAAGCAATCTGAAGAGCAAAAAGAAACAAGATGCTGAGAAGAAGAGACAGGAGGATGAGCAGAAGGCTAAGGAAGCTATTGAGAAGTCAAAAAGAAGCAGCTGCAAAAAGCAATGCCAAATCGTATTGCTATAGATTCTAATGCTATTCTAAATTCAGACTCTAACGCAACTTCTAATAGTGTTAAGTATGCCACAATATTCTTTTAGAGTATATGATGGTAATGATAAAAGAGATTACTTCACAATCCTATCTGAGTATGAGTAATACAAAGATTAAGTTTAAGAGAAGTGGGGATAACTCAAATTTTTGAGCAGGATTTGCAGATAAATGGTTCAGGAAAAATACTACTTCCTATATACAGCAATTTAACAAACCCTCTTGTTGGATATAATCCTGTTGGGTATTCGGGACACTAACTATTGAATATACTAAGATTGACGGCAATAAAAGTAAAAGCTGAATCATCAGTTGTTGTAATGCCACAGGCAAAGATTGCTAGAGCTGATGTGATTGGGATATACAAGGCAGGTTACACTCTAAATTCATATGAGGAAGTATATCAAGGAATGTTTCTAAGCTTAAGAAAGATGATGTGATAAATGGATTTGGTGGGTCCGAGATTGTAAATAACATACCAAATAGTTATTACATTTTACTTGATGCCTAGTGATACTAACAATACAAGAGTCACTAGGTCTGGCGTTAATATATCTGAGTTGAATCTTGCCATATCCGGAAAACAGCTCTATTCAGCTTGATAGTACTTTTTATAAATGGGCAGAACCAGACAGCATCAATTAAGCCTGTATCTATAAATGGTAGGGAGTATTTAACATATCCTTTAAAGAGCCGCAACAGTTGTTGAAGGAGTTTTTAATATTTCTATAACTGGTGTACCAGTATTCACAAAAAGCTATAGGAGATGGTAGTACAATAATTACATTTGCAATAACACAAAAACAATGCTAGGGGCAAATGTTGATAATAGTTATACCATTTGTACTTTCTACAACATCTGGTACAGTAACAGATTTTTGATAAGGTTGTTTCCTACTTAGGATTAACAGTTGGAGTTGGTCAGGATATAGTTCCATTGTATGATGCTTCTATTATACAATCAACAAAAGGTTCTGTATTTTCTATTAGAAAGAAGTCTGATGGAAGTGCTGAATTACACTATCAGCCATCACCCTGCTGTATTGATTAACACTAGCGGTTTACCTGGAAGCTTCTGGCATAGATTACATAACTGTGTTTAAAGGGAAGGCACACCATTAGAACAGAACTTTCAGATTTATGTAACTACAAATTAATATAACACTAGGAGGTAATACCTCTAGTTTTTAATAGAATGTTTTATATTATAAAATTTCCTACTAAGAACTAGGATAGAATACAAGGAGAATTTATTATGAAGTATACAGACAAAACAATTAGATACGATAAACAAATATTGTATGAATGATAACCTAAAAAGGTTTAACTATAGGGTAGAGTTATATTATCAGATTTCAATAAGAGTTTGCTGGACGAGTTTCTTATTGAAATTAATAATAGAATAAGTTTATGAAGTATGGATATGAGCCTGTTAATAGATTACTGTTATATGGTGCCTCTGGAACTGGTAAAACATTTCTAACAAAAGTGCTTGACTGCAGAACTTGGGTACTCACTATTTGCTATAGATATTGCCAATGCACTTTCTACTGGTAAAGCAGCAGAGGCATTATCTGAAATATTTGAGATTGCGAATTTTACAGGAAACTCTATAATATTTTTTTAGATGAATGTGATGCCATTGCTAGAGATAGAACTTCTAGTAAATTAAACGAAGATGCATCTGTAAGGCGTGCGAATAACGCTTTATTTCAGTTGCTGATAGAATGAATCCTACAAATATATTCATATCAGCAACTAACTTATATGATGAACTTGATGTTGCTTTTTACTAGAAGATTTAATGTAAAGATGAAATTTGATAGGCCTACTATGAATGATATTTCATCAGCAATAAATAAATTTAAGCATAAAGATTTTTAAGATAGAAGAAGATTTTGACAAAGATATTAAGCAGCTCTTAATTGAAAAGGCTAAAAAGTTTTGACATTATCCTATTATGAAATAGAGGTATGGGTTACTAGGGCAACTAAACTTGCAATTATTGAAGGGTCAGAAGTAATAAAAAGAAAGTACTATCTTTAAGTTTATGATGCAGGCAATGAGGATAAAAAGATTGTAGGGACAAGGATGGCAAGTTGTATCTTATAAATTATTAGAGAGGTGTAGTATGCAATACGAAGATTTTTCTAGGTTCATTAAATCAGGTAGAGATATTTGATTCTTATGGGAATAATAAAATTTATAATGGTGTATCAGATAAATTTGGAATAACATATAGCTATGCTGATTACATAATAAAAAGTAAAGGGCCTGATGACTTGTCTGTAATAACAGAACATGTTGCAAGTAGTTTGATTAGAGACCTTGGAGTGCCATGTCATAAGACCAATATGGCAACATATAATGGTGAGCTTGTTGTAATGATAAAAGATTTTTACTAATGATGGTACTGAGCTACGTACTTTTGAAGATACTGGTGAATCAAGTATTGATACTGATATCAATTCTAAAGAATATACTTATGTTGATGTTATAGATGTCATAAATAAACATATTAAATTGGATGATGAAAATAAAAGACAAGTTTATAAAATCATTTTGGGAGATGTTTATCGTTGATGCTATACTTGCTAATAGAGATAGGCATTCAGGAAATTGGGGGATATATCATTAACACTTTTTGGAAAATATGAATTTGCACCACTATATGATAATGGCGGTTCTCTATTTCCAGGTGTATTAGGAAAACTAAAAGAGTATGCTGACAGGAGCACAAGAAAGAAGGTTCTAAAGGATAGAGTATATACTTTTCCAGCATCTCAACTTAAAGTATATTCCGATGATTCCAAGACAGTAAAGAAGACAAACTACTATGATGTTTTTACAGAACTCCTAAAAACTAATAATGTTTTTAAAGAGGTATGTGAGAACTTTATAGAAAGGGTTGACAGAATATTCTACAAAAGCACTAGACAAGAATATTAATTGTATAGTAACAGGAAAACATCCTACTGTAGATATACTTTTGAGAAACTTCTATATTGATATAATAACATTACGATATAGATGTATTGTAAAGCAAGAAGACTTTGATACTGTTTATAATCTTACACTGAGGAGTTAAATTATGTTTGGTAAAACAAAGGAAGACCATCAAAGAATACATGGTATATGCAGTATTCGTACAGCATATATAAATGTAGGTAATATAACAATAGCTGAGATATCAGAGGAAAGAAACGACGCAGATGAATTTGATTGGGTCATAAAAGCCATACTATGATGTTATTGATTCACTAAAAAAACATATCTATAGAAGGTTGCGATTTATCAGTAAGAAAAAGATGAATACATAAGAAGATATGTTCCATCATTTGTTGACAGAAGAACTCTACCAGATAATCGTGTAAATCTTAGAGAAGAGCTTGATAGATTTAATCTACGATGGAATGATAGATTTGAGTACATGTGTTTGAATGAAGGTAGAACAAATTCTAAGTATTATGTTAGTAGGAAACCAATACCTAGAATTTAAAAATAGAATTACTAATGTGAAGTAATTGTATTACTAAAAGGAGAAGGTATGGAAGAAAAGTTTAAGGATGAATTAGAGAAAATTTATACCGATGGGTTTAAGTCGGAGGTCAATAGAATCAGGGATGAGATTAAAAGCTAGGGCACGAAGTGCAGCAAAAACTCAAACTTATTTGAATACTAAAATTGATACTAATGAGTTTACAAGTAAGGCTGTTATTTCATCAATACTATACTGGTTAAAAGAGGAAGGCTTTGAAGACAGTCATGTTAGCTTTATATGTGAGGATGACAATCCTACTGTTAAATTACACATTGGTATTGAATGGTAATGTAGGTGTAATAATATGGATTAATTATATAAGGGTGGTAGATATAATGAGTAAAACATTTAAAGATTTTAATACAGGTAAAATGTATACAAGGTATTTTTGATTTATACTATGGTGACGGTATAGTTGCCAAAGAGATTGAAAATAATCTAATGCTACCTATATCTGATTATGCCTCCATCACTATTTGGAGTTGGTAAGGAGAAACACCTTTGTAGATTCTCTAATTTTGAGAAGTGGTTATTCAAAAGAATTCTACCAAAAACGAGAGAGAATATAAAGGAGGTATTATTAGATAACAATATTGACCACTATGATGAATGGGCAATTCTATATAGGACAATGGGATCCATGAGTGGTCAAGATAATTATTCTATAAACTGGAGGGATGTGCTAGATGATTGATGGAAACTTATGTACTACTGGTAATCTCCCTAAGACAATCATAAAGATTAATGGTGTAGATTGTTTAGTTAAAGGGTAATTCGTATGGTAATCATGAAGCAATATCTGAAGTGCTTGTATCTAATTTAATTTATAGTATTGATGTAAATATAAAATCATATTAGATATGAGCTTGGAAAATCAGAAGACTTTATTCAGACTGATAAGATTAGAGAGTTTGGTAAGTATGTATCTATCTGCAATTTAATTGAGTTTGAGGATGTTATAGAAAAAGCAAACTCTGTGGGATTACATATGTCTAAACTATGGAGTAACTGAAGAGAATTATTCATCAGATATACTTGAAGGTATTATAGAAACACTACCAGAATACATGAAAAAGTGAGATATACAAAACACTGTGGATAGATGCAATTGTTGCAAAATGATGATAGACATTTAGAAATTTTTGAATTTAATTACATCAAAGACAAAGGACTTAAAAATATTTCCTATGTTTGATTTTTGGAAGGTCTTTATGGTATAACTTTTGTAAGCCGGATAAATGGTTTAGAGATAAATCAAGACCGATAAGAAGTAATCATAGGGATCAGATTAAATTAATATCTAAATATTCAGAGTTTAGACTAAATAGTAGTGTCGATTCTATATTACATAAATGGGTAGATTGTTCATCTTATATACTTAGCCTATTAGATAAAGAGCATTGTGAAAAGTATTATTTCTGGTGTAAGGGAGAGGCTAAATTTCTTTGGAAATTATAAATGCAACTATGCTGAAAGTGAAATACACTACTTTGAATCATTTTAAAGATTCAATTCTATAGGTATATTATTTAAATGATACGATTTTTATAGAATTAATACTACTTGTCAAAGAAAACATAATTTATAAATGAAAAGTAAGATAAATAGTGTAATCTTACTTTAGCAACAGAAAATAACATTTATATTGCTTTTTATGCAAAGAAAAAGGAGAAATAGTTATGAAAAAGATTATTGTATGTTTATTAGCACTTATTATCACAGCATCAAGCATGGTGTCTACTACATCTGCGAGTATTAATGAAAGTGTATTACTTAACCAGATAGAATGTAGTAAATTACATCCTATAGAACTTCGTAACAAGTTTGTTAAGGCAGTACAGAGTTTAGACAGAAAATGGTATATTTATACATATGAAGCTAAAGATGTAGATACAACAGCAAATAAGGTTATATCGTCATCAAAAGTATCTGTTGTGTATGACTTTGTTAGCAATAGTGTGTATATAAAAGGGTATACTGATAAGGGTACGAATGTTGAAGCTGAGCTGAATCAAATTAGATGGTGGGCTCCTAGGAAAACTCGTAACTTTCGTGATGTAATAAGTACAAATGGAAAAGACAAGGATGGTAGATTAATTAGTAGTTATATTGGTGATAATTATGTATTCACTTCAGGTATGAGTTTTAATAGTGCTATATCTAAGGTTATGCTCGAAGTTACTTATTTAATACTTTACATTATAAATTTAATGATGTAAAGTATTCAGGTAAAAGTAACATGATACAGATTAAGTTATTTGATAAATTTGGGAAATGTATAACTTCACAGGATATTGGACTTAAAAAGGTATATGACTTCAAAAAGACTACTAAATTTAGTGGTGATATTCCTGTTGAGTCTGTTACGACTTTCAAATCCATTAAAGGAGTTGTAAACGGAAAAGATAGGGTTATAAAAATCCTATATGAGAGGAGACAATTGTACTTGGAAAAGATAAAGGCTGCTAAGTTTATTCAGGATATGGTGAAATTCAAGTGATAAGCTTAGTGAAGAGCAGAAGGATTATTTCCTTAGCACAACAACTAATAGAGTGATAGATAAGATAAAGGAGAAGCTTGATGAAGCAAAAGAAAACTAAGTTAGAGAATCTGCTTTCAAACAATGAGTATGAAGAGGAACCTGAAGAGGATTTATCCAAGTAGTGATTAGTGATTAAGGGCTATGTTAACAAACATAGCCCTATTTAAATCTTATACTAAGTATATTTATATAATATTTTTAGTATAATGTTTAAAGGAAAGGAAATTTAAAATGGAAGATAAAGACATTATTGCAAGGCATGTGAAGTTTACAGAAACTACATCAATGGTTAGGCTCTCTATATTAGACCAGTTAAAAATTAATCATAAGTAAGTTTTACAAATAATGAAGCAAAAGAATTAGACGCAATGAAAAAGATAACTTCTATAGACTATCAGAATATAGCTGAACTAACTTCATTCTTTAAGGAGTCTATTAGGAGAATGAAGGAAGCCGGAGAAACGAGTGTTGTTGTAAGAGTATCGTCTAAGTACTTACCATATCTTGACAAGGTTATAAACGATAAGACTGGTATGGGTAAAATTTTATAAGTTTGATGTATTCAAGAAGGATTTTTCCAATTAATATAAAAATATAACTTCTATATTAAGATAAGCATTAGAGTAGAAGGTGAGAGTAAAGAAATAGTGTATAAAGATGATGTTAGTATTTATATAGATATGGATGGTACTCTAGTTGAATATGAAGAAGAGTACTTAAAGAGGAATATACGAGAATGCTACGTCACATGATGAGATAGTAAAGATTAGCGAGACTATTAAACCTAGAAGGATATGATGTTTGGTTTCTAACTTCTATACCTGATGGTGAGAATTGGATTAAGGAAGAGAAACTTAGATGGCTATACAAACATAACCTTTCAATTGAAGATGGCTACAAGATTCTTATGCCTAAGTATTCACTAAAGAAGTGTGAGGTTGCACATGCAAGAAATCCGAGAAAGCTATCTATCCTGATAGATGATTTCTCTAAAAATCTATTTGATTGGGAAAATTTCTCCAGTGATGAGAATAAGTTTAGAGGAATTAAATGTAATAATAACATTAACGGAACAAAAAGGCTCTTGGAGTTCTTATGGTGGATACAATATAAGTGCATTTGATTGTTCACTATACCTAATGCAAGATATCAGAAAAATTTATTTATGCTACAATGAAGGAGGAAGTATGAAACATAAGTTAGTAATAAGTAAATTACTATTGCTTACAACTCTAGTATCTTCAATAAATATTGTAGGTCTACAGACAAAAATCCTATGCTGAGGATGATGAAATTGAAAGTACCTATGAAGAGACTACGACACATATGAAGAAAAGGAACCAGTAGAAATTTCTAGCCAAGCTGATTATGATAAATTCTATGGTAAACCAGAAATCAATCTCAATGCCTGAGTATGACTCCTATAATAATGTAAAGTTATTTAATATCCTAACACAGGATGTTAAAGGAACGAATGGAAATAATGAGAGGGTAACGACTATGGTGCTAAGGTTGCCTCAACATCTAACTTACTTGGTGACACAATTGCTGAGACACCCTACTATGAGTTAAAAAGCACGATATAACAGTTGCCACAGATAGAATAGTTGGTGCTATTAAAGACCAACAGCATGAGTATAGGTTGGTTATTTATATAGTAAGAATAATGAGCTTCAATCGGCAATGTGGCGTCCTACAATTGAGGAAGTTCCTGAGGTACTTGCTTATGTTTATAAAACAAAAGGGTACGCTTCTCTATATACTGGATATTGGAATCTAGGAGTTGCACCTGGTGATAAGATGAAGCCCGGGCAGGTGCTTGGTATTCCTACGACTGACTCTCAGAGTAAGGTGATAAATAGAGCAACCAAGATTCTTGGTAATGATATAATAGTAAAGAATGATGTCATTACTTATAAGGATATAAAAAGGTAATGAGAAGTCTCTAAAAGAATCACCCTGCTCTTAAGAATGACTATGTTGGAAAGCATAATCCTAATAGGGATGTAAATGTAGAAAGTACAAAAGAAAATGTAAGTTATGATAATTACTCATACTCACAGGGAATTAATTCCTGATACAGGAATAACTTGGAGTGATGCTGTACAGGGTGTTATACAAGGCATACGGAAAGAAAGTTGTATGGGCAACTATATCATCTATGAGGATAGCTCTATAACTCCAGCAAACAGCCCTCTATCAAAAGAGTTATCAAATGTAACTAAGTTTGATAATTCAGAGGGTGCTATATCAGTATTGTTTCTAGGTCTGGAAAGGTCGTTTCAAGAAAAATCATATGTACCAGTTAGGGTAAAAAGAAAAAGGATAAAACAAAAGATAAAAAACTCTAGGATGTCTATTAGAGAGAGCCTTATTACCATACAGATTGGAATGACTACTATTGAGGAACAGGCTAAGATGGATGGACTTGTTTACGACGGAACATACGAGTACAATGATATGTACAATGGTGCTAGACTAAATAATTTTAGTATTGGTTCTGGTGCCAGTAAGTTCCTACGATGGTGCCGATACAAAACAATACTGTATCATCTATACTCAAAAAGTATGCAGTAAAATCCAAATGATGAAACTCTAACTGATAGTCAAAGAGATGCTATAAAATTATTCTTAGATACTACAGGAGTAAAGGGCAAAGAGAATATAGAGCATGCCGCTGATAACTTTATCGGAAATTATAACGGTAAGTACAATGATAGAATTACTGGTGAAGAGTTTATGAAGCTTGCAGTTTCTTTTATGAAAACTATATGGTGAACCAGTAATTTCTAAGAAGGAAGAGAATCTATTATTACAGGCATACGGATATGACTATCCTACACAGCTTGGAAAAAGAAGCTGCAGATGCTTGGGTATATATGAAGGCTCGTGGTATCCTAAATGTAGACCTTAACTATACAGGGGATGTTACAAGAGAACAGCTTCTTGATGTTGCAATGTGTGTGCAGATAAAAGATAGCAGAACAGATTTTAAGAAAGTAACTCCAACCATATCTCTAGATGAGAAACTTATCGATAAAGGATACTATCCTGTATCTGAGGTATATGATACTCCAGGTGCTACATTAAATCAGAAGATGAGTTATGAGGATGCAGCATATTGGGATTATTTTTATAAATGCTGATTGGGAGTTAACATTAAACAGAGAGAATGTAAACGACCATTTTATGAATGGGTACTCTATGGGTAATGTAGTTAACGACCAGTATGAGAAGTTCAAAACTGAGATGTTTAAGAAGTCAAGTTCGTACTCCTATTCAACAACATTCTTAAATCCAGATACTGGAGATAAGACACAATCATTTATGTTGTTGATGTTAATGGAGATAAGAGGAGAATAACTTAACATCGATAATGAAAGTAAATCCTAATTTTGATTCATCAAAGTTTAAGCCCAAATGGAAAGTTAGGAACTCTTCCTATGAAGGTATAGTTACTTCTAAGAATGGTACAAGGTACCATCACTTTAGAGTTGACAGAGACTATGTAGGAAAGAAAAAGAAGGGTCGATGGTAAAGTACAGAATGTACTTGAAATAAACACTGAGATGACCCGGATGATATTCCTATATACATTGACTTACCACCTGGTGGTGGAGTCTATAATGATTTCAAGGTAACATGGAACCCTAAAGATATAAAGGATGCAAATAAAAAAGTTAAAGAATTTAACAAAAGAATTCTGTATATTCAAGTACACTTTTAATTGCAACTGAAGAAGGACATTATCCATTTAATTCTTATAGAAATAAGGATTGGATTTATTATGTAGATGCCCTAGAGGCACGAGGAAACTCAGGAAAGCATATTAGAAGACTATAACTTCAACTCCGAGGCCCCTAGAGGAAGAGGAAGCAAATGAAGAAGAAGATTCTGATATAAACTCCACTGTATCATCACCAAGTGTTTCTATTTTTACCAAGTCTTAGTAAATTGCTTGGGTTTACTCTATTACTGTAAGTGCTGCACCTAAGAAAAATAAGAAGAGTAAGAATACAGGTTCAAAGAAAAAGACATCTACTAATAAGACAATAACCCCTGTGTATACAGATTTATCTGAAATACTTAGTCCTACATTACCTGGAAAGAAAACTAAAAGCATTAAATAAATCTGAACAGAACTTGTTGAATTTTGCTATGGGTTTTAATGGATGCTAGAACTAATGGTTATACATTTTCTATAGAAGCTGATGGACGGCAACCTAGTTTATCTACAACAACAGCAAAGCCAGAAGGAAATAATGAAAGGAATATTTAGATTCTTACTTTAGTATGCTGCTTAAAAAGTATAAAGCATCACCTGCTGCTAAGGCAAAATCCTATGTATGGTGCTGTATCTGAAGGATATAGTGTAAAATGAACTGCTCGTAAGACTTCTTGGGTTAGGTGACACATATCTTACTAAGGAACTTCAAAGTAGGATTAGTAATGTTTATTCTCAAAATAGTGGACAGACTGTTGGACAAACTTATAGTGGTGCTAATGATAAAAAGTTTCTTTCATTTAAGAAAGGTGGCAATGTAAGTCAGGTTCCTAGAGATGATAGTAACCTACTTACCAATATAAGGGTATGATAAGACTAATAATAAATTTAATGGCGGTGCTGTGTTTTCTAGATTATATGGTTTTGCAGCAGATGTTACAGGAGGGTCATAATAGTCCTAAAAATTAAGGTTGAAGATGGTCATGTAACATACTATGAATCTGAAAAACACTGTTGCTAAATCAGAAGAGATTAAGAAAGCACTGGGATTAACTTATAGTAAGAAAGATGATAATGGTGCACAATCCTCAGACTCTAGTTCAATAGGAACAGACGACTCTACTGATACAGCTACGGACAGTGCAGTCTCTGGTGATAGTGAACCTATGGCTCCTGATGTACTCGCTAAAAGAGATAATGCAAGGATAAATACAACAGTAATAACATCTGCAATAATGAACAAGAATAAGAACATTCTTGTTCCTTGGACTCAGATTGTTAAACTAGGTCTTGCTGAACCTTTGAAAGATAACAGGCAGCCTACACCAAATGAGATTGATGGAATATATTATCTCTATACAAAAAGAGGAACTATTAAAGTTAATCCAAATACTTCGACGATTCTTATCGGTACTACATTTTACAACTTTGGTAGGTCTGATGATGAGGATGGTACTGTTCTTGCATATGAGCATAAAAGGCGAAATGTATTTTGATATCAGGTGCTTTACTGGTATCACAAAAGAAAGACCTTGTTCCTAATGCAACAATAGAGGTTGACATTTCAAAACAACTCTATAGGTGTTGGGCAGTTTGCTCTATACAACTTCGACATCGCAAAAGACAGCTAATGTGCTTAAATCAAAGAAAGTTCCTTTAATACCATTTGGTGCAAATGCAAAGGATGATAGTTTAAATAAATTCTATCCCAAGTTAGAGTACATTACTAAAACAAAAGTATGACGGTGTATCGTTTACTAATAAACAGATTGTTGGTGATAGGAAATCTGTTTATTGGGGAAGAGGAACTCAGATAGGCTCTGGAAACCTCAGAAAGAAAGATAAAAAAAGTTGTATTTGGAATAAAGTCAAAGAAAGAACAAAAGAGTAAAGAGATTTTCATCAAGTAAAGGGTACGATGGAAACCCAAACTCGTATAGAATAAGCTTGAACAATTTCAACCCTATTGCTAACTATGTTGTTGTCATTGATAGCAAGAGCGGAACTTCTAAAAGCAAAGTTATTTACTTGGTATCCTAGGGAGGCTTTTTCAGATGCTATAAATACAAGTGGTGGGAGTAAGTATATTGTAGATTCATCCGTAACAAAAAGGAGTTGACAATACTCCTACAGAGAAAAGGTAAAAACAACTTGGAAAGAGAAGTATGCTAAGTTCATAAGTGGTTTGAAGAAAGGACAGACAAAAACGATTTAGCATAACTCTAAGTGATTTGCCAACCTACGGAAAAGAGCTTAGTTCATTCTTTGCTGAGTTCTATGGCTCAGATTATGAAAACGAAATTAAACAGAAGCTGCTATGAAAGCACCAGCATTAGGTAAGGCTAAGAAAGATGAGTTGTATTGGTTTGATGCTATGTCTGCAAATGCATCTAAGAGTTTATATGAGATGACAAGTGGTGGTGTGTGTGGTTAGATAAAAATTATGTAATTAGGGAATTTGACATAAGTTCTAATTCTCCAGTATTTATAAAAGCCATACTCTATTCAAGGCTCTAAAACACTTGGTGTAGTTACAGCTGAAACAGGAAATAAGAACTCCACAATTTACTGGCTCGATGGGATTGGGTTTATCTATAATGTTCCTAGAGACACCATCTATAATCAGAATGCTTATCTTGATGGAAGGATACCGCTTCCTCTAGCGTATAATATTTCTTCAAATAGATTTGTTGATTATAATATTGATGTCATAAAAGATTGGAATAAAGATAAGTTTAAAAGATACTGATGCAAAAAGAAAGTTAAGGGGTTATGGTTGGGTACCGGGCGATAAGTTTGTTGCTGAATGTATTTTACAAAAAGGTGACACAAGACGAGACTTAACATCTAATGGTTTTTGGAAAGTACAGCAGATGGTGTCATTGAGGCTAATGATGGACCTAGGTATTTACCTGCACAAATGATTCCAGCACCTATGGGTTCATATGTTCATCTTGGTGGGCTTCAAATGAGCTCTATTACTGGTGAGGACGCATTGTCTGGTGTAATGACCTCTGATATTGTATACTATGGTCATTACCCACTATTACCTCTAAAAAGCAAATAAAAACTGATGCATATAGAGCTATGGTAACAGATAGTTTTACAGTAGATGCCAATTCAAAGTTCTATAAGATTTTTAATACTGATGTTGGAAGAGATTTTTATCTTGCAATAGAATCAACTGGAACTTCTTATAGTTCAATAGGTGGTGAAAAGCATAAAGTATCAGGATGAGGAAACGACGGATGTATTGGACTTTTTAGCTAATATAAAATTGAGAGAGATTCTTGATTTTATTGATGCTGGTTCCTCTATATCATTTTAATTACCCTAAAAGGTAATACCTGCCATAATGCTTATATGCATTACAATTTTAGTTGGGTTAAGTATGTTAGCTGCAACAATTCCGTATGGACATCTCTATGCTCTAAGTTAATTGACCCAGTGAAGATTCTTACATTAGGGTATAGTGATGTTACAAGATGGCATTGGAAGACAGTGCTTATTCCATGTATAATCCTATGGTGTTCATTTGCATTAGTTCTGAATGGTAATATATTTAGACTAACACAATGGGCAATCCAATGGTTTATTACAATACGAGAAGTTATATTAAACACAATTTTAATTATATACAGTTATTATAAAAATGATTACAGTTGTTCATACGAAAAAGGTAAATAGATATGAACAAAAGGATTCTTTAGGTTCCTTGAGTTCTTCGGATTTAATACATACACCTTGACAGGTAATTTGTTTAATGAAGATTGGACGAAAGGAAACTTAGTTCGAAATTGAGGGAATCACTAAAACATATTTGGTCCAGCTCTATGTTGGGTTATATCTGTTGTTGGTTTCTTCATCGTTGGCTTTTTCTATCTTCAAGAATGCAGTTTCAGGGTTATACTGTGTATTCCCTAACTTCTTCGATAAGGTAGATGAAAATTCATCAAGCACTGTTCATTGAAGGTGGACAGACTATTGAGAATGCAATTGCTAGTATTCCTAAATCAGGTGCTGCCGGACAGAAGCTTGGCTCTATGGTAAGCTTCATATTATCACACATTCCTAATGTAAAGTCTTTTACAGACTTTGATGGAATGGAAGGTAGTGCAATCGATAAGAAGCAGTACTTTATGAGGTCATTACCTCTACTCGTTGCGCAGATATTTATTGGTATGCTTATATTCTTTGGATATCCGGGACAGATTGCTAACTGGATAGGAACAGCAGGTACCAAAGGTATTGATATTGTTCTTGCCAATGTAGACCCTATTGAAACAATCAAGAAGGCTTCTGATACATTTGCTTCAGTTGATTTAGCAACTGATAATTCAGAAGTACCACTTGATAAGGTTATTAATGGAGTTTCAGGCGAAGCTGCATCTCAGTTATTCTCTAATTACACAAAGATGAAGAAGAATACAAGGCAGACTGTAGCTAGTGAAATAGAGTCTATTATACAGGCAAAAGATTAGTAAGTATAGTGAAGTTATAGGTGCTGATGAGGGATACACTGTAACTTATGATGCTAAGTATAACACAACTAGAAGAGCTCCACTTGATGGCTCTGGTTGGGTTGATAAAGGGAGATGGTGTCTATATGAATACTTCTTCCACAGGTATCATATCCTATAGATTCTGGATTCAGGTGCCTGGACTTTCTACTGGCATGGAAGTTGGTGAGAATGATAATATTATGATTACCATTATATGTACACCGCAGGCAGTCGATATAACAAGATTCAAATCTCTACAGATTAATGCAACGGCTAACTCTCCTATTACAAGGGACGGTAAGAATGGTGACACCATTACATTTAAGTTGCCTAGTGACCTTAGATATAGTCAGGTAAAGGAAGATGGCTGGCAGTTAAATGGTGTTCAAGGTAGAACTGCTTCTGTATCCCTAGCAAAGGTTGAGGGTAAATCGGCTAAGATTGTTGCTAATGGTACTGGTAAAATTTCAGTTAAGGGTGATAGTGAAATTGTTATTACTGGTATTAGTTGGGATAAGAAGGATGAAGCAGCAAAGTTGGAAATAAACCAATACTTGTTATTAAGATATCTGGATGGAAGGTTTATGTATCAAAGGATAATACAAGTTCATCAATGAGTGTATCTTCCTTTGTAATAAATAACGGAGAGGCCGGTGTTAGAGTTGGTAAACTTAAAGCTGATAATCCAGCAACTCTTGTAGATATTATTAAGGGCAAGATTAAAGCAGACAGATGTTGATAAAACAACTGATAAACAAACTGGCAAGTAATAAGATTAATTTTAGATGTGGGTGTAGAGTTTTCTACACCTACACTATTAATAAAGTATAATATCCCTATATAATATAGAGATATTCTAGTCTTATAACAAACAATTTATAAAAGGAGAAGCAATATGTTTAAGTCTAAAAAGATTATTGCAAAAGACAACTTTGATATCCATGCTAGTAGGAATAATTATTCCTATACTACCAACAGTTGATTCATTTGCTGATGTTAGGATTTCAAATCATTACGAGATTGGAGATACTACAAAGGCATATAATTATCCAGAGGATTCTACAGGTACTTCTATTCAATCTATAGATGATATTGAGTGGGATAAGATTGAGTGGCAGGTTACCAAATATTATGGATGGTAAAACTTTAGGGTGATAAATTTTTATAAGTTAATTAATCCATACGAGATAATAAGTGGCTATAAAAAGAATACTATAAAATTAGAAAGTGCTCTAAAAAGTGTTATTCAGAATGAGGGAGATTCATTTGGTGAGTAAGAATCAAAGGGCCTCAGACGACTGCATCACAGAAGCTCGCAGAGGATTTGGCTTTGTTACTGTTAATTCAGGTGATACTAAAGTAGATAAAGATAAAGAGAGAATTTAAGAGACTTAATTTTATGGAAGTACTTTCGGTACTTGGAGTCTGTTTAAATCAAAAACAAACAATGCATTTAATGAAATTAGTGGTAGATTTACAAATTCTGGAACAACATACAATGTTGGGTTTGCTTTAACCGATTTAGATTCACCACAAAAATGGAGTGATGTCAAAGGTGTACTTAATGGCAGTAAGATATCTCTATTTGATACTTCTGTAGATAAAGGTTTTTGGCAATGGAACCATATTGTATGCATTTACTATAATGCCAGATAACAGTGAAAGCGATAAAGATACTTTTAATGTTTCTATGCACCTTTAACGGCGGTACATTTACATATGATATTCTAAGACTTAATGGATTAACAAATTATAATGATGAATTATACATATCACATTATAAATATGAGTCAAGTGATTTTATAATATTCTACCCTAGTATGTTAGAAAATGGTAAATCAATATCAGCATCTGATTTTTGATTTAGATTGATTTATAAAGCACAGGGACTTACCAATAAAAGTTTAATAAAAAGGTGTATGGATAAATTCTGGCACTCCTAAAAAGCCTAGGTACGATATTATTTACAAGCTGGATTTTTGCCAACCAGCTTATATATAAATGATGCACCTGATGGTGATAGTACAATACTGGATTTGCAGATTCAAGTACATACAACACTCAGAGGTTATTTGAGTTTTGACAATGAAGAGATTTATTACTTAGGGTAAAAGTGAATGATACAGATGAAACAAGGAACTTTGGTTACAATGTTGCAGATTTACAAGGTTCAAAGAACTCAGGGAATTCCTAGACCAAGTTATGATGGTAGCAGAGCAATAGATATTTATCGTGATGTACTTAATGGTATTGGAGATGATTTATCCGGACTATCTGGTGAAAATATAACATTTGACTCTTTTTATAAATAAAATAAAGAGTAATGGTAGAAAGAATCTTGAGACCATATAGAGCTTGCTACATTAGAAGCATTTTTTTAATTCGCAGCATGATAATTTAAAAAGCTCATGTGGAGTAATGACAGAGCAGAAAAAGCAAAAAGTATTGACATAAATAAAGGCGTTGCTATGATTGCAGCAAATCCTATACAAGCAATTACCGAGATTGCTATCGAGAGTTTAAATTCATTTGATGATGTGAACAATGATTTCAGAAGTACATTGTTTATACCATCAAAGGAGCCTTTTCAATTGGTAAAAAGAATAGTGAGAGGGCTGATGTAAGTAAGGACAGTGTTCTTATGCATATGTTTACTGGTAATGGTCAAACTAAAATTGAATTTAGTAACTCTATTAAAATATCTGGTAAGGGAAAAAGATATGAAGTCTCTGGTTTAACTGGTAATTTACATAAAGTAGATATATTGCCAGTTATAACGACAACAATGGTCAATGGTAAAAAGCAAAGCTAGATACTATCGCAGATTCTAAAGCCTCTCTATCACAAGAGCAAAGTAAAACTGAAGCTGCTCAATGGTTAATGGACTCAGGAAAGCTTAACAAATCAAAGTTTCATGTATTTACAATTAATGAATACATAGACAGTATCAAGAATGTAAAAGAGTATGAGACAGCAGCTAATACAGTTATCTGCAGAATATAGATATGCTGTAGACCAATATTGCTTAGCAAAAATAGTCTTTCATATAAACCAACAAATGTTATATCCGGATTATATGAAATAAATATTGGAACACTTGTATGGGATAATAAGGGTAAGAAGAGACTTGGCGAACTTGGATTTGATGAGAAATCTAATTACATCTATACTGACCTTAGTAGGAGATTAAGTTTGGCTTTGGTAAAAATACATCTACAATCCATGACTTTGCAAGGGAAGAGTTAAACGGAATGAAGCTTCCTACATATACTTGGAGTAAACTTTGGGTTGCTCAGTATTCATATAGAACTTGCTTTTATATAATATCAGTGCAATGACATTTGGGCATTATGAGAGGGACTCAGAAGAAGGAAGTGATGATGTAAGAGATAGTTTCAAATCAGATAAAAGGCTCCTACATTCTTTGCTGGAGACAAATACAAACTTCACCAACCTCTATGCAAATAATCCTATTATTGATGGTGATGCAGGACTAAAGAAAGCGGCTTTAACTTATCTACCATCATATGTTCCTAAGATGAATGCATTTCCTGAGGTGTCTATATTCAGTTTACAGAGTAAAGGTACAGAAGGAAATAATGGTGAGTAACATCTTCACAGAACTCGCCATATTATAACTTTGTAAAAATCTTACACGAAACTGCATCTGCATTTGAGATATCTTATGATATTAAAACAGATACAGATGAAAGAGGTTATAGTCCTGATGTTCTAGAAACAAAGTTAAAGGAATGGGAAAAGAAGAACAAAAGATTATCAGAATGAAACATTTGACAATAATGATATCTCTATTGGAATGGTAAAGTCTGTAATATCTTTGGATAAGCTTTGTACACTTCTTCAAATTCCTAAAATTGGGTGGACTCCTTATATTGACGCATACAGAAAGGATTCACTTGTAGAAGCGTGTAAGAAGTATAAAGATAACATAATGATTGAGAACGCAACTGTATCTCTTAAGTCTGCAACAAATCCATTAGGTATGTTCTTTGATGTTGAGAAGAAGGCATTATCAGCAGATTGGATGAAGGGGTTCGCAATGTCTGCATTATATACTCCTATTGCTTCAAGTTTGAATAATGCATATACAACAGACTACTTGAACAGAGATAACTGGATTAAGGATTTTCTATTATCGTTATGGATTCTACAGGAAAGCACTTTTATAGATACGAACAACTCTTCAGTTGTAGATAGGTTTATAACTGGTGCAACGGGTTCAAGGAGGATTGCAACACTTAACGACTTGATAAAATTATGACAGAGATATATCACTCTACATTGATGATAACTTCTATAATATGGATAAAGTAGAAGGTATTATCAACAAGTTATCAACAGAGAGAAACTTGATGAGGGTACTTCTACTGATGAAGATAAACCTAAGGATGATACATCAAATCTAAAAAGAAGTTAATCCACCAGACAATACAGAAAAAGATTTGTCAAGTGAGCCAGTTTCTGGAAGTGCTGTATCTACTGATGGCGCTGTTGAAGCTACTGAAGATAAGAAAGATGAGAAAAGTACAACAGAAAAAGAAAATGATGACACAGAGGATGAGAAGAAGCAGACAGGTAGTATAACATTAGCAAACAAGCTAATGCAGTTAGTGGGAATTGAACCTGTAAGAGTGCTTGCAGAGTCAAAAGCAGGTAATAGAGAATATGCTTGGACTTGTTCCAGAGGCTCTATTAAAATCTCTAGATGTAAGGTACTATAAAGATGATATTACAAACTCTATACTTAGGATTGATGGAAAGAAAAACAATGCAACAGGAAAGCATCTCTATGAGAGGTACATACTAAGAGCACCAGACATTGAAAGAATCATGAAAGAGAATAGAATACTCTAGTAAGACAACCTTATGCAGTTCTTTCAACTGTTTACAGAAAGTCCTTCCCTATACAATGAAATACAGAAAGCTATATCACATGAGCAGCCTGTATTTATGAGTTCTAAAAATATCATTGATGTTCCAACTTCAACTCTAAAGAGTATGTATCTTATATGAATTATATAATGTTAGCAAATCTTGAAGATGCTATGAATAATGACATCAAGACTGAGCTTGATAAGAATTCACCAATCTTTATAGATATATTTTGGTAACATTATTACACAGTCTGGTACAGTCATAATTCCAGCAGCTTCAATGCTACAATACTTGGAAGAGGTGGACACCTACATCTGTTGGTTTTGGAACATACTACAATGGACCAAATAAGATTCCATTCAATGTTGGTACTGAAGATTTCAAGGAATGGCTCACAGGTATGGATTGAGACCTATGAAGATGTTTCTACAGTTAATGGTGTTGATAACAGAAGAGTACTTGTAACAAAAAGCTTTCTGAAAAGTACTTAGACCATGATAAGGGTTCCCGCTGGTTTATTAAAGGAAATAATTATTACCTCCCTAAAGAATACCACGATTTCTTCACTTGAGAGGTGCAGCAACAATAATGTGGAGGACATTATCTAAGAACTCTGAACAGGTTAGGAAAAGCACTCTATAATGCTACTATGTACAATGTTGCACCCTAAGCTTTATAGTGAGCATAGAGTAAAACCATATTGTTGAAGTGTTGCGTGGGGCACCTATTGAGAATATTGATTTCAAGAAAGAAGGTATTGTTGGTACAAATGATGTATCAGCACTTGAGGATGAGAAGTCGCATATGGGTATGAAAGACTTATGGAACTTACAAGTCCTGTAATATCCAGTACAGTAACTAACATGCCTAACCTTGCATTTGTGAGTGGAATGAGGTATGTAATACTATATATCTACAAAACTATGTTCGTTGCATTTATAATAATATTTATATTCACGCTTTACATTAATGCAGTGAAGAAGAATCTGAGTATTATGACATTTGTGAAGTTTTGTAGGAATGGTCCTAATGGTTACAATGTGCCTCAATTATACCTGATATTTTATCCTATTCATACTATATTCCTTGCAGGGGAGTTATTGAAGGATGAGTATCCTATGTAACGATGATGAATTATAATCGTCAATTCTGCAGGAACAGAACTTGGTGTAACACAGATTGCATCTCTAAATCAACAACAAAGCTTTACATCAAGGTTGATAATATGAGAGTTGATTGAGAGGATTATAACAAAAGTATTATTCAATTATACAGCAACAACATTAAATGAATTACACAAAGAGGAATTTGATAAGAACTAATTTCAAAACAGAAAGGAATTGTACATAAGGGTGATAGGCTTTTACATGGATGTTAACGATGTTCTAAATTCTGTGAGGAGTTATTTATAATCCTGATACTAGGATGTTAGAAATAAAGAACTATGCAGAAGACGGAAATGTATTATCCTATTGTCACCATACTATGTTGTGCTTAATGAGCTTGTTCAAAGTATTCAATACACACAACGCTCAGAATGAAGTTATGTTCACAATGTGCAGACATCGGCTGCAGGACTCTATCTCTACAAATGATGTTATAACTGCGTACTTAAGTTCTCCAGAGTTTTGAGTGAGGATTATGATGCTAACTGGATCTCCATAAGATATGTGAAACAGATCTGCCAAACTACCAACGAGATGACTACTCCTATTATAACGGAGCTTTCAGATATTCATGGGTGAGATTGAGGGGATATGAGCAAGATGAAAAAGTCTCTATGGTTCTCTAAGACCTGAACAGGAGAATTATGATGATAGCAGAGCTGCTTGCTAGATATGCTAGAGAGTATGTGGCTAATAACATTACAACCCTCGGTAAAAGTTCCGGATGAATCTTTCCTAGAAAATTATGGCTCTTAATATTGCTATGAAGCACAATGACTTATATAAGGTTGATGCAGCAAGAGCAATTGAAATATCTAATCTTGATTCAAGTGATATAATGAGATTCATGATTGGAGAGAAGGGCGATGTCTATAAGACATTTAACTACTTTTCCTAGAGGCAACATTTGAACTTGGTGGTGGGCATTCAGTTGTAGTTGCGATAATACTAACACTTGTAATGTACATTACAACATTTATGAAGCCAATGTTAATTGCCATGATTCTAGTAATGTTAATTGTAAACATTATAGTTAATTCTCTATTTAGAAAGGATGAATCTAAGGCAAAAGTGATTGAAGGTTTCTAGTTACTTGTGGTTTAATAATTACTGTTAATGGATTGTATGCTCTTGGAATAATGGGTTCAGTTGAGTTTTGCACAGCTAAGATTTGGTACAATGACAAATCTATTATTGTCAACATTTATTCAAGTTGTGTATATGGTTCTACTTGGATTTATTTTTCTTCTTCACCATAAGAGATTATAAGGAGATAGGTTTTTCCTATTATAGACATGTGAGGTGCTATATTTTGCATCTGCTTTTTGGTAATATATGTCGTGGCAGCAGCATTAATTTCCTAGAGATAGAAGAAGACTTGCTATGCCAAGCATTGGTTCTATATTCTCTAGAATGATAGACCATCTTCTAGAAATGTTGAGGATGAGGAAGATATGAAAGAAAGAGGACAGAAGGCGTGCAGAAGAGGCTCGTCTAAACAGAAAGTAAAATAAGATATTGGAGTGACTTATGGCAAAGATAGAAGCGATAAAGAAAAATGAATACTCTTCTTAGTATGAAACTACTCGGAGAGTATTCTACTCCAATTTCACCATGGTTAATATTTTGGAATATCTGTGATACCTCTATTTATTTGGTTGTTTATATGTTTAAACTCAGAATGACCTTTGATAATAGTTGTTCCATTTGAGTTAATATGGACAGGTATCACAGCCATGATTATATTGGGAAATAACAAGAAAGTAGTAAATGATTACATAGAGAGAGTAAACTCAGAGTATAGTCGTTAGTGAAGAAATAAACAGTATAAAAATTTATTCACGATGATGGTATGGTTGAGTTAGACACTGGACAGGTATTTTTATACTTGGAAGCTACCCAAAAGAATTTCTTAATGAAGCAAGGGTTTTGAGTGCAGAGCTTGAAGACTTCATGATGAGCTTGATGTCTTTAATTGGGATAATCACCTTTATAATGATGTTGATGAGATTAGATGCGAAGACAGGATAAAGGGATGTGGTAAGTATAAGGACAAAGAAATAATTCGTGATGAAGCTTGACCATTACGAGTTGCAAGATAATTACACAAGAGTTTTGCAGCACTATACAGATTTGTATTTATTGTGATGGTCCAAATCACAATGGAAAACATCTAGAGAGCATATTGATGATATAACAAGCTCTAAGGTTGCAAAGGGTGTTTAATGAAACAAAGAGGGATAATCGCGAAAGAAGTACAAATGATATCTTATCAAGAGATACTACCCTATATGTGAACCTATCTGAACTTATACTACTAAGCATACGACTGGTATGGCTGGAGAAAATAAGATGATGTGGTATGGTGACAAGATACCAGAAGAATATAAAAGAAAGAAAAGAAAAAGATTAACCTTGCTGAGAGGAGTGACCACGTTATAAATGATAAGTAAAGATAAAATGTTTATTGTATCTAAACATAATTGACGACTCTATAAAGAGTGCTATTGTTATGTATGATAGTACAATCTTTCCTACATTTGAGGGCACTTGAAAAATACATATCGGAGTATCCTGTTGTAGTTGATACAATAATAGTTCCGGAAACAGACTTATCCCTTTACCTCTAATAATATGCAGAGGTTAAGAGATAATCGAGGCACCATTTGCTAAAATAACTGGAAAGGTATTCTATCTTATACCGAAGAATATTAAGGAAGATGTTGTTAAATCTTTTCTTGAAGACTATGGATTAGAGAATGTTATTGTATATCAATCGGACATAACTGCAGAATACATAACAGATATTGCTGCTGGAATTGCAAAGAGATTCATATGAGTCAGATACGGAAATGCTGTAACATACCGTGTCAGGGCAAAAAAGAGTATCATGCTGAGAGTTCTATAAAAGAGGTATGAGACAGATGATGCTCACTATATATCTGATGAAGAAGAATTAGCTGGTATACCCTGACACAAAGAGCCATTTCAGCAGATACCATCTGTAGAACGGGAAGCCGAAATAAAAAAGTACTTTATAGGTGAGCGTGGAATTGATAGAACTCATTTGCATGGTTATCAGCTCCAGCACTTAAAGATAAATGCAAGGGTACTATGTATCGAGAATGATTGGGGAGTTTCATAGAATGACAGATATGGTTTTAAAATCTTCAGTGGAATGTCTATTCCTGACGATTGAGGACTTCATGAAAATCCTAAAGAGTTCATGGATAAGATGAGAACAACTCACAAACACTGCAGTGATAGAACAAAGGAAGAGAGGTATTTTGACTATGATTTCTTTATGGATATCCTAATATCAAATATGCGTGGAGACTATGATTTATATTATTCGTGAGGGCGGATTTTTCAGATACACCTTTTTGCATATAAATACATTATAGTATCTGGCTCAACAATACCGGAAGTCCTCCTCAACAGTATCTAAATTAGACTATGAGTTAGATGAATCAAGAGTTTCTTGGGTTGCATTACAGTCAAGAGAACTTGGGAATCTTGCTATAGATTCTGTAAGACTTAGAGATTTACTTGCAGTTACAACTGGAAAGGAAAATATAAATGCTGAGGTGTTTAGAGTAGAAGGTATAAATTTTTCAGGAGGTACTTGTTATGATTTTCGTAGCATCATTGGATGAGAGTCTTAGTGATAAGTTAGATGGTTACAGATTTATACACTCTAAGGTAGAACTTGATAGATTAGTTGTGAACAACTCTGTATTCAACAAAGTATTAATTAGAAATGACTTTTGCAACTAAGTTCTTTACCCCTACGAGTCTTGAGGACATACATTGAGAATGTTAAGATTCTAAATTCAATGTAAAGTTTTACTCTTGACTTTAATGATGATGAAACCACTACAAAATCTGATATACTTGACAAGATAGGGAGAGTGTATCTCAGTAGAGGAAGTAATAGACATGCACACACATAAAAGTGAAGAGTTCCTGAGTATCATTAAAAGACTTGATATCTACAAGAGATGAGGATAGGATTAGAATGCTTGCATACTCTAATCATGGTTTCTCAGCTGCAGAATACTGTTGCTGATTTGAGAGTTGAATTGAGACAACAAGGAAGTAATTCTTCAAGATGAAATAGATGCAAAGAAAGATGCACAGAATAAATTTGATTTATTGATATCTCGTGTTAACTACCAGTACAATAAAGGTATAGATAAAACTAAGTTATTCTCTGTAGATAAAAATTCCTACGATAAGATTATCTATATAAAGGAGATAACAAAGGGTTCAGTACACAGATACATTTATAAGAGCCTTAAAGGAAATACTATCTACAATGTACAATATGCCAGCAAGGCTGCTTGTAATAGAATCCTACTTTGCTGATGGTAAGGTTGAGACTGTACCCAGATTTAAAAGCCACACAATTCTCTAATTGAGAGAGATGTAATTGGGTGGAGATATTCTAATGCTTGGTATGCAATCAAGACTTATGGAAGATATCTTAAAGAATACAACAAGAACCTCTATTCTTATTGTACTTGATAGAGGAGGGTTTGAAGTTCCGCACATATGTAGTGACAATGTTGAATACTTATTTCAGTATTCGAGATATGAGATAAGCCCTGATACAGTTCTAGTATGCGTTGTATAACATATGATGACTCAACTTTGTCAATACCATATATGAGGAATATGACGATATGAATATAACGGATAGGATTTTCAAAGTATTCCTCGATGCCGATAACAAAGGCAATAGTAGAGATGATTGAAAGGAGGTAGATATGGACAATAAAGAACCTACCTCTATACAGCAAGACCTACAAAAACAAACAGCTGACTTGAAAAATAAAGAAAGTAAGGTTTGTTACGCTTAGAGCTTGGATTACTTATTTAGCATCCCTATTTATGAAGGATATAGGTAAGATACCTGATAATATAGGAAACAGAATGTTAATAACAAACAACATGTATATCACAAAGAAATATATGTCGTCTATTATTCAGATTGAAGAACTTGGTGAAGAATTCTGTTGTAACCTTAATTGGTGAGCTAAATAGAGCTCTAAGAGAAAAGGAAATAAATGTATCCTTGATGTAATCATAAAGAACCAGAGATTTAATTTTGAGCCAAAACAATTCTGGTCTTAAATCTAGAGTAGCATCATGGGAGAGACTTAGAGATAATCCGTTAGCTAAGAAGTATCGTAAGAGGGCAATAAGATGTCTCTACACCTATGATGTTGCTATGAGTGGTAAGAGATTAAAGGAGTCAAGAATATTCCTCATAATAAGAGCAAAGGAAGTTGCACAAGCTTGATGCAGGCGAGAATATTGTTCTTGGTGAATTAAACAGCATGGGTGCCAGATATAAAAGGAATATATGGAAATGTAAAAGATACTCTAAAAGTATATTTCTATAATGGGTGGAAGGAAAGCGAGAAGATTAAGCAGATTGCACCAGTAATGACATCAAATCAAGTACTAGCTGATATGATGCCAAACAACAGTTCCTATAACGACAGAGAGATGGAATTGATTTTGGAGTTAACATTTCTAATTGTTCTACAATGAGAGTTGACCTTGCTAATATTACGAAGGCAAGGAACATATATGTAACAGCCCCATCTGGTGTTGGTAAAAACTGTACTTGTTACAAACATTGCAGAGTCTGCATATGAACAAGGAATGTTGTGTGTTACAGACATAAAAGGGTAATGAATATACAAACTTCATAAAGGCTACTGATGGATATATTGTGTCTCTAAGACCAAACTCAATTGAGTATATTAACAGTTGGGTTATGCACCAGAAAGATACTTCATTTGAGAATGCTGTAAAGTATTTTAAGGAGAGGATTAATTTCTCTAAAAACTCAAAATGAAGATACTTGAGTGGAATAACAGATAAAGAACAGCTTGGGCAGTTTGAAGAATTGCTTGATGAGTTCCACGATTCGCTCTATGTATCAGTTGAGTGCAATACCGGAGAATCCTAAATCTTGGAGGAACAGAAGAATTTCAAATCCTAAGATTGTATATGAGAAATTTAGAGGCATTTTGTACAGAACAAAAGATTAGGATGTATGATATTCGTCCTAGTGTTCTTGGTATGTTGAAAATGTACTTTGCAACGGAAGGCTCTAAGTCGTACGCATTCACAAAGGAGTTTGATTATGAAGCTATACTTCGCTCAGATCACCCTATCATTTGATTTTGGTCTTCTAGCTGGTGGAGGAAGTAAAACATACTCAAGAGAAGAGATTGATTTATTCAGGTTGAAGTTTCTTTATATGTCAAAAGCTTAATGGAGATTTCATAACTAGGAAATACTCTATGGAGAAAAACATACTGTTAAGGTTTTGGAAGAGTCCCAGATTGTTGATGATGATATCCCTACAAATGTATGTAGAGGAGTACACATTAAGGCGTTCACAGAACCAGCATACATTCCTACTTGGTAATTCTGTTACAGCATTGACTAACAATGAAATCTCTAAAACCACTGATTGAAAACACTACTGGATTACTGATTGGTGATTTTAACTATGGAATCAAGAGAGACTGTTATACAGCAGTTTGATATTCCTTACCTTAGAGACAAGATTTTTATCTATAGGTTCTACTAAAGAATTGCAAAAACGCTTTTTCTGTTTGTTAATAAGATGCAGGACAGACAGCTCTATCCTATACTTAAAAATTGTAATGGATGGAAATAAAGAAGTCTAAGATGCATGTGACCTGTTAAGGAGGAGATTTATAATGAGGAGGTATTAGCTAATGCAAGAGAGCTTATATTCACACTTGTTGTGTGTTTATTAATTTATTCTATTGCTATGCTCTCTGTAAATACAATATCTATTGATGATAGAACTCAGCATCTTCAAAAGGATGTTTTGCAGAAACATTCGTTGAAATTCTAAACTTGAGTGGAAATCCATTTGTATCGCCGTTAACAATTGAAGATGTAATTGTTGAGCAGGAGGAAAAGAAGGAAGAGGAAGTTAAAGAGAAACAAGATAAAGCCTCCTGAGATTGTAGCAAATGGGAAAGAGTTAATATTTCCTACAGGTCAGTCACCACCAAAGACTTGGGACGTTGGTATTGTGGGTGGTAAAAAGAAAGTATGTAGATTTACCAGAAATTGAACAGCATTCAGTAGTACAATACAATACATTTAAGTATATGTTAGGTGGTGGATTATGGGTAACAAGAAACTCTATATTACTTGCACTGAGCAATACCCTAATACAAATTATGGAAAATCTCCGGATGCAATGATGACAATAAATATACCGCCATATGGAGACTGTTTAATTGGTGCTATAACTACTAAGGTATCTATGACACGTGGAGACATAGTTGAGGTAAAGACTAATTCAAAAATCATGCCTGTTATTCACTATTTGGTTATTGACCATAAGAGTATGAGCCATACACCATATGGCTCTGGCCTTAGTGGAAGGGGTGGTAAAAAGTGACTTGGGTCCTGCTCAAGTACAAGGAGTTCTTGGTCATGGATTGATATCACATGGTAAGATACAAATAAACCCACTTGAAGTTGTTATGACAAAGAATGCAAATATAACTAATGGTAGATTTGCTAGTAATGGTGGATGAGCTAAAACAAAGTGATTGGAAAGTTTTATCATTGAGGAGAGTTGGCCACATAAAAGGTATGACTTTAAATGAGAGCTATGCACTTGGAGAAAGCAATCCAAAAGGTAAATGTATTAGTTGATAAGTGGAAGAATAAATAGTTATGTAAGATATAATATAACAAATACTCGATTGTTATTGTAAAAGTAAGGAGGTGATAGAGATAGGGTATATGGTAGGTTTCTTCAAAAGAAACATAAAGTTCTTATTACTTGTATTTATTGTTATTACAATATTCTACTCTATCATTGTGCTCGCTCTATGATTGCTGCAATGAATGCAGCAAGTTATCTATCTGGTGGTTTAGTACCTGATGCTAAAACTGCTTTTGCAAATGCTTTTTATGACTGCTATAGGTATAGATGAAAATCCATTTGTTGAGGAATTAACAATTGAGGACATTGTATTAAAAGCAAGAAGAAAAGAAAGAAGCAGAGATAAAAAGTAAATCAAGATAAGCCACCAGAGATGATTGCTAATGGCAAAGAAATTGTATTCCCTACAGGTAAGTTTCCACCAAAGACATGGGACAGAGGATTTATAGGTAGCAGAGACAATACATTGATAAGCCAGAAATACTTCCACACGTTGTAAATAGAGAGGCACATTTAGTTATATGCTTGTTCCAAAACACAGACTATGGACTGTTAGGAATGCCATACTATTAGCACTTGAGAAATACCCTAATACAAATTATGGCAAAGAACCAGACTCTATTATGACTATAAATATTCCCCGTATGGAGATTGTTTTTGTTGGTATGGTTTCAGATGTAATCACTAGTGATACTGGAGATATAATTGAAATTAAATCTAACTCAAAAAGAGAAGCCAGTAATTTATGTTCTATGTGTTGACTCTAAAAAGTATGAGTCATACAGTTGGAAATATAGGAGGAGATAATGTTGCTCAAGGTCCATTAGGGTCATGCCTATATTAGACAATCAGGAATTCAACCTAATCCATTAGAAGTAATTATGACAACTGGTTTGCATGATAATGCAGTTACAACAAAAGAATGGTGGATGGTTAAAAGCAAAGAGATTGGAGGGTTATGTCCATGAAGAGAGTTGGACATATTAAAGGAATGGGGTATGGTGATAGAATGAAATTAGGGAGAAAAGTAATCCTGTAGTTGATTAATTTTAATAAATAAGTGGAATGGTAAGTAGTAATGAAAAAGATTTTATTTATGCAAGTACTAATCTTATTTCTGATTGAACCAATCACAAAAGTATATGCCAAAACATCTATAGATTTTATAGGTGACAGTAGAGACAGTAGGCATTACAATTGCAATAAATGGTGGAGATATCTCTAAGACAAAGAAGGTGAATAAAGAACTTGATAATATTAGGTTTATTGGAAAAGTCTCATCCTCATACAGATTTCTACAATCAAGTGTTGAGTCTTCTAATGCAGAGACAATAGTATCTTGGATTGGTGTTAATAACTTGGATTGGGATAAGTATAAAGTAATATATGACTCAATACTAAAAGAAAAAGAAGAAACTTGTATTAGTTTCAATTTCACCTATAGATGAAACAAAATACAGGGGTGGTTGTTCAAATAAACTTATTAAGAGATTTAACAGGAAGCTATTTAAGTATGCTAGAAGCATAAAGGTGCCAGTTATAGATTCCTATTCTTTTGTAACATCCTATGGAGATACAGCTGGAGATGGGTTGCACTATGACATGCAAACTTACACTGATTTATATTACTTTATCATAGGAGAGCTCTATGAAAAATCAGACCTAGGTAATAACTAGGTCTGAAAGTAATATAATAATGTAAATATAGTAAGTTTTAAGCAATACTTAATTTATTCTATAAAATCAAGTATTTCTAACTTACTAACACAAAATATACTAAGATATGAAAAGGAGTTATTAAAGTTATGAAGAAGTTATTGAAAGATGATGTTTTTACTATTTTTTTGCTATCTTATCTACTGTAACTGTTATTGCTATTATTTGGTTTATAAGTATATTTGTTAACTTATATACCGATACAGAGACAGCAGTAGCTAATGACAAGGTTATATTCCCTACAGTTATTGATAATGATTTTTAAACCATTAAGAGTAAATGAAAATAGTAAAAACTCGTAACACAGAAAGAAAAGTGGCTGTTAAAAAAATGAAAAACAGTCAAAGGTTAAAAGATGAGTTTGTAAAAGTCAGGAAAACTAAAATAAATATAACAAAAGCTTATAGAGCTTACTAAAGAAGAAAAAAAGTATCTCCTGATTGGGATGATAAGTATGGCAAGTATGACACTTGTTATATAGTGGCAAAATACTTGAATGAATGTGCTGGACTCTCTAAGGAATTATCAGCAGGCATTGCAGGTAATGTTGCATTGGAAGGTGATTTTGGTTATGTTCAAGGAACATACACAAACACAAAATCATATCAAGAGGCAATGAATAAACTCTCTAATGGTTTGGGTTATGGTATTTGTCAGTGGACATACTATACACTAAGAGAGAATTAAAAGAAGTATTATGCAGAATCTGCAAATAAATTGCAAGGGTATAAATTTGAATTTATATCAAAGGTTGCAGAGCTGGCTTATCTTATTGATACAGTAAACGAAAAGGACTACAACACTGAAGTTAAAAAATCATACAGGAAATCAACAGCAAAGGTGTACTCTGGTGCTGGTCTATTTGCTGTTGACTATGAAAGATATGCTGGTTCATCTAGACAATGGACTAGAACATCAACAGGCGTATATTTGCAATCTGCAAAGCTCTAATGGTGGTATGGAGAGCAACATACGCATTAAATATTTATAATGAAATATTTAAGTAAAGTAAAGTAAAGTAAAGTGAGGTAAAGTAGAAAAGTAGAAAGTAAAGTAAAGTAGAAAGTAAAGTAAAGTAAAGTAAAGTAAAAGAGTAAAGTAAAGTAAAAGTAGAGTAAAGTAGAGTAAAAGTAAAGTAAAGTAAAGGAGGTGTTAGCATTGAGGGTGAGATTTAAGTCAATTATTTCATTAGGGCTTTTTGTGTTTGCATGATAATTCCTACACTAACAAAAGATGTTAGAAACACATACGCAGATATAAAGCAGTCAAGAATAAGTAGTAAGTTTTATTCTTATCAGAGAGGTGTTGATGAAGCTTTATATAAATCAATGTCTAAAGTAGATGCAGATTATTTGCGTAAGTTACATCCTAGTGCTGACACCCCTATGTTTAATAAAAGGATTAGAAGTAATCAATCCTATGATGGCTTTTTGCAACTACTTGGGGTGAAGCTGAGTCGTTCCTATGGTGGAATATCACTTACAACAGTTATGGACTTTGACCCTAGTACATATGATATTTCTATTGATTGGCTTGGTGTTGCTAGTGATTTAAATCAAGTTGGAGAATTGTGGTATTTGTGTAATGCAGCACATAATGTAAATACAAATCCTAACAGTGAAGGATATAGAATGCCTGTTGCATTACTACAAAGTCCAAGAGGTGGTACGAGAGAAAGCTCTATGATGACTGGACTTGGGGTTGGACCATTTCAGATAACAAACTCCGATTGGGATAAGTACAAGCTAAATGAGAGAGTATCTCCTATTGAGGCTTGGAAGGTATCATTAGGTCTTGCAGGTAATGGCTGGTGGAATAATGATATTGAACCTATAAGTGACTTAACAGTATATGCAGCATTATCACTAGCACATCAAGGAGCCGGTCTTATAAAAGTTTCAGAACTTAGAACTTTAATTGAGAAGATAAATCAGCTCTGCTGTTCAAGAAGCATTTAATATTGTAGGTAAAGAAATGTATGAAGAATTCGAAAATAGAGCTGAAACAAATCCTAGTCTTGCAACTATTGATGTTGGTAGAAGTGGTATGATAGATTAGTTGAAGTTTCTAATGTTAACTTTAAAAGCATATCATGTTCCACTTGGTAGAACAAATAAAGGATGGTATGTTGCTACATTGCTTAAGGTATATATTCTATAAGAATTATTTTACAGGAGGTTATAGTGATTAACTTAGAAGCAAAGAAGTAATAGATTTAATCTCCTACCAATATTCAAATACACACTTAGTCTCGCTTGCATTGCTCTAGTTGGACACACAATATTTGTTGGAATGACTCTAAGTGTAAGTATGTTGAAATATTCTTCTATAGAAACATTAAGCGAAAAAGAATGAGTTTGTTTCAACATATGATTCTATGTTAAACATAAACTTGGCAGAGCAATCCATTACTATACAAGATATAATTGAAGAGGGAAGCTATCAGAGAGAAGAAGAAGGAAAAAGGAAGGAAGGATGCTTTAGCTACAAACTCTAAATTAAATGGAATTGACTCTTACTCTGACAATATGGATATTGCATATAGCTGCTATGTTACTAGCTGTAAACGGTACTCTTTTAACAGAAGGGTAAATGCTGGAGCACCAGCACCGGGGAATCAATTTACTCAGATTTATATTATAAAATATTCAATATGACACATACAGGTGGAAATGAGCCAAAAAGCATCTTGTGACAGGTCTACTGTAACTCCTTTGAGGTGGTGTGGTGCTGTAGATAATAAGTGTCCAGATGGCGATGTCTCTAAAGTAAAAGATTATTTAGATAAATCTGACAAAATGGGTTCTTGTGTCAAGAGAGAGCCATTAAAGCCAGGTGATGTTAGGCTTTATCTAAGAAATGTATCAAGAGACCCGGAACCATGTATTTATTTACATAGGAAATGACCTAATGAAGAAAAACAATAAAAAGGGTTAATAAATACAGGTGCAACAACTGTATCTGGTAGTTTAGGACAGCGTGGTCCTTATCTTACGGATGAGCCTTGGCCAAAGAGTGAGAGGCATACATATCCACTTATAGGAGAGTTGGTTCAGATAGATATACAAAGTACTGGGATACAGGAATGAACTTGGCTGGAAAAATTATTGGAAAAAGCAGTGAGGTTGATATATGACACAAGGTATAAAACTCCCTCTATTTATTAAGGATATTCTTATGATTGCATTAATTGCAGTTATAGGATTTACGATATTTACTTTACTACAATGAGTATGAGGTGTTATAGATGTTGCATTTAATTCAAGGAATGAAAAGTAAAAAGTGAATTTGTAAATACATTCGATTCTCTAATGGGATTCAATCTAGCTGAGAATACTCTAACAGTTGAGGAGATTGTTGAACAGATAGAAGAGAGAAAGAGGAAGAGAAGAAAGAAGAATTTAAAATAGAAATGGCAACTGGTCATTTAGGGTGTAGTTGCAAGAGCTCTAAAAGATATAAGTAATGGAACTGTTAAACCAGTAATTGAAACAATATCTGAGTTTGCTAAGAACGCAGGATTTTCTAAATCAGATATTACAAGTTATATTACGCAGAGTAGAGGTGGTGTTAAACCAAAGTATATCATAATTCATTATACGGCTGGTGCTGATGGTACAAGAGGTAATATGAAAGGTACTGTAATTACTGTAAATAAAAAGAGATTTAGGTATTGACTATGTTGCTGGAGATAGTTCAGTATTATTAGCAAATCCAAAAGTTGCGACTCACTTTACTCAACATAGTTTAAAGTGGTGGGGTGGTGGTCAAGGTGGTGGGCTGTGGCACAGCTGCAGTTAGTGCAAAATCAGTTAATTGGTATAGAGGTTCAAAGCTACTTAAATAAATCAATGAAAAATAGACAGCCCTCCACAGGCCGATAAGAAGTACTGGTCTTATCCTGATAAAAACTATGGCTAACTTAATTCCAGCTGTAAAGAAAATTATGAAAGAGTATGATATAAAAGCCATGGAATGTTCTAAGACATTTTGATGTATCTGGGAAAAAGTTGCCCTGGTATTTATGGTTGGAACCCCTAGGACTGGAAGTGAGAAGTGTTGGGCTGATTTCAAAAGAAGCAATAAGTGATGGTACCTATCATTATGCTGGAACACCACAGAAGAGTTTGAGCAGTGGAAGAAGATGGAAGCACAAGAGAGAAATAAACTATAGAAGAAGAAAGGTGATTATAATATGTTTGGTTTATTGACAATTAAGAGTGGTAGAATAACAAGGATGTTTATATTTGGTTATATGACTCACACTCCTACTATCAACAGCAATTATTTTATCCATAAAGGCTTTTGATAAATCTACCTAATATATTTTATACGCTTATTGCAATATTATCGTCACTCTTAGCACTTTTACTTTCGTTTATTGACAAAGAATGAAGTTAGGCATTTTAATAAACATAGTAAAGCACCAATAAATAAAGGTATTATGTTAGGGTGACTTGTACAGATATATTATATATTATGTAAGAGCTGTATGTACTGGATGCACCTTTTATGCTTTGCTTATATCAAATATATTCTATATACTATTCTTGATTAACTTACGAATAGAAGATTTAATAATAAGTGGAGGGCTTTACTACTTGGTATTATAATTTTAACAGTAAGCAATATTTTATGTAAAAGATGTATATAACATATTACATAGGCATAGCAGCAAAAATTAACAAAGGAATATAAGTATATGATTATTAAAGAAAGACAGTTAGAAGCACTGATACATTTTTACTTTAATTTGCTATTAGTATCTGTAGTTTCAGCAATTGTGATAAAATCAATTAGTAATACACAAAGTACATTTTATACGATATGATATAATGTTAGAAGTACCAGTTGGATTTATTTTTATCACGAATAATCAGAAAAAGAGATTTACTATACTAAAGATTATTCCATAGATACAATAGCATTGAAATATGACTCTAGTGAATTTTTCTAGTTATTGTATTTGTGCAATTCTAGTATTTACAGGAATATTTTTCAACTGTAATATCATTAATGTTTGTTATTGTTTTTATATACTCATTAGATGATGAATGATTTAATCAATAGCATATTAATGTTGATACTAGTGTTACAGCTCTAGTTGTAAAAACTAAATTTATAAGGAGGGTTAATACTTATGAGTAAAAGACAAAATATTGTTTACAACCTTAATCTCAATTCTATTTGGTTTAGCTAGGGTCGACATATGCGACTGAACATATTTGGATTAAAGATTATTGGTAATCCTATTATTGTTGGAGTTATAACATTCTTTGTACTTGCGTGGATTTGTCTTCAATATAATGAGAAAAGTACAGGTAAGTAATTATGACTGATAAAAACAAGAACAATAACAACTACTTATCAATACTTGTGTGTTTTATAATAACAATTCTTTTTAGGGTTCATAATCTACCTCCTATATGGGTATGTAATAGACGAATGTTTTAATCCTAAGAGCAAGCACATCTGAAGTTAGAAAAACGAGTAGTGTAAGTAGGGTTAATTCTTATACTCCTACAGACAAAGAATTGTATGGAATTAGTGGGAAGCTAAAGAAGCATAAGATTTATAATTACGATGGATTCATTGAGCAACACCGATTTTGTGAAGAAAGCACTATATAAGGATGATTCGATTTTTAGATGTATTTAAGAAAAGAATTTTCTAAGGTAACTTTTGTAGGATTTATATATGGCAATAGAGTTTCTAAGGTTATCGTAAAAAGTAAAGCATGAGGGTCAGCTTTGGTTCGCATACTCTATTTATATAAGCAATAAAAAGAGTAAAGTTGTTAAGATGGATGATTTAGGATTCTTTATGGACTATCGTGAGCCAAGTATTCTCATCAAATCAAATTATAAAGAAGCCTAACGGAAACATAAATCCATATATCAGTATTGATAATTTGAGTTTCTACAAAGGTGAAGTTTCAAAGAAGAAGCAAAGGATATTAATGAATTCCTATATTTTTAAATGCAAGAAGATTTGAAAATTTAAGATTTGTTGAGAATAATAAATCTAAAAGGAATCATTGTATTTAAAGGGAAACAAAAGTTGGAAATAAGAAAAGAAATAGAGATAAGATATAAAAGTTGGAAATAACAGGTTAAATTAGTATCTTATTCTATTAAGTGATTTACTTGTAATAATATATTGAATATAAAAGTTTTTAAGGAGGTACTTTTATTGAAGGCAAATAAGCGAAGAAGTGTCAACAGTATGGCTGGAAATCCAATAACTTTTTATTGCGATACCAGTCATACTATTACTAATTACTTCAGTAATTATAGTAACATACAACACCACACAGCAGACTTCTAATGTTTCTGCGATAAAGAAAATAAAGGAGTTTATGCGTCGTGATGGCTCTATAAATGATTACATGGGTGAGATTGGAGTTAAGGATGAGAATGATATAAAGTGGTTTCAAGACAAGGATAAGATAAAGATTGAATTTGGAAAGATTGCCTTAACATACTCTACTGATACATTTCGAATCTAAAAGAGATGCAGGAGCAACTTTCATACATAGGAATTACTGTAGAAAGAGCAAGAAAACTGGGGAGTACATCCTTTACTGGCATGACAAGAAATTAGAGAAGTGGGTGAGTTAAATGGATGTTTTGTACAGAGTGAGAAAAAATATTCTTTATAGTAGTTGCAGTATTACTTTTTAGTATTCTCCGGTGTACACTCTATCATTAGGCTTGCTAAAACTGATACGACATTACACATAAATAAAAGTTAGCAAAGGTAAATTTTACTACTACAGTATTGATGTAAATAATGGTATTGGCTCTATATCAACCATAGGTAATATTGTTGTTGGGCTTTTATCCGATGGATTTAAGATAACAAAAAGAAGTCAAATCAAATAAGGATTATGATATAATCCTAAAAGCACGAAGATGGTAGAGTTGTTCGTATGTATTATGATGTGAAAGATATGTCTATATTCTGGGTCACAAATGATTACAGGGATACAACTCTATTTCAAAAACTATTTAGGGGGTACTGATGATGGAGTACATTGATATGGTTGTAACATATGTATATGATGCACTTGAAAGTTTCTTTTAATGATTTAAAGAAACCAACAAACAAATACATAAAAGAAAGTTTGATAGTATCATTAATCTTTCTTGGATTTTCAATGCTAACATTTTTTTACCAAAGTACCATCTTTTGTGTCTCCTATAGAGGCTGGGGCTACGACATTTATATTGAGTGTTGTATATTTTATAGATTCTTCAAATAGGAGTAAAGCAAAGACAAAAGTTTTAGAATTAAAAAGAAACATAAAGCCTGAAAGCTCTAATCAGGATACTGAAGAAGTACAGGAGGAATTAACAGATGACGAATAATAAAGTCTTGGAGTCGTGCTTATTCATAGAGGGTGCACTTGAGCACACCATCATGATACAAGAACTCCTATAACCCGTGGTGAGTTACGAATGATTAAGGGTAAACTATCTAATGCACTAATAAATTTAAGTAATGCTGGTGCAGATGCAATGATTACTATACCTCTTAATAAGGTTCTTGAATTAGTTGTAGAGGTATTGAATGATGAGAAATTTAAAAGACTCGGCAGATTTTGTTAAGGATAAAATCGTGAGCGAGGTTGCAGACTATATTACCGCAGGTATATCTCTATTGTGGCAAGTATTATGAGACAGTTGAGTTTGATTATAATCCGGCTATGACAAAGGTTGTTAATAGAGTTATCGACAACTGCATAAGAAATGGATATTACTTTGGATACTAGAAAGGAAATGTGAAATGAGAATAAGTGATGTTTACAATATTGAAAACATTATAACGAACCTTGAGATTGCTCTACAGATAGATGGTTCAGATTATGGGCAGAAAGATTTGAATGTTGCTATTGAGAAGATAAAGGCAAGAATTAAAAGCCAATATCAGATTGACCTTACAGAGAATTTATCTTACTATCATGCACAGCTTTTGTGGTTATCTTCATATAGCAAGATACACAGGAGAAGTTATTGCAAAGCCAATTAAGATATCCTACTTGGGTATTGAGAAGAATTCTCTTATGTCTAGTCTAAAGGCGTTTACAGACAAAATAAAACTATAAGTGGCTGTAAACCGATAATAGAATATATTCAAGCAGAATATGGGCTATACAAAACAACTGCCTTGAAAAAGAGATTATTCTTTATTCTTATTGTGAGTTACGAGTTGGAGTACTTCGAGCTAACGAGGTGCTTTTATCCGAGATACTCTACTTGGGAGATAAAACTAATGTAGTAGATAGGAGATTACGATGAATTTATATGTTACAGATAATACAGATATTGAGATGGGATTAGGGTGACATAGAATACCAGTTATGTCGTATGTTAGTATAAACTGTCATCCTTATATTGCATCTATGAAGTTTGAAACTTTATACTAGCAATTGATAGTAGGGATACCTGTTGGTATAACAAGTGTTGTAAGGAAGTTCTTAAAAGTAATTCCTATAATGGAGGATTATGAGCTAACTTCAAACAAAGTGGCAATACTTGCTGAGATATATCCTGAGAGAGCTGCTATACTACGCAACCTTTTTATGAGAGACAAGAATGGTTTGAGTCAATTATATTAAGGAATTAGTTGGTGATGCAAATGGCTAATCTAAATTGTCTGAGGTGTGGTGGTAGTGGCATACTCGCGGATGGTAGTCTATGCCCAGATTGCTCTAAAGAAGAGTATAAGGTTGCAAAGTATATTTATGCTTGAAGTACCTCAACAGTATATAGGGAATGAGTTGGAATACAGATGCACTACCTGTAAATGTTTCAAATAAATATAAAAGATGAAATGGATTCTTTATTGAGAGCAATAACAATGTCCTACTCAAACTATTCTGTAAATCACTTAATATGTTATCCTAATGGCAATGGTAAATCAATATGGTCATACACTTTACTAAACAATCTCTATATGAAAGGTGTATCAGTATTCGGTATTATTGATTTATTGGATTGTAGGAAATTATGAAATCCTACGAGAAGGAACAGAAAGAAAAAAAGAAAGAAGTTATCTAATAGTAAGTTAGCGATAATTAGAATTCCAAGAGATATTCAGATTTGGCATTTTGATATTATGCAAACAGTACTTGAGAGAAGAGTTCAGAAAGGTAACTTTACAATATTTCTATTCTCAGGATTCTACAGTGATTTAGAAAGGTTTGATAGGATGGGTTCATTCAAGCACCTTAAAGGTGATGGGACATTTAACTCTATAAGAGTGCATGATTTTTAAATAAGGTTGGTGATTACATTGAGCAGTGATTGTAGAGGAAACACTTCTGGTGGTTACATAAGTATCCTATTTGAGATAGGGAATCAGAAGTTTAATCGCAAAGAGTTAAAAGATTACTTGAACAGGTTTACAAAAGACGAGCTTGTAATTAAAGTATCCTATTTTAGAAATCTTACAAACTCAGATTCAATATTTGCAAGAGTAAGCTTCATGTTTCCTATAGGATACAAATATCCTGGAAACGCTAGTTTACAGAGATTTATTAGCTATGGTCTTAAGCATAAGATTAATACTTATGCAACTGTTGAAGCTAAGATGAATGATGGAACTACACATACAACGAAGTTCTTCATTTAATTATATAATTTTTGTGATTGGAGAATGTAGATGCAAATAGATATTTATACAGATGGTTCTTTTAACAGAAGCAAACCTAATGAAGTGCATGGTGGTGCTTTATATGTTAATAAAAAAATGGAGAAAAACGACAGTATCAAAAGTACACTTTATCAACAAAGATAGAATCTTAACCTCTATGAATAATGTTGGTGGTGAGTTGTTGGCTGTTGTTGGAATATTAAGGACGCTTATTGCTGTAGCTGAAGATTCAGGAAATCCAGATTTGTTTAAGAGTAAAAACTCTAAACATATTTCATGACTACAGCAGGGTTGCTGATTGGATTACTGGGACTTGGGCAGCTAAAAACAATGGAACTATATGGTATGTAAATCAAGTTAGTCTACTAAAAAGTAAGCTAGGAGTGGATGTAGAATTTTCACAAGGTAAAAGGTCATTCAGGATGTGAAGGTAATACAATGGCAGATATGATAGCATCCTACGATTTAAACTATTGTAGGAGTAACGGCGTAATGATTTATAATATTAAAGTATAAAGAGGTAAAATGATGAAGATAACAAATGGAATGGTAAGAGATAATGAAGAGCTCATCGAAATGTTAAGAGACGTAATCGATGAATGTGATGAGTTTAATGATGGAACCCATATGACGATTATATGCTTTATTGAGGATTACTACTTAGAAGCATACGGTGGTAAGATAAGTGTAGAACTTACAGAGAATGAAACTGAGGAACTTTATAAGTTACTGCACAGCTAAATTGGGCTGTGGTATTACGATATGAGAAGCGTTACATTCTATAGATAATGAGGAGAGTCCTATGATTAAGTTATTAAAGTATGTGATGGCTGAAAGTAATTTAAAGTTGTCGCCATTGTATTTAAACTGGATTATATCGCAGTTTGACTACAATGATTTCAAAAGGTGCTGAAAGATTAACTTTCAGTTTCCTAGAGTGTTGCTATGAGCTGAACATACTTTCCAAGTAACATTGCTTTGTCTTCCTATCTAAAAACTTCTGCAAAGACAGATATAAAGACATACAATATAGGTATTGACGATACATCTGATGGATATTGGGATATAACAACAATTGAAGAAGCTTACAATATTTTTAAGCGGTCAGTTACTTGCTTATTGGCAGGAAGCCGAATCATATGATACTTTTTGTTGATTTTTAAACTTATAGCTAGTGAGTATCTTTCAGAGAAGAGAACTGATGCACTTGCACTTATACTTGGTTCAGGATTATCTAAGTTAAATGATGGTACTGATACTATTATGTTAACTGAAGATATTGAGGTAGAGTTAAATCGAATAAGAGAGAAGTATTCAGACGAGTCCTTAAAAAGATTTAGATTTTATGTCAGCACAAGTTGGTGAGACAAATGCAAAATCAACTCTACTTGCAAAGACACCTCTATCTTGTATAAATACAGATTCTGGTGGTATATACACAAAGAGGATTATTACTATAAACGGGCAGCCTGGTGGTGGTAAATCTAGATTTGCTTTTTATTGTATATGTCTACCCTACATTACTTGCTGGGAATGATGTGATTGTTTATGAGACAGAGATGACAAAGGAAGATGTTGAGAACATCATTATATGCCATCATCTTACAATGATAAACAAAGGTAAATACAAACTACCAGACTCAGCAGTTGCAATGTGGGATGACCTAAGTCAACAGCAGAAGGAGTTATATGAAGCTGCAAAGATGGACTTATTTAGTGGAAGATATGGAAGACTGATAGTTGTAACAACTGACAATCTTCCCGTAGAGAAACTTAAAATGGACATCAGGTCTAAAGTAAAAGTAAATCCAAGTATTAAAATGGTATGTATAGATTATATGGGTGACTTTAAAACTGATTATCTTCTGGCTAATAAGAAACACAAGACACAATGGGAAATTGTAACAGATGGGTATGCCATTGCTAAATCTCTAAATACATCACTGGATTTATCTTATGTTTGTGTTAATCAGTATAATGATGATGGTATTGATGCAGCCTATGCTGGTAAGAGAATAAAGTCAGGTATGTGTCAAGGCGGTCATGTTGTACAACGCTCTACATCGTATGATTTAAATCTGACTTATACTGCTGAACAGGATGCTGCAAATATCCGTTCATTATCCTCTAATACAAAGTCAAGACACAGTAAAGGGATTTGATAATGTCACTCTAAAGGTTGACTTATCAGTTTCTATGTTTAATCAGATAAGTGTATAAGGAGGAAGTATGTGTTTAGAAGAAAACAAGATAATGGATACAATGATAAATGTAGTAATAATTATTATTGCCATTATACTCACTGTAGCAATATCTAAAGCAAGTGGAAGATGACAAAAACCCTATTAACAATCTAGAATCTTTTGTTGGTGTAGAGGAGGTTAGAGAATATGCTGAGTACAGGAACGGATTATCAAAGAAAGAACTAAATCCGGATAGAAAAGAAAGTATTCATACTATAATGAACTTTGTTGCTGGAAATGGGTACTCTAAGAAATCAGATGGTAGCGAAGTGCTTTGGTTAGCTAAAAGGAATGGTATTATATTAACAACATATAAAGGAGGTAAATATAATACTGAGATTGTACATGAGCCATATCTAAATCCAGAATTAAATTTCATGACTAAAGAATTTACTATGCTTAAGAAAGATAAAGAGAAGCAAGAATTTAAGTATATGGGTGAAAGTACAATTGTGTGATGTGTACCATGGGACATATGAATCCAATTTAGATTCATCTATGGTTAGGACTGTTGCGTACTTTATAAACAGTGAAAACATTTTGATTGGAAAGATTTCTAGCACATTTGATGAGACTAAAGGGTATTGAGTATGTTTGGAGAATATACTATAAGTGGTACAAGAATCTTCCACTTGAAAGGATATATACTACCATAAAAAGATGAAGGAAGTGAAGATAAATTTATAAAAGGAGGAAATAGCAGATGGCACGGAAAAATAATTGATGACTTTGTAGTACCTGAGATTAGACTCGCAACTACACCGTACATTATCCTACAACATCTAGGTGCTGTAGAAGATAAGGTTGAGGAGTTTGAAAAGATTTCTCTATATAGAGAAATCTTTCAAACCCTAGTGACATAATAGACTATCTTATAGATATGTATGATTCAGGAAAGTATGATTCAACAAATAAGGTAGAATCAGTAACTATAAACGGTGTCACATACCAATCAAATAACACAAAGATTATTGCTCTAGTTAAATGCTTAATTAGTGCGAGTGTATCACTTTCAGAATCTTTTGCAAAAAGTTCTGATTGAAGTTGCTATGCGGTTAGCCTCATACACAGAAGAATTGGTTGCTGTAGATTTAACTTATGTTGAAGACAATAAATTCAAATCAATCATTTGGGAAGAGATTATTGATTGGCTTTGTCCTATTCTTAACTCATGTCATATTAAGTACGGGGTTAATATTGTAGAGGAATCAAAGCCAAAGAGGAAAAGCAAGAATAGTAAGAAATCATTTGAAGAATTTGCGGAAGAGGTATCTAAATGATTGAGGGCAGGCTTCCTACAGTTCCAGAATATTATAAAGATTTTATTGACGAGAATGTTGATTTAACTGAGTCGCCTAAGCAATGTTGTCCACTACATGAAGAGGACACCCCATCTTTTTCCTATGATATTCGTACTGGTAAATGTTCATGTTTTTGGTAAATGCCATGCGTATGGTATGGATGTTATTGAGTTGCATAGAAGAAGGGCAAGGTTAAAAACAAAGGAAGAATCTAGAATCCACCTATGCAAGCTATATAAGACAAACATTGCATTTGCAATATCTACTGAAGCAGAAGAGCATCCAGTAAACATGGAAAAGGTAGAGGGATAGTATAACTCTATATAAGGCTTGTTTAGCAGCAGAAGGAAAATATTGATGGGTTGCTTGAGTTAGATTATGAAATGTCAATAAGTCCATATGAAAGGCTTAGGATACAAGAATTACTTGATAAATGGTATGAGGAGAATTAATAATGATTAAAGATGTTAACTCGTTTATGTGGTATTATTTTTAATACGCATAGAGTAGTACCTATTGGTGATTAGAAAAGATTTTGATAGGCTGATAGCTGCGGCAAACCACCTTGATAAACATCCTAGCAGAATTGATGTTCATTCAAGGATAGTTTCCATTATGAGTTCTATTTTTGAGACAAGACAATTCAGCTCAAGTAGCAGCTACTATGATGGAGTTCGCAGACAAAAATATCTGTAAAGAATTATCCTAAAGGTATAGGGATCAAGTTCATTGAAAGGGCAAATACAAGATTCGCAAAGTTAATAGAAATTCTTGCTGATTGTTGTGATAGAGTGTCCATGGAGTACGATGACACTATTATGGAAATAGCAGGTCTTGCAGAAGAGGTTAGATTTTGCCATAGCAACAAATCCTACGAAGGCAATGATGAATCTTGCGAAGGATTACTATATTATTCAATGGAGAATTCTTAGTGCAATGAAAGACCTTATTGCTATTGCAGAAGGAAGAAATGACTCTACCAGTGCTGATGTACTACGGAACGCGTACAATGATATGTCTAAGGTGGTATCACATTGGAAGTAGAAAGGAGATAAATATTAATTGATAACTTGGTTTTCTAAAGAACTTGAAAATGTCATTATAGAGCATGCTAATGAATTGGATAATGTTGCCTTACATTATCCTACAGTAGAGGAAGTATTTACTATTGCTTCAGTAGATAATTCTATGTACATCATAATGGCACCCACGGATGGGGAAACAGAAGATGCAGCAATACTTACAAAACGACTTAACAAAGTCTATAATTGCAGATGTGTCTAAATTATTAGACACTTATAATTCTGTAATATTCTCTAATAGAATAGGACATTGTAAAGAAGTGATGGATGTATTGCTTCGTGTAGTATCTCAAAAATACAAATGCTTGGGAAAGATTAAGAGATACTGTTTAAGGAGATTACGCTATGTTAGAGTTTTTTAAAGAATGGTAAATCATATAGTATAGCTGATAGTACAGGAATGTTCAGTGGAAAATCTATTATGATATCCATAGATAGCTCTAAGTCAAATTCAGCTTTAATTGTTAGTGATACATCACAAAACATTCTAGCAGATTTTTGAATTTAGGGGGTGAAAGTGAAAAGATATAGATGTCTATGATTTGTGCAAGCATACAAGAGCTTATCTTAAAAAGAATATTTAAAGGGAGCTTCTATTGCTGCAGTTGGTATGGAGAATATAATAACAAAGAAAGAGGATAATTATCATGGATTAGAAATCCATTACAGTCGTGCAGTTATCACAGCTGTATTTAATAATTTTATATTCTACTTTCAAAGAGTATCATGATATTATGCCTGAGTTAATCAACAATAATACATGGAAGACTTCTATATTGCCGGAGGAGTATAGAAAGAGAAAAATATGAAAAAAAGGTTCTCTTGAATACTTTCGTGCCATGAATTCACCTTGGGGTAAAAGGAAAGATGATATAACAGATGCTGTATGTATTATGATGCATATGTGGAAAAAGCATATCTGTTGTACCTATAAGACATATAAGTACTCTATCAGCATATAATGGAAAGTATAATGTCAGCATATATCCTATAGGTGATTACAAGAATTACAATGTTATAAAAATTCATTCCTGCAATTGAAGAAGAGACAACGATAGATATGCTTATGCAGACAGTAGTATCTAATCTGAACAAAAGGCGAAATTGGGTACCTTGAATGTGATATTAAGAACTTAGACTTAGAGTTTATTTACTTACACACAACAGTAAAGGAGATACCTTTAAATGCAGAAAGAGTTGCTCTATTCCTACAGGCTGCATGAGGTGAATGGTATATGAAACTATTACTACAAGTACTTGACATTATAGGAAGTGTACTTCCTCTTATGATACTTTTGTTTCATTATTGTTCTTATAAAGAATGATAAAAACAAAGACAAGAGCAAGTTAACTTTCTACATTGTTATAGGAATAATATTATTCCTAATATTATTAAGAACATAAGAAAAGGAGTTAAATTAATCAATGAAAAAGATAATAATTGGGATATTAGTAGCTTTATTGCTAATATCCACCACTGGAGGGTTTATTTATTTTTACTTGCAGAACAAAAAGCAGATTGAAATGAATGCTCAACTTGCTCCAGCAGAATGCACAGGTACAAGCACAGATTGAACAGATAGGTGCATTGACTGAAGTATATCAAGTTGCCGCACCTAAAAAGTCTGGATATGAGATTAAGAAGAAGACCTTATTAAGGTTAGTGTCCCAGTAAGTTCTGTGCAATCAAATATAATAAATGATGTAACACAGTTCAAGGGTAAATATTATAAGATTAATATTAATCCCGGAACCAACCTTACTACAGATTTATTGATGGACAGTAATACAGACATAATGAGGTATAAGAGAGATATAAATTTAAATCTATCTTCCTGTTGGAACTAAAGTAAACGATTATATTGATTTCCGTGTACTGTTCCCTACAGGTGAAGAGTTTATGGTAATACCACATAAGCAGATAAAAGGAATTGTTAATAAAAACAATTTCTGTTGAAATGTCTGAAGAAGAATTGCAAGTATGGAATGCAGCTATGTTAGATTATGCAATAGCACAGAGATATGGTATGGTACTCTATGTTACAAAGTACTTAGAGCCGGGAAGAGATACAGATGCGTTACCATTCTATCCGGTGCAGCACGAAGCAGAAAAATCTTGTAATGTACAATACAAACATTACGGACTATACAAGATGTAAACTCTAATATGCGTAATCACATTGACCATATTATTGGTATGCTTAAACTAAACTCTAATAGCACAGTAGCTAATGATACTCAGGCATTCTTTGGCACTGAGGCTAGTACAATAGCATCTGCCTATGACTTAGAAATCTCTAAGGAGAATGAGAAGAAGGAATCAGAATCTGAGTTCCTCTAGACAAGAAGGAAGATGAATCACAAGGACTTGGAGAGTCTGTAGGCGATGCTGTTGGAGATGCAGTTGATGATATCAAAGACTCTACAAGTAAGATTGAGGAAAATGCAAAGGATGGAGGTATAGAATAATATGGAGATTGCTATAAGAAGTGAGATAGATTCGAGGAGCTTCGTATATCCTATGCTTACATGCCTAAAGAGATTTGGTAGTGTTTGCGTCTTTACAGATAACCCTTTATATAATCGTCTCATAGATGAAGACAGTGAAGTTCCAGGATTTGCTAATATTGAAGTGTATCCTTTGTATCCCTAACTTCAATGGTGATTTGGATGCTGCAATAGAAGAGAGTGAGTATGAGCCAGGAAAAATGGGACTGGGTTATTTGGGACAATGTTGGTAGAACAGAGGTTGATGTGCAGCTTGCTTTATTCACAAGCAAAGTGTCTGACAGACTTGTTCAGGATATGATGTATGTAATTGATGAGGAAGGGGTTAGAATAATAAAACTTGGGACTCCTTTTAAATCTAACTCTAAGGCAGCAAAGGGTCACACAAAAAGTAACAGCAAGAGTATTGAAGAATCTGAAGATGTAAATAAGTGGAATACCACTAAAACAGACGAAGAGATTTTTCAGGAGAAGTTGAATGGTTCATCTGCTAAATGGATTCCATTTCCTACAGTGGATGAGATTGAAGCATTTGAAGGCAGGCACAAATTCATAACTCCTAATGCAAAGTTCATAGATGAATTCTATGATATTATAAAAGGATGTTATAGGTATAGATAAGAGATTGTTTATGAAGGAGTTAAAGTAGATGAAGATAGCGTTTATATCAGCGGAATTGATGTCGGGTAAGTCATCAATTATTGCATTACTTGCAGGTGTGTATTCTAGGTCGCAAGGAAATCAGTATCTATAATGTCTACAGGTTCCATAGAAGACAATAAGGATATAATAAGCATAGTATATGAGAATAAGGATTTAGCCAATTCCTATGTAATAAAGGCAATCTTTCAGAATGGAACAGAAGACAAGAAAGATATACTTAACTATGCTACAAAGCAAGGGCTAGAAGATGTGTATCTTTTTCGATGCAGTTCCTAGTGCAATAACTGATGATGAAAAGGTTGAGTTCTTTGATACTTGTATCTCCAATGTTCCGACTGATTTAACATTAATTGAGATTGTTGGGGATATTAATTCCGAAGTTAATCAGGCTGCACTAGAGCAGGCCGATGCTTGTGTGATTATGCACAAGCCAAATAAGCGTTCTATGTCACTAGCAAAGGAACTCAAGAATGCTTTTACCAGATAAACATCGTGGATTTAGTTCAGCATTCTTATGCAATGAGTTTGATGCAGAGGTTATTGCAGAAAAGGAACTTAACAAGGAAATGAATTCAAAAGAGAATGCTGTCCTAAAGATTCCTTTTTAGCAGAAGCATAAGAAAACTCTACAACAAATCAGAACTTGATAAGCTTATTGTTGGTATCATAAAAGGAGACCCTATTATTGTTGATGCAAGAATTCGTATGCTTGAGATAATGCAGTGGATGTTTGATACACCACAAAGAAAAAGTTATTAAGGAGGTAAATAGATGGTACAATTAATACTTGCCATCATTACTCTTACTGCTCTTGCAGGTGTTACTTTTTCTTATCTACAGGTATCGAGTTAATGAAGTTAAAGAGATGTCTTATGAGGATAAGATATCAATGGACACCTTATGTGAAATCGTTATGGCTGATATGGCTGAATTCACAAGAGATGATGGTAATGTTTCTACAAAAGGTAAGTCTTTCGAAGCTGAGTTCAAGAACAGGAAGCTCTTATCTGAAGCGTTAGATAATTGTGTTCATGGTATAAAAAGTGCCAGGGATATTGTTATAGCACAGATAAGATTTATATTGGAGCGTGAACTACCTAATCTAGAAGAGGTTTATCAGGTGCTTGATTTTTCGTGATGTTGGGTATCAATCACCAAACATACAATGGGAAATCCTATGTTATTATATTTCTAAGAAAAAGGATTTAGAAACCATGTTATGAAATACATAGTTGATAAATACAAGATAAATGAGCCTAGAGATATTAAGGATAAGTCAACAGGTAGAATTGAGAAAAGAAGATTGTTTGACACTCAGATGTTATTAGATATTGTTGACATTGAGGGTGCCAAAGGAGATTTCATATCAGGATGCAATAGAGATTTTATCCTTACTTGTATTTCAAAAACACATATGGATTTCGTGTTGTTGATACAATCCGTCACATGGACATTGACGGATTTAACATGGGTACTTCAGGTTCTATAAGATATAAGATTGATGGTAATAGAAATGCAGAGTACACTACATTAAATTCTGTATGGGTACAGATAAATGCTAAGTGGGTGCACTTCAAGTTCCTAGAGTTTTTCTTGTGAGGATGAAATGAAGCGTGTTATTAATCAACTTACATCTTGGGGTACATCATCACCCATGACTGAGAAATCCCTAAGAAGGTTAATGATGGCTTTTGATGGTGCTCGTATAACTGCAGTCCGCCCTCCTATTGGTGAATGTTGGGCTTGTTTTGTTCGTAAGTTTACACCTGGTTTATATAGTAGTGAAAAGCTTCTTAATAAGCCAACAGTACATAATTGGAAATTAGCTGATGAACTAACTAGATACCTTATGCGTAGTGAGCAAACACTTCCTTTTACAGGACAGCAGAATACTGGAAAGACATCTATGATGAAGACAAAAAAATAGCTGACTTGAACCCGGGATTTAATATTCGTGTAATGGAAATGTCATTCGAGCTGGCATTAAGAGAATTGTATTCTAAGCTTATGTAATTACTGTTAAGCCATCAGATTATGTTTCATCCGCCGAATTACAGGACTTATTAAAGAAGACTGATGGATATGTCTCTATGGTTGGTGAGGTTGCTGAAAAATGATGTAGCTGCTCGAATGATACAGTTTTTGTCTAATAGCTTCAGCATTTACAATATTTTTCACATCATGCGAAGACGATTACTCTCTAATAAATGGTCTAGCAAACTCATTAGTTGCTTGTGGTGAGTATGAAGACCACAATGTAGCAATGTCTACAGTATTGGATGCAATTAAACATAATGTTCACATGGACTTTGTCAATAATGAGAGAGTTATTGCCTATGTGTCTGAGATAATAAAAACTTGACGAGGTTGCACCATATCCTAGTTTTGGATTAAGCGATGACATTGCTGAGGCTATTGACAAGTTTAGGCTTTTTAAGTAAAGAATTCTATACAAGGTCTACTGACCGTGTAGATTTAAATCAACGAAGATTATGACCTTTGATAAAGCTGATATGACTTATAGGCCAACAGGACTTTACACTCCAAATATGCTAAGAGACATCTTAAAGAAGCTAGATAACAGAGATAGGAAAGACTTTATTAACTTCTATAAGAGTAACTGGTCTGACTTGCTAAATGAAGAGTATAGAAAGTCCAAGTTGATTACAAAACCGTAAGTTAAATATTGTAGTGCCTACTGTAATAGTAGGCATTACAAATATTCCTATTTTATTTATATTTATAATATTATATTGTAAGTATAACTAAAATAAGAAAATACAGGAGGTATTTTTATGAGTACAAGAACAATGAGTACAGAACACAAAATAAGGGAATATTTTTGGTGGTAAAGTTTTTATCAGGCAGGTGTGCTGAAACTGGTAATCCTATGTTAAAAATGGAATGGGTTAACTGATATAAAGAATCCGACTTCTATTGGTATGACAAATAGAGATGTTGTATATTCTAATGGACATGATAGATTGTTATATAATGTAGGGACTAATATAAATTCTGTAGAGTTCCCACCAGCTTATCCACAGCTTAGAAATTCTACAATTCCTCCATCATATATAGAAAAGGAGTGCTTATGGCAATATGTTTTATGAACCCTCTTTTATATGTTGAGGGTTGTGAGACCAAGAGAAGCTTGTGACTGAAATGCATGAACATGAAGCATGTAGTGTTAGCAGGGTTCTCGATTTTGCTGTAGTAAAGGTTAATAAGGCCATAAGCATGGGGAATAGAAATAGTGAGCACAAGGAAGATTATATTATAAACCATTGTGATGAGCTTGGTGTTACCTTATATATAAATAAGAATCACTGCAAAGGGAACAGATGCTATTCCTGTTACTAAACTTATTAGACCTCTTGTATCAATCTTGATAGGACATTGTGTTGATTTTAATTATGATAAGTTATCTCAGGAATGGAAAGACTATCTCAATTATAAAACTGATGTTCTTGTTGGAGAACATGCAGACGAGACACTCGAATCATTTACATATAGTGAGAATGCACCTAATCAAGTTGCACACTCTAATGCTGAACTTCTTGAAAGTATTACAGAGTTTAGTGATGGTGAAAAGAACTATGATAACTTTGCTAATAGGTTTATCAAATAATATTTAAATGAGGAGATAGTTATGTATGAACAATTTGCAAATGAAGTAGCTGGTTTAAGTGGATTAACTCTTAGTGATATGGATGAAATAGCATGTAAGGTTATTGGAGGTGGGTATTGAATTTTTGAATCATTTACAGTAAGTATTATGGAAGAGTTTGATGACACTTCAAGAAGTAGGTTTAATAGTGACATTATTACATTAGCTGATTTAAAAGAGATTTCATGTTATGCTTAAAGAGTATTATGATAAGACAAACAATATACTTTATCACAGTGATGTGTATAATAAAAGTTACCTTATACCTAGATAGGTGTTTTCTTAATTGTAAGGCATGAAGATTATAAGATAGATTTTAAATTATTTAGGGACAGTAGTATATGTGCTGAAATTTTACATATATTACGGAAGTGTAACTTAAGCGAATTTAAGTGGGATTCAATACATAAATTAGATATTGTAAAAATATTTAAGTTTATGTATGATATTACCGATAATGCTCTTAATAATTTTTTTCACAGGATTTGGACTTTGAATCAGTAGTTTTTAGTAATTTAGAGTTTAAATCTAGAAGAGAATGCCTGGCTGGTTATAGGCATTTATATGATTTAGTCTTAAGGGGATTACCTGAATTTATTTTTCTTATGACATCTCTACCACAAGGTAGAGAGTATGAGGAATCATATTTGCTAGATGTTGTGATTGCATTCACAGACTATAAAAATGATACCATATGATATTAAATCTAGCAATTATTCATTATGTAAAATATACTTTTTAAATGAGCATGATGACTCAACATTTGGGTATACTTTTTATGAGGTTGCATCACTAAATTTCGCATCTTTACACCTAGAGCATGTAATCATAAAGGATTGTAAAACTAAGGAAGAGAGGATTGCCTCCGGTATTATAGATAGTCCTATAATATACAAATTGGACAAGGATATAAGTAATTTACCTGATGCTATGAAAGAAGTATATACAAGTTTAATCAATTACATAAAGGCACCATGTGATGTGAAGAAACTGATTAGTAATCTCATTACTATATGTAATGAGATGCAAATTGATTATATTGATGAGTTCATCAATAACTTTAGAACAGAGTATAATGTCTGGGTGCTACGATTTAACTTCATTGTGGGCTGATGTAAGTAATGCAAATATGCATAAGTTAATTTATGCATTCTTGATTAATTTTCAATTACCACTATCGTATCTATACAATGACGAGTATAAGTACAACAATGGCCTATCATTTAAAAAGTAAGGTGTACTGTATCACAGTATATTGTCTTATGTCATTAGCATGTGATAATATACCTTTAGAACCAATAACACCTGAAATTAATATTGTTATAAAAATAATAGGCGTGTACGGAATGCCACAATTATCACTAAAGAGAAGTTTTTAGACATACTCTATTTTTGCAGCCAATAACTACTTACGGTATTCAAGTTTATACTATGTGCTGTTTATTATACTGCATATGCCATCATCGGTCATAAGCACTTTATGTAATACTGACGGTACTGCAAATATAACTATTTTAGATAAATTCAATAATACAGAGTATGTTTCTAGAGACTATATGCTAGAGATAATAAACAAAGGTAGTATTAACTATGGAGTGTATGATATTGCTGGATTAACTTATTTGCCAGAGTTTATAAACGCCTACTGCGCTGGAGATACTAAAAAGGTTATTAGGGTTGTTTATAGAACAATATATTAGACTTTGCTATAATCATGTTATGAAGAGAGACAAATAATTAAAGGTATGAAAGGAAAATATTCATGAACACACAACAGATTATTATCATGAATATTGTCTATGCAATAGGGGTTGTTATAGTAGGTCTCATTATAATGAGAAAGAAAAAGAGCTAAGGTTGACTCAGAGTTTAACTCTAAGCAGACAGCAAAAATAATCAACAGGTTCAATTACTATTATAACAACCCTATTATGCGTGGGCGATTCAGACGGTTAGTTGAGATGTATACTTCTCTATCTGCATTTGATGAACTTGAAATGAAAGTTAAATCAGTGCAGATATTCGAGAGAAATCTCGCAATTGTAATATTACTACCAATAGTTACATTTATAGTCACAAGAGATGTTTCTATGTGTATTCTTGGTGGATGCCTCGGATTAGTCTACTATGAGGGTACGATTGAAAGAGAAGTAAACAAAACTTTTATGGAGATAGTTAATGAGTTATCATTGGCAATATCATCTATAAGAGAAAAGTATTTGAAACAGATAATATTGCAATGGCACTAAGAAGTGCTGAGAAGCACAGGTTTTTGCAAACTCCTATTAATGACATCTATCGTTCGCTAACAGATGTTAATGGTAAAGAGAGGCTTGAGACAATGCATAGGAAACATCCTATAAAGACTATCAAGACTCTAGCAAATGTTTGTTGGATAGTTAATGAGTATGGTGCTACAAAGGGTGATGGAGGATTTGATTCCTTTGAGAGAAATATGACTGTGTTAAGGCAGGAGTGTGACTCTGAGTATAGAAGGCTCTTAAAGCAGAAACTCGCTTTTTCAATCACTGCAAACGCTATGTCTACTTGGTGCAGTACTCATTCCTATATTTGAAACATTTATGTTAAATCAAATACAGGGCACTGCTATACTGTTAAAAAGGATTCTATGGCGTTGTAGTACACATTGCTATTATCGTTGCTTCTATGGTGTGTTACTCATACATAGGGGCACTAACAAGACCAAGTGTAGTTAACTCAGTTGATAAATCCCCTAATATAGATGAGATATCAAAAGTGTATAAAGTCAATAAGTTTATTAGGAAACTCTATCCGAAGAAACTAAAGACTAAGCAGAAACTACAGAGTTTAATAGACTCAGCAATTTCATCTAAGGACTTTAGATATATCTACACAGCAAAAGGTCATATATTCTGTTGGATTATTTATTGCCGGATTTATCCTAGTTACTTTTGGAATGTTTGCAGTAAAAAGACAACTTCAAGGAGAACTATGGCTCATTAACTTTGTACAATCTTCCTATGAAGGAATCTCAGCTAAATCAGATAAAAACATTTGATGATGCATTCCTTGATATGGATAGTTCAAAAGTTGATGAACTAAGGAATGAGCAGTATAGGTTAACCTTATCAAAAAAATGATTAAGCAATCAATTGGTGGACTCTCAGATAATGAAGTTGAAAATCAGGTTGACCGTATACTTGCTAAGTATGATATTGTACACAACGCCGGCTTCAAGTGGTGGTTCCTACTTGTGGCATATGGGTGTGGAGTAGTTGGCTGGTTCCTACCAGAAATTACTTTGAAGATTAGAAGAAAGCTTGTTATCTATGAAGCGACTGATGATGTAATGCAGTTACAGACTATAATGATTGTATTGTCTGAAACTACAATGAATACATTTGATGCCATAAAATGGTTGGAGGCACAGTCATCTATACATAAGGGTATCCTTTAGATTATGTCATTACTCCTATATGGCAGACCCATTAAAAAGCTCTAAGCAAACTTGAGAGTAAGGTAATTAACACAGACCTCAAGCGTATAGTTAGGAAACTACAATCTTCTGTGTATAACTTATCAATGCATGATGCATTTTCTGATATGCTTATGGACAAGAATCAGTCATTAGCAACAAGAGAGTTGTTGAGGAATGATGAGCTTGAGCAAAGAAAGAATAGTGCAAAAGATGGTAGCAATGGTACCATCTGTACTAGCAATGATAGGTTGTTTTATGGGACCATTTATGATTCTAGGAGCTCGTAATCTTAGTGACACATTCAGTCGTCTAATGAGTACGGTATCCTAAGTAAGGAATGTTAAGATATGGAAAGTACTAAGGTAAAGGTGTATATTGAACGGGCTAAAGGTGAATACAGTAACTTCAAATGGATTTATATTTTTATTTAAGTTACTGTAGTATTGCAGAACATAGAAAACTTTCCTATTCTGACTAATGCGTCATCTCCTATATCTGATGGTGATTGGATTGAAATTACTAAATGGAGTCTATCTCGTTTAGGTGGAGATGATAAATCACCAGTTGTATTTGGGATTCTCTGTGAGAAATTTAATACAATTCCTATTGAAGAATGTGTTAATATGCCAGGACATTTTATATTTTAAGTATAAGTGTGGGCTAATTCTCACAGATAAATCTAAACTTCAGTTCGTTACATTTTAAAAGAAAACCATTCATTCGTGCGTCTCTTAAAGTAAGAGATATGTTCTCAGATTCAAGTAACGATAAATCTTACTTCTATATTCTTGCTGTTGGCTTCTATGATGTTGCTAAAGAGCTTAGTGAATTAAGAGGTTGTTACAAGATTGAAGCTGAGCTATGTCTTAAAAGAAAGAGGTATGGTGAAGGCTATGAATTGTGTATAAATAACTATTCTATATTTGAATAGTATTTATAAATAGATGAGTATTTGACACTCTATCAATACTCTATTACGACATTAAGAAAGGAAGTGCTGTAAATGAAAGATTTTTTTAAGCGAATTCAGTTATATGTGCTCTAGTGCAAACACAAGCTCTAGGGGATTCTACATAAGATTAGCTATTGGCTTTATCTCTATTAACGCTACTCATATTAGGTGCAGCTGGCTTAATAGTATTCTCCCTTATAAAGGGAATTGAGATTCCTGTGTATGCGATAATTGCATTTGTTGTAGCATTTGTAATTGAGGCTGGATTAATTGTTTGGCTAAAACGAGGTTAAGATTTATAAGAAGAGTAAGGAGGTTCTACAATGGTAGCAGAAGTATCGGATATGACTAAAACAGGTGCAACAATTATGCTTGTTGCAGCATTGCTAGCTCATAATATTAAACATTATGGCAATGTCAACATCTATATTGAATAGTGGGCAGAATGCCTTGCAATCTGGAACGGATGCAATTGCTGGAACGCAATACGCACCATACGACAATAAAGAAAGTTACGGGTGCGATGGTTATAACTGCTTTGAATACTTTTTCAGGGGTCAGGATGTTGCAATCTGTGTACAGACTAATGCAATTAGAAAAACTCTTGGCAAAGATGCCTACATAAATTATGGTGGACTTTTAGCTAAGAATATGGAAAGTGGTTCCTCACCAACTAAGTGTACAAAATAACACTGTAGTTAATACAATAGTTGGTGAAGCTTATCAGATTGCTGTTGGTACTACATCTGGTGATATGCGTCAGCAGAGTGGTCAACCTTGGTATGAGGGATTACTTTTTGTACAGAATGGTATTGTGTCTGTTAACTATAACATAAAAGGTTTATCTGCAGCAGGTAACCCACAGCAGGTTCTTGCAGGAAGTAGATACAGCTCTACATTAATTAAGGATGTTACTGGTAATATTATTGGAATAGTATTTACACAGGTTTCTTAATTGTCTTAATGGGTTTGGGCTTATGGCTCACCCTATGTGAATTATTATCTATTCACATATTTATAAAAAGGAGATAATTAAGGTAAAAGTACAATTTTGATTGATTTAAGATAATCAGTCTATGGTTGTTTTAAATCAGTTAAAAAGCCGTATCCTATTAGTTTAGGATACGGTCATAACTATGGTTTATATACAAACAAGATTTTTCCTAACTCTAGAGGAAAAATCTATAAAATTAAAAAGAAAGGAAAGTAAATTGTATGGTAGATGTATTATATGATTGGTTGTCAACACATGTTGATATGTTTATAACAGGTGTAGCAATAAGTGCGCTTGCTCTAATGATGTCAATGTCATTACAACTTTCTAATCAGGTAACAATTCAACAGGAAAATGCACACACTATAAGTTCATATAGAGAGTTTAATCAGTACAATAATAAGGAGATTTCACTATCTGATTATCAGGCTGCATTAGCTACATTGGTTGGTACAACAAGAATTGTTATAAATGATATGACAACTGGTAATAGGTATGAGTTAGATTGGAGTTCTTCACAGGTTCCAGATGATGCATATAAGTTTGATGCACTAGCAGGAGATGTTAAAATTAACTCAAAAACTTCTTGATTATACTGTAGCTGGACAGCCTATAGAAGAGTGGAAGGGTGGTGCCGTTGGTGGTGTGTACTTTGAAATTAGAAGTAGAAGGAGTTAAGATAATGGTTGAAGAGCCTACTCAAATTCTAAAAGTTGGTGTAATGACCCTACTGAGTGCTGGTTTGTTAAGCGTTAATACTGTATTATTTTGCACAAGCAATAAATGCAAGTAATGCAGTAAGTAGTAAACTGCAGAATGCATTTGATGATTTATCTATGTTTGAGCTTGAGAGAAATGGTTTGAATAAGCCGTATTCATCGGCTGTACTTAACAAGATTATAGAACTTAATTATGCCAACATAGACTCTATAACAATTTATGATAACACTGAATTGGAGTATGTTGATAATCTTGTTGGAGAGTCTATAAATAAGACTAAGTATGTAAAGACAGGAGATATTATAGTACGAGACTTATTACTAGATAAAACTATGGTAAGGGTTGGCCTAAGAAGTGTAACTCCTGCACTTGTACTAAATGATTTTAAACTCGCAAGATGCATCTGAGTATTTGAATTCATTGTATGTGAATGCTGACAAGGATTACTATGTTGATGTAAAAAGATTACAGAGTGATAGAATCTCATTAACATTGTATAGAGACATTCCTAGTACAGAAGACTTATCGCATATAGATGTGCCTAGCTATATTACAACACCTTTAGCTGATGATATCAGAAATGCAAAGGAAGGTGAATTTACTTCTGGAATAGACGAATTACCACATGTAACTCCGGGTGGAATTGTTCCCGATGATAGTGGTTCTACAGATAAAGGTATGTGGATTGGAAGTGTTTGGGTTGAGCCATACTTAGATGCCTCTACATATGAGGAAAATGAAATACCAGAAGGAGTAATCTCAATTGAAAACTCTAATGGTTCATTAATGAAGATTACAAGTGGGTCAAAGAATAAATTGTATTATCTAAGTGAAGGACCTATGGTTGGAGAATTTAATGATAACAGAGTATTCAATACAGGTGCAATCCTAATGTCTGGCAAGGGTTATATGATAAAGTTAGACCAAGTTACTGCTAGGTATACAAAAAGGGTTGATTGGTTCAGATAATACAAAGAAGATTATATTACCAGAAGGTTGGTTGTATGTTAAGGAAGGTTCATCAGAAGAAGTAATTGAACTTAAGCGTTTACCACTTGCAGTATACGAGCCAGATGATAAATCAACTTCGCTTTCATGGACAGACTCTACTTCAGAACTTACAATCCCTATTGGCAAGGTAACTATTAACGATAGAGTAATTCATATTAATTCTAGTACAGTATGTAAGTGGTTATTAAATAACCCTAACGAATCTTCAGAGGAGGAGTAGAATGGGTAGAGGTAGTAATGGAATTTTTAATGATAGTTCTACTTGTTCTTATGATGTTAGGTGCAATGCCTTTTAGTTTCTACATTTATAAAACTAGCTACAGAGAAGAATGTTAGTTTTTAAATGACAAGACTATAGTTGAAAATTATCCGACAGATAATACAACTATTGTTAATGAGTGTGGAAGTTCCACACATAAGAAAAGGGTATTGCACTTACAGGCGAACAGTGTATAGGAATGTTTCTAGTAAATGAAAAACTATCTACCGGAAACATCAAGAATTAGGTTTTAACATTAATGGAATGAATGATGCGATATATTCTCTTGGTAACAAAGATGAAGCAGATATGAGATATGATAAGTTTCCTACAGCATGGAATTCCTATAACTTGCAAAGGTTAAAGGGTATGGAGAATTTATATTTGAATTGGGATAATACCTCTAAGTGCTGGGTTATATCTGAAAAATGTTCCAGAGAATTATTAGAAAGGATTTTAATATATGAAGATATCTATACCAGGAATCTTTCTATCTTCAATACTTATATTTATTGCCGTTAATGTAGTTTCTATATATTTTATATCTGTTGTTATGTGGCGTAATGATTTGAACATTGTACAGAATGAAACTAGAAACTATATTGATAAAATAATAGATACAAGAACAAACAGTATTGATGCTGAAGAGGATTATAAGTTAGCTCTAGCTGGATGTAATGGTACATTTACATACCAGCTATTGCATGAAGCTAAAAGCGACTAATCCAGATGGAAAAAGGTGGAACTATAACAACATGGGTTGTTACAAAAGAAAACACACTATGGAATAAGGGTGACATTGTATCTATAAAAAGTTACTCAAGAATCATTGAATGTGTTTCAAAAAGATAGCTGCTAATATGTTTGGTATGAACTTTATGAATACTGAAGTTAATATGGCAGGAATGGTGAGGTGATAGAATGAGATTTTTTTATCTATACCACTAGCACTTACTTTAATTCTAATGTCATTTGGAATAGCCTCTACATCAGCTTGGTATGTAGAACAGAAGGCTGAGTTTGAACAAAAAGCAGATGGATATACAAGTCAATTATTCAGTTGATGCTGCTATGCAGGAAATGCTAACTTCTACGAATGATATTGGATTAGATTATGTTGATTTTTGCTAAGATAAAGGTAGACCCTCAGGTTGCATATGATACCTATGTTAAGATGCTAGTAAGTAGTTTTTGGGTGGTCTAATTCAAAGGAGAATTATGATTACATTCAATACGATATGATACCATTTTTCTGTGTCGTGTCAAAATGATGGTTATTATATGAAAAATAAAATCAAAAATCAGAGGATGTGGTTAATGGTGTAACTAATGATACTTACCCACTAAACTGGACACCTAAGATACCTTTCACATTAGTAAAGGATGGCAGCCTTTATAACATAACTCTATCTGGTACAATACCGTCAGCAGTTAAAAATAACAAATTATTAATAAATTACTCAGGTGGTGATTTGACAACTGCTGAAAGAAAAGCTTATATTGCAAAAGCAATTAACATATGCTTGTAACCAAGCATTGGTAACAGGTAGTGATGCATTGACAGATGCGAATATTCTATTTCCAGATACTTTTATCTGAAAACAAGAATGGCTAATGCCATTGAATCAACTTCTATAATAACATATCTGTTTGATAAGACTGAATCATCAAAGAGATTCAAAGGTGCATTTGGAGTTGGTGGTTCAAGGATAGATAATGCTGATTTCAGAATTGGATATACAAGAAATGGTAAGAAATTATATACATATCCGTATAATAGAAGTATACTTGAAAGTCAAGGTATTGTTATTGAGAATGTATTCACGTCAGATAGGGAAGCAGCGGAGTCTGGTGCATATTTTGATATTGAATTCTCTTTAAGGAGGTAATATGAAAAATAGATTTATTTCAATTTTACTTGTAGTCGCATTATTAATTTTCATTACTCAGCTCTATAGATGTATTTGCGGGAGATACTGCAAAGTCATATAACTATAGAGTTGGCAGTGGTGCTGTTCCACCACATGGTGGTTCTGAATCTCAAGGTTCGATCTATGGGTACTATGTAGTACCTTTAAATGATACTAATGATGGACAAGGTGATTTAAATCTTTCTGAGTCTAAAGATAGTGAAATTATGGGATTCATAGGAGATAAGGATTTTAAGGGATTCGGAAAGAATAAACTAGATGGTAGTAGGAAAGTAGCAAGTAGAATAATTAACCAAGTAAGTAACTTATATGGAGATAAAGACAAATTTAACAGTATAGTTTGGTTTACAGGTCCCACAACATACTACGGTAGTTCTGGAATAAGAACAAAAGATTATAAAGGGTTATTCAGTAATGCTGATATACCTATAAGAACCGGAAGTAATGATTATGGTTATCTTATTAAAAAAATAATATAGATTGTGATTTAACATTGAGTATGATGTGGTACAGGGATACTATTAATAATTACAATCTAAAAAGAGTATTAACAGTAAGCTTTTTGATTCCATAGATTCATTTGAATCGTGGATAAGCTCCAACTATCATAATGAATCCAGCAGTAATATAGAACTACTCCGCTATGGTGCATTTATGTCGATGATTAGTAGCGATATTAATTTAGATATTATAAAGGATAAGTTTAAAAAGAGTGGATATATTCAAATGAGGAAACTCTTAAAGGAATTATCCGGAAAAATATATAGTTAAAAAAATAAAGCAAATCAAGAGAAAGAAGATATAATTATAGCTGGCTCTTATGTAAAATTTGCTAAAAACAGATTCAGTGGTAGTGTAGTTAATACCTTAAAATCAGGAACTTTTAAATTTCTGTTTAACTACTTATTGATAACAAAATATAATATCAATAATGATGTAAGTTATAAGAATACAGAAATTAATAGTAATATTACTAATGATACCGATGGATTAGATTATTTGATTCTATGGGTACCTCTGGATTTGAGATATGATTATAAACCTTCAGCAATTTCAGTAAATGTAATACACCCTATGGCTTATGTATATGCAGCACCATTTATAGAGCAGAAAGATCCTGCAAGTAAAACTGTTAATGGGACTGTTAATACTTATTGGGGTACGAAGTGCATAGAGAAATTAACAACTGCTTATGATATACCTACAGAGTATGGTGGATACACTAAAATTAACGGAAAAACCTGCTACAGCAAGTGAGAATAATGCTTGGGTAGTAATGGGTATTACTACAAAAACACTCTGGTAAAGTACAAGCTATACTTGGAAATGACCACCTTAAATGGAAAGCTAATCCATTCACATCAGGGTGGAAATGGTCAGATGGTAAGTATGATTTTAGTAAGACTCCTAATCCACAGCAGTATGGTACTTGGAAGTATGACTGTTCAAACTCTAATGGTGAAGGTATAGATTTATTCAAAGGATTTACTAAAAAAATAAAGTATCATCACAGGATAACAAACATGTTAACTCTTTACCTTTCTTAATATGGGATACATTCTCATTTAAAGTTAATGGAAGTGAACCTAAAAGAGCCTAAGTTAATGTCTCAGGTTAGAGTAGTATACAATGACGCTAAAGGTAATGGAATAAAAAGATTTATCTGGGTATACAGCAAAGAATGATTTTTAGTAAGAATGTGAGTAAGCTTAAGTCACACTCTGTTATTGGAAAGGATAATAGAAAGACCAAGAAACCATATGTTCTTTATGAAGCAAGGCTTGATGTTAGTACATTGCCAAAAACCAAAAGACGGTTTTTAAGATTACTATACAAGGAGATTGTTTTTATTGATAAGACTCCTAATAATCCTATTGTTGATAATAATATAAAGTCTGGAATAAAAAGTATCTTACGACCAAAAAGATAGAACCAGTTAAAGCAACATCAGATGGGTATAAGGATAAATCTAAGGTAGATGATAGATTTACAGTAGAAGATAAGATACCTACTGGTAAGATAGAGATTAAGCCAGCAGGTGCCACATCTCCTAGCTCTATATCATTTGTTAGAGAGTTTAACTTTAGTAAAACAAATAAGGATAATGAATTAAGGTATGGTAAGAAAACAGTAGATATATCGGATGGTGGCAAAAAGTATATTTGGATAAAAGTTCCACTTGATACTTCAAATATAGCTCTTAGTGGTACAGATGTGTATTCTATTGTTGGAGCAACTGTAAAATCAAAAGATAGAATTTAAGGATGATAAAAACAATGTGCATACTCTATGGGCAAACAAAATTTCAGATAAGAGCTTAAGTCAAACTGAGTTTTCAAACGATAAATGGAGATGGGATGAAGGATTATTTAAGGACTCTATATTCTTTGAAAAGAGTGGTTCAGCTAACTTAAATGACTACTTTAAAGTTACTGATAAGGATTCATTTAAAAAGAATGGAAAAGTATATAACTTTGCCCTATTTACGCACAATGACCCACCTGATGTGTCAGATGATAAAGAAGAGCCATTTGAGTATCATTCAACACCTGATAATAAAGTATTTGCAGAACTTAAAGCAAATGAGCCTTTCAATGAAGATTGGAATGCAATGGAAGGTGTTCCTAGTGATGAGAGGTTATTTGTTGCAGCCGGTGCCGATAAGTTTCAGGTAGATGTTTCTGGGATATCTACATTCCAGAAAAAAACATTACTAGGAATATTAAATTCAATATCACTTTAGCTGAGAGTTGGGGTGATAATATTCCAGATTCATTATCAAACAAGAGACATAAAAATTCACACATTTACTGTTAAAGGTCCTGATATAGAAGTACCTTCGTCTGGATGGAGTACTAGTCATCCATTTCTCGGTCCTGTTACAGGACTTCTCCGGATGGTGCAACATACACTGTATCAGCAACTGAGGAAAGTAAACATGTTGTAGACTCTACTGATGAGAAAGGTAATGAGACGAGTGGTCATGAGGAGTATATGACTAGTGGTGCCAGGGGTGGATATTCAGCAACTGCAAACTTCTATTTTAATGATGGCACAGGAACATTTGAACATGATAACTCTGGTGGAACTACAGGTTCTGCACAAGGCTCACTAGCTCCATCAAATATTGTTGGTACTGCTAAGTTAAATAAATGGAAGCAAGTTTATGAAATGAATGGACCTGCGAAGTGTTATCAAGGAAAGGTAATGCAACCTTCGACTATTATTAAACATCCAGAGCAGATATCAGATGGCTACACTAATGGAAAGGGTTCAGTATTATCTAAGAATTGGAATGCTTTACACAGGCAGTCAGAGGAAGGCTCTGTAACTCTACAGGAGAAGATTGATAAGATACACTACTTAAATATAAGAGATTATGCAATAAATGGTCTCTATAAAGTAGATACATCCGATGCAGACCAGAAGTTGTTTGAAGATACTGCAAACGGTAAATCTGTTGGCAATCCTATACAGGCTTCAGTGTATAACATAAAAGGTCATGGGGATTATACATCTGGAAATGGTCGTATATGGTTTACTAAGCCTATTGATGTGTTGTGGTCAAGTGGAGGACCTGGATGGAAATCTACTTCAGTAAGTGAGCATTATTGGCTAGGAGACATGGCTGTAAATATTACAGTATATCCTGACAACAAGTATTCTAGTAATGCTGGAAAATTACATACTGCAAGTATAAGAGCAAATGCTGGTGCGTTAGATGATAACAACTGGAAGTCAGAGGACGCTGGTGAGGACAGTTACAAGACTAAAGATTATGTCGGTGATTACACTGGCGGTGGAATCAGGTCTAAGATGGTTGCAGCTACTGTGAATCGTTGGATGAAAGCTAATGATAATAATAAGTATACTGCTCATGTTGTTAGTGATGCATTAGGTATTGGAACTCAGTTGGTAATAAGTGGCAGGATGTAGTTGCTGCTATTTATCACGTAGATGATGGCATATCTCTATTTAGCAAACCTTTCTCAAATGAGGGCAGACAATTTCTATTTCTCATAAAGGTAAGTCGAAGAAGTTAGAAGACTTATGGGATAAAAGGTGGTGCTGATACAAAGCGTACAGTTTATAGAGATGATGAAATATCCTTTGATGGCTACAATGGTAAGATAACACCATTCAGCAAGGATAAGTACATTACAGGTTCAGACCTTGATAAATCAGAAACTCTTAAACCATTTCTACAATCCCTAAATAACGAGGATGATTTGACTGAGAGATTTAAGGATGGAATGGACTACAATCAGGGTTCTCCTAAGTATACGAATACTGGACAGGTGTATGCATATAATAATCCAGAATTTGTTGCAAAGTCCACAATAACTGAAACGCCTAGTGGAGCAAATACAACATACAATGGGTATTACGAAGATTATAATCTTAGTGGTGCTATGCCTGTGATATCTACAAATGTTCAGTTTGGTAACTTTGTGGATACACCTGAGTTGGCAGCTAATGCATTTACAAATAGTGCATATGCAAATGTTCAGAAATATAGAATTGCAATGGTTGTTTCTGATTTGGATTTAAAGGATAGGGATGCGAGAAATGGTGCATACTATTCCCCTATAACAGCAAGAGCATATTGGGCTACAATGCTTAAGAAGTTTGAGACAGGAGAACCATCAGGATGGCCTACAAGAGAGAAACAGAAAGTTGCAATGTATACAGATGAATATGTCAATGAGCTTGGTGAAAGAGACAAGATAAACTCTATTGTTGTACATACACCTATAGCAACTCAATACTCAAGGCTTGTTCCATATGACCAGCAAGTTCTTACGGATGACCATGAAGATATGTATGATTTACGAGTTAATAAAACTGGTAATAAATATGTATTGATTGGAGACCACACTGAGATATTCTATTCATCGTTAGGAGATTTCTATGATGGTGATGGAAAGAGTTATGATTATCATATTTCTAACTCAAGAGGTATGGGACAAAACTCTTTACATATATCAGCAGATAAACCAGATAAGTTTATAGAATTAGGTTGGGATGGATACAGGAAGAATCCTAGCTCAGTAGGTTTTTACAAACTCTATGGATACATCTAGGTGGATGAAATCATCAAAGATAAAACTGCCTTTATGTGTATTACTACTTTGATACAAATGGAAATAAAGTAACTGTTGATAGAGAGGAGTTAGTTGACTTATCTACATTTGGACCAAAGTCTAAAAGTAAAAAGCAAGATGTATTTCTAAGGATGGCACATATGGTGTTCCTGGTTATGTGTTAAGTGTATTTGTACTAACATCGTCTAATGAGTTTAATAGTATCGAGACTAAGACTGAAGCAGAGGCAATAAATAAAGATACATCAATAGATTCTATTTCAAACCATAATGAAACGAATGGTATTCGTCTTTCATATTATTCTGAGCATGATTGTGAATGGTTTGAGAGAACCGATGTTGTTGGTAGATTAGGAAATCTAACTATGACAGATACAGAGGATTGGAGATTCTCTAATGCGTTTAGGAAACCTAAAGATACTTGGAGAATTCCAAACATAATCCGTGATGTACATCTTGATATTCCTAATCAGGTTGCTGCTGATTCAAAGAACATCTTATGTAAACCAGTTCCGTTTGATGGTATGGGACACTCTACTCTCGGACAGACTTATTTTTAGGGAAGAAGAAAGGAAAGGCGACTCTTTACCTTGGACAGACGGAATAGCAAAAGGCAAATAACAATTATATGGATTTACCACTTACACCTGCCAAGAATCCTATACCGGAATTGAGGAATGAACCTCTTAGGATGGGATACTCTATGTTTATGGATGTAGAGACAATTGGTGAATACTATGGTAATGGAAGGATTTCACCACCATCTCCTACAGATAGATTCCATGGAATAGAAATTAAACCAAACTACATATTGTATGACTTGGATAAGAAAGAGTATATTCCTATAGATATTTATTATGGAGATAGGAAGAAGGAAAAGATTTATGAATATGGAAAAAGAAGTAGGTAAAACATCTTATGAGTATACTATAGATACACTTAAAGAAATTGGAAGAAGAAATATTTCTGAAGTAGAGAAAAGGACAACTAATAAGATTGTTGGTGATGGTGTGAAATTTGGAACCTTAAAGAATGTTCCTATTGGTAATGTATCTAACATTTTCTTAAATGCATTTGTTAGAGATTATATTGGTTCATCTGTTATTGAAAGTGGTATTGACATTTATGATGGTATACCTAAAGTAGTGGCAGAGACTCCTATGACTAACTGGCAAAAATACCTACAATAGTGGATATAGCTGGGATTATGATTTCCATAAGGATAATTCTACTAACCTTAGTGAATCTGATTTTCAGAGAGAAATCAAAGATGGTACTGGAAGATTGGATTACCATCTTCATCACTTATTGTTCCACATGGAACTATACCACCGGGTACTTCTATAGAATCTCTAAATGCAGCATTTAAGAGGAAGCATAGAAATTCTATCATTCTTTTGTACAGCAAAGATTGTTGCAAAGGGTGAGGTGTGGGAGCTTGAGTATAATAGTAACTTCATGAATAATGGAGAAATAACTGTATTTGAAACTCCTAAGAAAAAGATAAAGATTCCTAAGCCAGGAATGGTAAATGGAATTGACCATAGCAAGTATGCACTTATAAATGTGTATAATGCATGGGAAACATCCGTATCTGATAAAGATGTTCGTGGAACACATTAATTTATTAAGTTACAGTAGGGTTTAAAACCCTACTGTAACTTCTATCTAATTAGGCATAACTTCTATGTCAACTTAATAAAATATTGAGGATTTTGAAATTCTCATATAACATATACAAAGGAGATAATGAAAACTATGAAAGAAATGATTTGGACAGTTGCAGATAATTGTGCACTTGTTAACACAGCAATCGATACTATAGTGTACACTATGAGGAGTGATAACGCTCCTACATATGCTATTGCACAGGAGGATTGTCTAAAAGTTGTATGATTTTGAGAACATCATACCACTTGAAGAGATAAGTGATAAAGAGAAAACAGAAATACTCAACAATGCAGTGAACCTGCTTCATAACAATGATTCTGAAATTGCATTTGGTGTTATGGTTAAATACAATGGGAATGTTTGCTTCTTAATTATATCTGAAGAAGATGAAGCAAGCTTATATGATATGAAGCTTAAATTTGTTGAAAAGTTATATCCTGAAATTCAGGAGATTGATTATGATACTGAAGATGAGGAGATTATAAATATCTTAGATACTATGAGAGGATAATCTATTATGCTAACATTTGATGAGAAAACGAGAGTGATGAAGGCTGGTACTTTTACCAGAGGAATTTAAGATGCCAGTTCCTAACTTGTATGATAATGCAAGGAACAAGGATTTTTGTAAGGTGGTATAAGGAAGATTTGCCTACATTAATAACTACAGAATTCAAAGCTATGTTAGATATGCTTGCTGATACGACAAGAAATAAAGAGCGTAAAGTAGGGCTTACAATGAATGATGTAAAGGTAGAACTTTCTGGAACTCAGAGAACTCTATCATATAAGAAATCAGCCTTAGCATCTAATGGAGAACAGCAGTATGATTCTGTACCTCACTTAGCTGTATATGTTAAATGGGGTGGCTCAGATGTATGGTGTAATATTCTTGATTTACCGGCAATGGATATCTTTTGGTACTCTATATCATGGCTCACCTGTAAAGGAATATAAGTTCATTCATATGCTTGAGCAGAGTGAAGGAATAACTTATGAAAGTAAACAAAAAGATAAAAGAAGTTAAATTAAAGATAGGCTCAGACATAATTAGATTATCTTTTAAATAAATCTTCTGTTAGGTTTGAGTACACTGGTAGAATTAAGAAAGGCACTAACAGAACTAAGTTTGATGCTTTTTACATTACTCTATGCTTTAGCACAGAAAGCTATAGATGATGGTACTGGAATAATTGAGCCAGTGCAGTACAGAGATATGTTTTTCATCACCTATGCTTAAGAACAAGTGCCTTAAGCATACTAATGAACAGCTCATCACATATATCTCATCATCAGCAAGAGGAGTAAGTGGTAGTGATGTTAGCAATCTTTCAAAAGAAATAACAGGAACTGATGAGTATCGCATAGATGGCAAATGGGATGCAACTAACCTAAAAAGTTGATTTAATTAACTTAAATGATTTTTTTCCTATGCAATAGGAAAGAAGTTATCTGATGATGTTTACTCTGGTCTTGAAGAAAATAAAAAAATAGCATTATTGCTTATAGAGGAACCATAGTAAATGAATTACTTACAAAGAAATTTATACGAGAGGCTGTTCCTGTAATATATGTTGAAAGTGAAGTAAATATAATAGGAAATATATTGGAGGAATCTGTCACATTGAGCAGCCTTAAGAGAGGTACTATAAACACAGATGAGATAAGGGATGCCCTAGAGTCAAGAAATATAAATGAGAAATTCATGTATATATCTGAGGATTATGATTTATCAAATGACCCTATAGCTATACCACCAAAGACAGAAATAACTAAAGATTTATTATCTGTGTTTATGATAAATAATATAAGTGAAGTCGTTATTAAGAAAGGAACTAAGAGTGAAGTAGTTGCTTTTAAGGAAGAGGTTGCTGGTTCTTTACACAAGGTAAAAAATGGTGAGAGCCAATAAGGTATATACCTTAAAAGATTATGTATATTATAACGGGCATGAATGGATTGAACCATCACCCTATTTAACTGCTCATGATTTGTTTGGTTTGATATCAGCTCTTGCAAAATCTTCTAATGGTGAAAATCTTATTGCACATTCTGATTTTTGGTTTTAGGAAGAAGGTTGTAACAATAAGGGAGGCATTTACAAGTGCCTTTATAAAATGTTGCAGGATATCAAGGGGTGATAACAGATACAGTAAGTTAAAGAGTTACTTGCAGACGAAGGGTTCGCATGAAGAGATAAGAGACCCTGACTTGGTGGGTGAATTTAAAAGAAGAGCATATGCATTCACATGTGCTTTTATGGATAAGTTAGTTAAAGAGAGAGGTTGTCTTGAATTAATTAAGGGAGAAGATTTAACTAATCCTGTAACATACGTATCCGCAATGAGTAAGGCTAATGTTCATGTTAAGAATAGTAAGTCTGTTGCAGATGACCAGAGAAAGATTGCAATTGGCTCATATGGAAGAATCGACCCGTATGAGATACCTCAGTCAAAGAAGATGGGTGTGGTTAATAACTTTGCAATAGGCTCTACATATGATGAGAATGGTGTATTTAAGACATCATATTTCAAAGTAACTAAACAAGGAGATGAACTTATAGTATCTAGAAACGCATCAGCATTGACTGTTATTGAAGAGGAGAGGTTTATAATTGCGGATGCAATGGCACTTGAATTTAAGAAATACGGTGATAATCTAATCATTACCAGCAATCCTAATAAGCTTATTATAGCTAGAGTTCCAAGTCCAAACTCTATAGATAGGCATTCATTCGGATGGGTTAGGGTTAAGGATATACAGTATATAAATTCATTTTGCAAGCCAACACATAAGTTGGACAACTGGGACAATTCCTAATATGGGTGCTAATGAGTCTGCAAGAATAGTATTCGAGGATTCGCAGGTTAAGCAGGCTAAAGGATTAGTGTTTGGTGATAAACCTCTACAGCTAACACCATCTTATGAAGTAATTCCTAAGTTGGCTGAGCATTATGCCGGATATGCACCTAAAGCATGGGTGTATCAGAATACAGTTGGAAGTGCTGAGAATCTGTCTACGAGAGATTATCAGGAAGGTAAGTATTATTATTTCCTTGAAGATAGAAGAAGTATGATGGAAGAAATACCAGAGGGTGAACGAAACAAGAAAGATATTATTGGTGACTCTATACTATTTGAGCCTGAGGCAGTTAAGCTCTCAGACTACTCAGTTACTGTACTACACCCATACATATCCAGTAACAATAATAAGGCACTTGATGAACTTAGAAAAACACAGCCAAGCTGAGTGGCGTGTAGATGAAGGTGACACCCTGTATGAAAGTAATATGGTACAGGATGGTATTTTAACAATAGGTGCAAATGCTTTTGAGTTGGTTATATACCTACTGGATTCAATTATGAGGATGGAACTCATATGAGCGAAGACTTTGCTAATAAGCTTGTATCATATGGTATTCATCATATGAGAGTTCCTATTAAGAGAGCACATAATAGGAGAAGACCAAGACTACATACGCAGAAGGGTTTAGCAAAATACTATGATTGGACAAACAAGCATGATTATGTAGAGATTAAATATTATGGTCTTGAAACTACTTTCAGAGAATATCTCACTAAAGGAGTTGAAGGATTCCTATATGGAATGAATGTAATAGAGAAACAGGATGATGAAGGAAAAACATTCTATCCTGAAGTAGACATTATATTCATATCCGTTGACCCATTCAAGCATGGAGATAAAATTTCTAATAGACATGGAAACAAGGGTGTTGGAATAAATATTGTTCCTACATCAAATATGCCAAGGCTCCTAAATGGAATGGCATTAGACCTTGCAAGTAACCCTAGTGGTGTTCCATCTCGAATGAACTTTGGTCAAATACTTGAGGCAAAAGAACAGTATACCGATGCTATTGTTAGACTTTTATTTAATGGTTGATGCAATTGACTCTATCACTACAGATGAGAGAGATGGGTTGGTAAAATTTGTAGTAGATTTATCAAACTCTACTTCAGACGAAGATGTAGCAAATATTGCATCTAAGTATAGTGGAAGTGTTATACCTGATAACTTTATAAAGTGGGCTATCAGTAGAGTTGATAAGGCAAGAGAATTTGCTGGTTGCTTTGATTATGATGGTAACGCTATTTTAGTGTTGCCGGATAAGAATAATACACTAACTGAAACAAAAGTGTACTGTAGGAATATGTACACAGTACAAACTTGTACAGGAGGTTGACCACAAGATTGCTTCAAGGGGTGGCCTAGCTAAAGATGGTATAACATATGGTGCTGTTGACAGCGCACCTAATCAAGGTGGCTCAAGAGGTGGTGGACAGAAGATGGGTAATATGGAGATGCACGCATTGCTTGCATATGGAGCTTCAAATTACATCTATGATATAACACACTTCCAAGGAGACAACCCTATGGAGCGTGTTGATAAAACTCTTGATGTTGCTTTGAGTGATAAATACAGAAATGAACTTGTGTCATTTGATAAGTATAAATCACAGCGAAGGTCAGTGACAAACTTCGTTAGTATGATGCTTGGGCTTGGTATTGTTCTTGATGATACAGATGAAGATGCATTTGTACATCTTGATAAGGACTATGGTAAGAGTCTTGAGTATCCAAATTTTAATAGAGTATTAAAGGATGCTTCAGATTTGAAACAAAGAAATAAAGTTAAGTATAATGAAAGAAAAGCAATTGACACAGGAAGTATTGAAGTTGTAAAAGGTTCTACTTTTGAAGATTTCAAAAGTAATCTTCTGCTAAAATTAAAATTAAAAGGAGGTGAATAAACTTAAATGAATGGTGCACAACACAAGGCATTTTTCACTTATGTGTGCAAAGTGCTTACTGTATATTTACTGGAGACATAGTTAATGCAACATCATTTATAACTGCCCCAATTGGGGCAGCTACTCCTGATATAGACCATCCTGCTAAGAAAGAGAATAAGTTAATAAGAGCTGGTGCAAAGAGTTTAAACGCAGCTATAAATACTGCAGTTATGTTTGTAGGTGCAGCTTTAGGTGCAGCTTTTATTTTGCCTATGATATTTCCTACACAGATGAAACAGTTTGCTGGGATAACAGGTAGTGTACAAAGTATAGGAATAAAATACTTTATATGGATTGTCTCTATAATAGGATTCATAATCCTAAAAAGAGTGGACAGTTAGAAGTAAGGTATTTAAATGGGCAGCCTCACACAGAGGTATTACGCACACACTAATTCCTATTGGAATTGTCCTATTAGGTAGGCAAATGCTATTTAGTAGCAATGGAATTTTTACAAATCTTATTGATGGATATCTTGTTGGATTATCATCACATTTGTTTATAGATTCCTTTAATAAGGACAAGTGTCCGCTTCTATTTCCTATAACGACAAAGGGTGTTGGTTTCTATAAGTATTCCTACAAAAGAATGTAAAGGCTTGTTGGATGTGCGTAATTATAGTTGGAGCATTATTAAATATTCTAGCTTATTGGTTTAAGTATATTAAATAAGGAGTATGTATGAGTGATATAAAAGGGTTTAAGGGTAGGTATAAGTTTTTAAGTAACTTCTATGATTCAGAGGTACCATATGAAGGTAGGAAGTACAAGACTGCTGAAGCAGCTTTTCAGGCTGCTAAAACACACGATGAAAAGATTAAAGATACATTTGAATTAATCTATAATCCTGCAAATGCAAAGAGGTTTGGTAGAGCTGTTGAGCTTAGAGGAGACTGGGCTGATGTGAAGGATAGTATAATGTATAACATAGTACTATCTAAATTTACACATAACACTCATCTTAGAGAAAAGCTATTAGATACTGGTGACTCTTATATAGAGAAACAAATTCTTGGGGTGATACTTACTGGGGAGTTTGTAAGGGAAAGGGTCATAATAAGATGGGTAAAATTCTAATGAGAGTTAGAGATGAATTGAGGTAGATAATGGAATGTGTTTTTAACTAAAAAGTTTAATAAGCCAATAGAATGGAAGTATGATAAAATACCATTTGCATATCCTATTAGTATTGAGGAAAGAAATGAAATTGTTTCATGCTACAGTGATTATAAACATAAGTCATTTCAAAACGGAAGTAGGCCTGTAATAGTTTCTATCATTGAGAATGTAGACAAGTTTATTTTTAAATACACAGAGTCGGATTATTTCTGGTATTTAACACTTAACATAATAGTATGTGATGATGAATTTGGTGACTATATCAGGAAAGATTGCTTACATCTAGTTTCGACATACTTAAAACTTATGGTGTATCGTCCATTAATATGTGAGTATGATTTCGATACTGCAATTAATAAAACAAGTATTTACAACCATATTGGTGTAAGTATACTTATTCGTGATAAAAATAATAAAGTCATTTTAACAAAGAGAAGTACTAGAACTGGAATAAGTGATGGATATTACTCTACTTCAGCAACTGGTGGAATTGAACTATGCGATGTGGAAAAAGAAAATCCTATTATCGAATGTGCAGTAAAGGAACTTAAAGAAGAGTTAAATCTTATTGTAAAGCACTCCAGCCTAAAAGTTAAATTGTATTGTACTAGATTCTAAAAAGAGTTCAGCTTATAGCTATAGTAGACTGTATAATAGATTCAGAAGCACAGTCATTGATAGACCACGCTAAAGAAGGAAAAGACTTTAAGTATGAGGTAGACGAAATATTTGCAGCTGATAGAGCTTTTTGTTGTTGGACTGCTGAATAGCAATATTAGCATTACAAATTGTAGCAGATACATACTTGGTAAATATGTAAAAGAAATTTAAAGGAGAATCACAAATGAATATTTTTAAAAAGATGCTCTATGCAATTTTAAACTGGATAATAACTCTATTACTTTTTGACAAAGAGTATACGCATAAAGAGCTATTAAATATTTATGGTGAATTATCATCAGCAATAATGGATTGTAAGATTCCGTTCTCAAAGCCTATAGGATTTCTTACTGGTAGGATGCTAGGGAAAGACATTTGCCCAATACAGTATCAATCAAGATTTTTCCATGAGTCCTGTTGAATTTGGTATTAGACTTGGTGAGATAATAACTAATGAAGTATCAGGTTCAATAAGGGCTGACAATATTTATGGAAAGCTTCGTAAAGAATCAGAGCAATCTCTAAAAAGAGTTATCTTCAACTCAGGGCAATACATAAATGATAATGTAGAGAGAGCATTGCTGCTAGAATGGGTATGCTTGACCTTAAGAACAATATGGTTTACAAGATGAAACTTATTGATGGATACTTTGGCGATAGGGAATTAGATGCACTTCTGGAGAAGCATAATTGTGATTGGGATGATTACAAGATGACAGATGAGCAGTATGAAGCAGCAGTCATGACAAGAGCAAAGATTGTTCCACTAGACAGTAACAATCTCTATTGGGCATCTCTTGCTGCTGGTAGTATGATGAGTAATCATCTTGATAGGGAAGGTGTTGTAATACCAAAAATATTTAACACCTTTCAACATAACAAACTACCATTATGGTACTAGTACCAATGTAATCCTTTCTATAATAACTCTAAAGGATACAGGAACAAGAGAGTACAGCGATAACAAAGAATTGTTTAGTTACGCACACAAGGATAGAATAATGCCTTGCAGAACAGTATATTCTCTAACGCCATATATACGCCTGTGGTACCCTACAGATGGAGGCAGCTCTATGAAGGTGACAATAAGGAGAGATGTTGATAAGGATGTTTTACATAGAATATTATCAGAATTTGGAGGAAGCTTATGTTAAGTGCAAGAGCTATAACAAGTAAAGATATTAAGGGAGAAATCTTCTGGCAGAATATCAAGTGAGATGAGTGATATGTTTATATCATCCGTAAAAGCCGGAACTGTTATGTGTGATAGAATATTTGGCTCTAGCAATTCTTCATACGACTCTGATAGCAAAATGCAAAATGAATCCTTATACACTAATGTAGGACACATAGAGCTTCCTATATCCTATCTAAATCCATTTTATGGCAAGGTGTGATGGTGGCATCCTAAAGAAGATTTTATTATCACCTAAAATGATTTTATCAAAAGCAATATGATGAAAAGTATGCCTATGATAACAAAGAAACTGAGGAGGATGAAGAAGAGTCTGAATATGACTTTTGACTCGCAGGATAGCTATGATGAGGAATCCGATGACAGTCTAGATATAACAAAGGATACAATAACAAAAAGAACTGGGTAACCGACTTAATGTATGGGGCCCACAGTTCTTTGTAAAAAGTAACAATGAAAATAGTACCTGTATCTGATATAAATATCTCTAAGCCAAATGATTATCTCATAGGAGGGGATGCACTAAGTTATTTGATTGAAATATTCTTAAAGGATATTGATACAGAAATACTTTAGAGAAGTGATGAGGTTGTCTTACTTCCGGTTATAGATAAGGATTTAAGAGGAGGTCATTAAAAGATTTAAGGATTGAAGGTTCCCCTATTGAGAGATTGACAAAAGAGGATTTAAGGAAGAAAAGAAGAATCTGGAATCAAGACCGATGGTTATATGTGGCTGTGGGATAATATCTGTTTGACAATGCCAGATAGGGTAAAGCTAACTACAAAAGAATGATATCCTAAGACAAGTAAATAAGTTATCAAAGAAGAAGGGATATCTTACATCTGCTAATAGTAGACTATATTTATTATTAGCAGTAAGGAATAATCAGATTCTCTAATAAATATGGTATCAAAAATATGTTGTTGTAATACCTAGAGGTTATCGTGATATGATGGATGGTAGGATGGATGCTCTTACAGTATATTACAATAAGCTTGTTATACTTGTAAATAAATTATCTATTGCGATGAAGACTAATGATATAAGGTCAAGGATAAATACCTATGCAGAGGTAATGGCGTATATTTCCTACATAATGATCGGAAAGCATCTACATCCAAGAAAGAATATAATTCAGAAGAATGCTGCATTTAAATCTTTAATTCAAATCCTGTCCGGAAAAGAAGGGTGTAATTAGGGGGTAAGATGCAATCAGTAAGAATAGATTACTCTGGGCGTTCTGTAATTTCATTTGAGCCTGATATGCCTTTAGACACGATTGGTGTGCCATACGAGATGCTTGTTGACTTAATGCAATACCACTTAATGAAGTACTACAAGGATGAAAGTGATATAAACATTGTTAGTGATAAAATAAATAAAGGGAATTATTTAAATCATATTCATGCAATAGATTATCTAGCAAAGAACTTGTGTATTTTATTTGGAAGACAGCCTACATTACATAGGCTTGGGATTCAAAGCATTTAATATAAAGCCTATATATGGTAAAAGCAATCAAGTTGTCACCATTGGTAGTTATGCCGTTTAACGCAGACTTTGATGGTGACCAAGGTCATGTTGAAATGCCTATTACAGTTTGTGCTACAGGCAGAAAGCAAAGGAAGTAATGAGCATCGTAAAGAACCTAGCTTATCCTAGAATGGAGAAATACAGTTACTCCACGGCATGAGATACTGTATGGTTTGTGGGCATCACTTGAGTGCATAGATATTAAATCAGGAAAGAGTATCTCTAAGGACATGATAAAAGGTGATGATATAAATCGTACAATATTTAACATGATTATGAATAATGAGATAAGTATTTATGATGTTATTGATTTCAAGACTGATTATGGCTCAGCAGGTATTAAGGCTGGAAAGTGGGCGATATATTATATCTTCAAAGGTGCTGCAAAGAATTATACTATAGGTGAAGTTCCACTAGCAGTATCTAATGGTAAGGAAAGGTAAAGAGAAATGGTGTAAGGTGCTTCTCTCTAAGATTGCTGCAGATGACCAGATTAATGGTACATCTAAAAATCATACAGGTTGTTACAGATATGACTATGTATGGTTTTGCTATTGCTGAAATATTTCCGCCTAAGCTATCAACAAGTTATAACCCAGGTATAGAGGAACTTTTGAATGACTTTAATGAAAAAGTATCTAATAGAGATAAACTTGTTAAAAGAGGAATAGAGTTAGAGTCAGCATATACTGATTACTTTTAAAGAAGAGTTTGACATTCTAAAGGTAAAGTAGAAAAGATTATGTTGAATGAGCTTGGTGACAGCGGATTTATTTCTATGATGGAGTCTGGGGCTAAGGGTTCAAAATCAAACCTCATGCAGATTTTTGGTATGAGAGGTCAGATTATGAAAGATGCATCCACAGCTTTCAACTCTATAATTAAAAGCTCACTCTATGGTCAGTTAACACCATTAGAACATTTTATATCTGCTTACGGTTCAAGACGAGGGTATAGCCGATAAGACACTTGAGACAGCAGGTCAAGGTTATTTAACAAGACAGCTTGAACACTCGGTCAAGGAACTATAATATGCTGTGAAGATTGTGAAGATGATGAAGGTCTTAAGTGGGAGTATAAAGGATATATATCATCTTGTAGATGCTTCTATTTTTGGAAGCCTATTGAAAGAGCTAAACAGGAGGGTACTCCTGCAGATTATTCACATGCCACAGACAAGGTAATTGGTATAATGGCATCGTACATTCTTGGAAGAAATGTAATCCATGAGGACGACAATTCTAATTCTATGTCACAGGAATTTGTGAAAACAAAAGAAAGCAAATGAAATTGCATCTAAAAGCTTTTTGCTGGCCCTAATTCAAAAAGGATTAAGAGTTCGTAGTCCTATAACATGTAAAATGCCTTGTTGCCAGAAGTGTTATGGAACAGACTTGACAAACTTAAAACATTTTAATATGGATGAGTCTTATCCACCAATAGGAACTTCTATTCAGAATATTGCTGCGGAGGCTATAGGAGAGCCCGGAACACAGCTTACAATGAAGAACTTTCAGAAAGGTGGTGTTAGCTTCAGCAGCAAACCTCACCTCCTCTGCAGATAAGGTTAACCATTACTTTAAGTTAGCTGGTGCAAGAGATGGTGATATTTTGACTAATGAAATAACATATGACCCTATTGCAACATGTTCTGGATATATAAAGGAAATAAACAGAGGTAATGGTACAAAGACTGCATACTTAACTGATGATAAAGGAAAAGAAGATTGCGTATACTGATAGAGTCTTTAATGTTGGCATAGACTTAAAATCTTATGTTCAGGAGGGCGAGAGTTACCAACTTGTACAGGGTGACTTAAATATGAATGAGCTTCTGCAAAATAAATGATGATAGTAAATTCAGAAAAGGATTCTACATTCAGAGCTTTGAAATATTTGCTTACAATGGAGCACTCAATATTCAACCAAGAGACTAACCTAATATGAAACACTTTGAAGTTATAGTTTCTGGGTTGTTAAGATTTACAATTACTAAAGATAATGCATCTGTTATAAAATATGGATTCAAAAGCAGGTGATTGCCTTGGTATAAAAAGATGCTATGGATTTGCTTTATTGGGCGAGGCAAGGATGAAGAACCTATTGAAGGATTTTTGGAGTTTGTATGGAATTAATGAAGTTCAGAAATACAAGAATGATTTTCTTAAGTACATTCTTTATGGAAAAGAATTTCAGAGAATGCCCCTATTAATTTATTAACAAACCCTACAGATAGTTTATCAAAATCCTATAACACAATTATCTCTAGGTATTCGTCCGCATGTTGGAACATACTATAGAGACTATACGAAGTCCACAGTGCTGAAGAATGCAGCAGAGGAGTAAGATATGATTAATGTATTTAGTACAGATTGGAAAAAGTACATTTTAAAAGAGAATGTGAAATCAAGGCATACAAGAGCACATGTGATTGAGCTTATGGGAGATTGTATTTCAAACAATCTCCCTAAAGATTCAACAGCACTTGTATACTACAATATGTTTACTAAAGAACCTATAATAGTAAATATAGTCTCAAATTCAGATATATCTAATACAATAGATATTCCTGATTCTTGGGTATTATCCTATAATGGTGTTGAAAATAACTATACAAATGTGATATAGTAAGGAGGAGTTATATGAAAGTTAGAAGTGTAGCCCTATCGACTTGTATCTTTCTCCTTATTCCCACAATTGTTAAGGCAGAAACAATAAGTGAATTTGTTAAGAAAAATAATTTTTAATACCATTGTTTCAGATGAGGCGAAAGTATCGTCAGAGTTAAATTCTATCCATAAGCGTAAAGTTGAAATGACAGAAGAGATGGCTAGGATTAAAGAGATGAAGGAGCGTTTACAGAATTATGAGAATCAGGTAAATGCATATATAGATATGGCTGAGGAAGATAGATTAGAAGTTGACCGTTATAATGAGCAGCTTGAGAGCCGTAAAGTTACAGGTGCTAGATAAAAAGGAAAAAAAGCTTTTTGATGAGGTTATGGATATCTATAGTGAGGCTAATCAGATTACTAATACAGTGATGAGCTCAATAGAAACAATGCCAATAAAAGAACTTAAGAATAAATGTAGACAGGTAGTTGTTCTTAAGGATACAGCGTATGGGATGAATCAGCTGATAAATAAAATATTTACAAATGAAGTTGCCAAGGAATATTCCTACAATGCTGAAGATGTAGAAAAGAAGTACAGGGAGCAGAAAAGAAATATACGAAGGTAAGAAGTTTGTATTAAAAGAGGAACAGGAGGAAATTAAGAAAGCTGAGGATAAATACTCACGAGCTAACTCCTATATAAAGGTTAAGGCTCCAAAAGATGATTTTTAATATTGGTTCTTCAGATGATATAAAAATAATGTTTTTCAGGCTGGCGACTAAATAAAAGACAGGCTTGAGAATAATAAAAAGAAGAGCATACCTATGATTATGAATGGATTATATTCTAGGTCTGGATATTCAAGTAGGTATGGAAAGTATATAGTATTTATATCAGGCTCTACAATTAAATGTATGTACTATGGTCTTGACTCCTACAATAACTTTGGTGAGGGCTCATTAATTTCGCAAGGGTGAAAATATAGGCACTGCTAAATCATTTGGTTTACTTCTATTTGTAAATGGAACTCAAAAAGGATTTGTCTGATTTATTAGGAGGTTCCAATGAATAGAAATTTTTCTATCAAATCCGGGTGTCCGAATACTACTACAAGGAGAGCAAAAGAGCGGAGTAGGTCCTGGATTTTTATGTAAAGGATATAGAGTACGATGAAGGAGATATGGTTGTATTTCTTGGAAGAAAGACTATCATTACTGAGTTTATTTGTACTCTTGTAATTATATTCTCAATAGTGCTGTTTATGTTTACAGAACATAATGAATTTAAGATAAGTTATGACGATGTTATTTTATTAGATAAAGATAAAAAGGACATTGTTTGTAAACATAGTATACAGAGAATTCTATAAATATCCCATACATTGTAAAGTTCATAAGAGATGATGGGACTGTAACTGTTGAAGAATTAGATAACAATAATGCTATAACAGATATAGCAGTTGGGTTAAGGAAGAGGGATAGAAGTAAAGATATATCTTAAATACTTACCTATCTACCCTATAATAAGGTATACACCAACAATAAAGCAGATAGGCTAATGATTCAATAAAATTAATAAAATAATGAGAATGTTCTAAGAAAAGGATTACGATATGCATATTGAGGACATTAAAGACCGTTTTGTATTTGCAAGATGGTGTTACATCCTTGGTGAACCATTTATTTCAGATATTGAGTATGATGCCTTAGAAAAAGAGTTTAAGGAGATATCCCACAGATGTTTACTCTAATAGGCATTGGTGCTTTGATGATTGTCCTACAGAATTACTAAACGAAATTGGTAGGCCTGATTTAATCAAACAATTATCAATGAGGGTATTATGCTGAGTCTATTCCATCAGTAAATACTGAAGATGAATATGAGTCAACATTCAGAGACTTAAATGAGCCATCTAGAGTTTCTTTTTAAAATAGATGGATGAGAATACTAGAGTATCCTATTACAATGGTGTTGCTATTGAATATAAAAACAAAGAGGTCGTTCAGGAAACAGCAATCTAATAAATGGGTTGATAAGTATTGCCCCAAAGAGGATTCCTATTATGGGAAGAGTTGCAGTTACTGGAGAGCTTTCAATTCCAAATGACAAATGGGAAACATTCAAAGCAATAACAGGTAACTCAGACCAGAGGGCATCTGTATCAACATTAATAGCAAAAATCAATGAAAGATTTTGCATCACTTCTAGCATTTAACATTGTTATTGAAGATGATGATGAAAAGAAGAAATGGGATAAGTATGATGATCAGTATATTCTTCTGCATGAGCTTGGATTTGATACTCCATTTAGTAAGTGGGTTTCAAACAAAAACAATTAGATGCAACACTAAGACAGATGAGCATGTACAATAAAAGGTATACACATCTTACTGATGGTGTTGTAATTGAGAACTCTAAGTACCAGCTTGCAATAAGACTTGGAGATTGGAAAGAGAAGGCATTGTACTCTTATGTTGAATCCTATGATGAGACACAGGGTTTTATAATGGTGTTGCAATGGTAGCGAACATAAGACCTGTTACAATTGAAGGAAAGACATACTCAGGTATCTATGGTTAACATTGCAAACATAGTAGAGAATAATCTCAGGATTGGATATCCTATTTCATTTGCCATAAGGTCATCAGCAAATGTTGTAGTTGATGTAGAGCATACTTATGAAATGCAGAAGAAGTGGGATGGAAGATATGATGAGTGTTGTAGGGAAAATAAATAAAGGAGAGATTTAAGATATGAAACTAAAGATTGCACTATTAATGATATTAGCCACAATCACAATTTCAGTGGCTGGTTGCCAAAAGGTAAAAGGATATGTTTGGGAATAAAGATTCTAAAACAGCTAGCTCTACACAGAGTGTGATTGGAATAGCTCAAATCTAACAGTAATACAGCTAGCACTATTCCAGTGAAGAATCGTCACAAGCTTCTAATGTAGATGATTTTACTTCTAAGAGCAGCGAGGTAACTGGAAGTACTGATGGTACTTCAGATAGTGTTCCATCTGATGAGCAAGCATCACATGAAGACCTTAAGTCTGTTATTGATATTTTTATTGATGGGACTGTTATGTACAATATCTATGAACTCATAGATAAAAACATTGACCAGTCAATAATAGATAAATCAGGAATGACTAGAGCTGGAGTTTTAGCAGCTGATGGTGTTACTCTTGAAGAGGAATATAAACCTACAAAGACAGAAGAAGTTATATTTAGAGTATTTAAAGTTGATGGAAGTTACAAGGATTACAAGGTAACTTTTTAAACTTGACTTATCAAAAGAACCAGCAAGGTCTTTTAAGGAGAAATCACATCTATTTAAATGGGCAAAAGGTAAGCACATATGGCGTAGATTTGTTAACTCTATTATTGGTGATGCAGACTACGACGGCTCTTGGGATGGTGAACCATTTGTATCAGGAGACAGCAGAGATAAGATAAAGGATATTGCTGACAATTCAAAAGTTCAAGAAAGATGATGCATCTAGTGAGAATCCTTTGGGAGAAATAGCTAAGCCAGTTAAAGATGGTACTGAGTTAACCATTGGTAATAAAAATGGAAAACTGCTTCTTAAGAATGATGAAAGTATTACTGAAAAGATGATGGCAAAGACAGGGCAATCATAACAGTTCCTACACAGAATACATATGAGATATCTATGAAGACTTCTGATGAAATAAAGAAGCTTCAGAAAGGAATCAATGTATGACACTAATGATTTTTGATTTTAGAAGGTTTACAATTACAAAAATCAAATCCGGAGAAGAAAGATTACGGTTCTCTCACAAGGTATAAAATAAAATATAAAGCAAATGGTACTGATAAAGAGTATCCTTATATGTGGGTCATAAAGGCAGGAAGAAATTACTTTATGATAAGAAACATATCTATGTATGAGGGAAGAGTAAAGAACTTGACTCCATAGCTAATTGGATTCGGAAAGGGAAGTAAATGAAACTTTGGAAGAAAGTATTAATCTTATCTATAGTTATCATACTCTCATTCGTTGGAATTGTACTGATTTTCTATATGTCAGATAATAAGCCAACAAGAGAAAAGACAATAGATAAGATTTTTAACACAAGACTCAACTAGTGCTTCTATCATGCTTCTAAACCTGCTGTGATAGTAGCACCGGGTAACTCAACAATCAGACCGGAAGATATTCCAGATATCGATGTAGATGAAAGAGATTCTCTTGTTCCTGATAAGAATGATGAGTTTACAAAAGCTTTAAGTAAGAAAGGCGTTGACGGAACCAAAGGATTCTCCTATAGAGAAGATAAGAAGTTCAGGTTTCAGGACTCTGGTGCAAACTATATAACATTGAAAATCTGAAAGTGATTCTACAACTGTTAGTATATCAGAGCTGGATGTTAAGAAAAATAAGCACTCTATTTGATGAAGAGTTATCTAATATTGGTCTATCGGAGTATCTTATAAAAGATGTTTCTGGTACAATAGAAAACTTCAAAGATGATACTCTAAACAATGGAACTACTATACAAGCACTTGATTCACTCTCTATGACTGTGCTAGGAGTTAAGCATAACATGCAGTTGATTGTCTCTAAATTAGATGACTATAACTCAAGGCTTATAGCAGTAGTAAGTGTAAAGAAACCAAAAGCACAATATGAGAATTGAGGTTACTGGTACTTCAGCAAATGTGGTTAATAGTATGAAGTATGTTCTGGAGAATAATATTTATTACTATTAAAGTTTAGGTGAGTGTATAATATTGTGCACTCACCATTACCATAATAGTTCACCTTTATGGTATGATTCATATTTAAGAAAGGAAATTATATTATGTATTACGGTATTGATTTGGAACTACTTATTCTGCAATAGGTTCTGGTAATGTTTTTATTATCAGACCTTGTATGCTCTAATGTAGATATGTCGACTTGGAAAGCAGGTAGATAGAAATATAATAGATGGAGAGATATCAGCGTCCTATAAAAGGTAAATATGACAACAAGTGAAACAGGAAATCTTTCTAGAAGTTGCTCTACAGTTGTATTGAAAACATTGGCTGATATAGCTTCTAAGAAAACAGGTGAAAAGGGTCAAAGATGTTATTATATCAGTACCAGCAAAAGTTTACATATTCACAAAGGCGAGGCAGTAAAGCAATCTGGTCTTGATGCTGGTCTTAATGTAGTAGCTCTAATTAACGAACCAACAGCAGGTGCAATTTGTGTTTAGCAAGGATATCAAGGATTATGTTATTGTCTACGATTTAGGTGGTGGCACATTTGATGTATCTGTTGTAGATGCAAGGGCTGGAATTTATACTGTGCTTGATACAGACGGAAGAATGATTGCTGGAGATAATTTTTGACAGAGCAATACTAGATGATTTGTACAGAGAACTTAAGATTCCTTTGAGGAAGAAAGGAAGGAGGGTATCTCTAACTCTAACAAGAGAAATTCAGAAAGCAAAAGAGGCTCTACAGAAATCAGGTACATCACAGATAATAGATTGTAGCATTGTAGATTTTGACTCTAATTATGAATTGACTCTTGAGAAATATATAAGGTTAATGAAAGAGACTTTTTCAGGTTACTATAGATTTAACAAAGAGAGTTGCAGAAAAATAATACTACTATTGCTGATAAAGCTAAAATTGTTTTTTGTTGGGGGCTCTACAGCTTGCCCATACTTAAGGAAGTGGGTTACAGAAGAAACAGGTCTTGAGGAAATTCCTACTGATATAAAGCCAGAGTATATTGTGGCTAGAGGTGTTGCAATGTTCGCAGAAATGTTAGAGAATGGAAGTGCACATGAAGAAGTAGAGATATATCCACAACATTAAAGATTGAAAATGCTGATGGTACTATGGGAAACAATAATTGATGGTGGAACAATCTTACCTGTTGAAGGAGAGATAATTGCTTCTAATACTGAAGATACTGATACACTAATTATAAAACTTTATCAAGGTGATTCAGGGTTTGCAGCTGGCTGTGATTATATAGGAACCCTTGAATATAACTATGATAAAAGTTATAAGGAAAACGAGGGCACAATAGTGATAAAAAGTCTATGTTGACAAGAGTGGTTTAATAACTCTAACTGGTTCAGATATGTTATTAGGGACTGAGCAGTCGATCTCTATTAAAATAAAGTAGGTGAGATTATGATTGTATTAAACACTTTTTATTGATGAAGATGAACTTGCATCAAGTATGAAATCAGCTAAAGAGCTTTTATCATATGTCAACAGTTTAGTCCCGGAATTGTACAAACACAATTTAATATTGATTTCAATCAGAGATATTTTATGTATCAATATATATTAACAAATATGGAAGTTGATAGGAGACAGAGAAGTATAATAAATGAGCTTGTTAAAGATATAAGAATTGCGGGCTCTATCTCTGAGTTCATTCCTATTTGTGAAGTAGAACAGTGTGTTGACAAACATAAAAAGTAAATAAATATTTTATAGAAGAAGGAATGGAATACGATATGTCAATTGAGATTACTAGAAGTGTAAGACAAATTGTTAGTGATGTTGAAGAATTAATTCATCAGTTTGAAGAATCTGTAAACGGAAAAAGAATACCCAGAGTATTACGATAATATCGTTAATAGATTAAGAGATAGTGCTATTGATCTAGGAGTTGTATTTGAAGAGGATGCAAGTAATACAAACCTAATAGCCCATAGAAAAGTTGACTGCGTAAATTATGCTCTATCTCTTGACAACAGATTGTACAAAGATAAGATTCTAAGTAGAGCAGGAACCATTATACAGGGAACGAGTGAGTAGGCTTATTAGAGAGCTCTATGTTATGATTCAAGATTCAGACATTGAAGATGATGAGAAGGGTATATTGATGATTGCAGCTCAGATGAGAGATGCACATGTTTTCTAAGATAAATGCTCTAATATACATTTTTAAATTAGAGTCTGAGGATAAACAGTTAATAGAAGAGATTGAGAGGTTTATATGCACGGGTGTTATGAATGGGACAGAGAAGAGAAAGTTAGTTTGCATTAGAGATGGACATTGTAACCGGAATACTATCTCTTGTAAATTTAATTGTGTTTAGGCATATTACATATACTTTTTATAGTATTTGGATTGTTAATGTTTTAATAGGCACTGACATTCCTATTGTTGAAAAAGGTATTAATGGGTGTTGGCAGTTCATTACATTATTCATGTTAGCAATAGAATTTCCAGTATTGGTGGCACACATGAATTTAATCTCGATGGATATACATTATCCTATGGAATATGTAACCATATTTGTATTACTGTTAAATTATATATACTCCTGCCAGATTAAATCTAAACTATTTTATAAAACATATTCATTTATGTTTATAGTAAATATTGTTATGATATTTATATCATTCCTAAGGTACAACTATATTATTGGATTGTATCACATAGGATTATACCTCACTTGTATTTTTGGTAAACTACTTTAAGTTTAAGAGAGGTCGAAGATATGATTGAAGATTTACAAATGTTAACTGGCAGTACTAGCACCGATATAGATTATTTATACTATCTGCTAGTGAGGGAAGGTACATATGAAAATTCTATTATTGTATTAAATGAAGACTCTTACGATAGTGTAGATGTTGTGGATGATTTGGAGGATATGTTTGATGATTAATTTTTAAAGATTATTGCATAGAAAGATTTAAGTTAATTGAAGATAACCTTGTTCCAAGTAAAATGGATGAGATTCAATTATACGGAATGGTCTGTGCAAGATACCCTAATGCAGTTAAGGAGACTTTAAAAGTTACTTCGAATAAAGATGGAATAGGGTGAGATACTTTATTTAAAAGGTGCTTAGGTTATGTGAGATAGGAGATTAATACCAACAATGATTAAGGCTGAAGGTTCAATTATTCACATGGATGGGTGTTCTATTGTCAAGGACACTATGATGTCACATATAAAAGGTGATGATAGATACACTCCATTTGAGGAGTTGTTACAATGAGATTATGGACTATGGTTCTAAAAAAATCCAGGATTTAACTTTACAAATTTTTATAGAGTACTTAGAGCAAGATGGAAAGGACTTCGACCCTACAAAAGTAAACATATCATCTGAAGATGAGGATGATGCTGATTTATCTGATGAAGATGAAGACAATATAGATATAGTATTGACTGATAAACTAAGCAGGAATCTGAGATACATTTGCTAAAGATGGAAGTAAGCATGTTCTTAATTACCTAAAAGGGTAAGATGAGGAATTATATAGTATCAGATTTTTGCTTAAGTGAACATTCAGCTCTATTCAATAATATTGCTCAGAATCTTATTGATGATGAGGATGGTGAGAGATTCGCTCAATAGAAAGAGTAACATACTCTATTGATGGTAGGGATGCAGATAGGGATATTTACATAAATGACTTGAGGATTGTGTGTTTCTTAATGGCACAATTATCAGTAACATATAAGTGGGATATTCTATCATTTGCAGTTACAACATATAAAGCTGCAAGTATTGCTGCAGATAATCCACTAGATATAAATAAAGCAGATATGTGGGATTGTTATGTGTGGGGTACAAGGCACGATAACACACTAGGCAGAATTCAGAGACTTCCTATTCCTACAACAAAAGGTCTAAGAGTGGTGACTTCAGGGGAGTTTAGAGATTCGTTTACAAGTGTATTCTATGAAGTAGGTAGGGGTTTCGTAAATAAAGCATACTAGTAATGCAAAGGATTATATATTACTTGCAAGAGCTTTCTATACATTATGTGAATTACTCAGTATTGATTTAATGGAAGTAACAACTGCTGAACTTGAGCCTCAGTATTGTTGCTAATGGGATAAACCTTGTAGCCTAGATGATATAAATGATGAGAGGTCATTCTTCTATGGAGTAAGGAGTAATCTGAAGGAATTAATATATGCTAAGGATGGTATGAATAGAATATGTGAAATTGTTTCAGAAAACTGTGATAAATCAATTATTTCATTTGACGGCACTTTGGATAGCGGTATAGGTGATGAATATGGATTCATTAAAGCAGACATTCAGATTCTATCAGAGATAGATAGGAAACTATCTAGTGGCATTGTATATAATGAACAATTAAAAACTGTATAATGGCGGAATATCATTTAATGATTATTATATGGTAGATAAAACTGTAAGAATTCCTGATGAAGAAATTATAGGAGAATTTGTTTTTACAGCTAGCATACTACGCATTAAATGGTGCAAATAAATCAGGCGAATTTGATAACCCGTATACTGGTGATTACTTCAAGGTAAAGGGGCCTAAATGAAGGAGACCTTGGATTCTACTGCCATATAGTCTACTCACAACCAATTATATATTTTACTACAACTAATGGTAAT